>Ga0115567_10007769_pt1 | contig 10154 bp, 9 predicted proteins | sample COGITO_mtgs_1204_2_FD_88679 | JGI IMG/M metagenome (GOLD analysis project Ga0115567, IMG submission 88679) | Pelagic marine microbial communities from North Sea - COGITO_mtgs_120412 | ecosystem: Environmental > Aquatic > Marine > Epipelagic | place: Germany:Helgoland, sampling site Kabeltonne... | reverse complement strand
GGTTTTGAAAACTCGATGTCTCTGAAAGAATTAAGCAATTGGTGCGAAGATCGTTTTGGTCAAAATGAAGTGCTTGCATCTCAAGACGAACGCCCGATGGATGCCCCCTGGATCGTTATGGATTCAACAACTGCTCAAAATGCTTGGAACTGGCATGTTGAAACCAAAATTGAAGATATTCTTGATGAGATTGCTGAACATGCGGAAGAAAATGCCACATGGCTAAAATTTGTCTAACAAAAATAAAATGCATTGTTTTAAATTTCTGTGGAATAAATATTTTATGTAATGAGTAGCTATTCAAATAAGAAAACTTTCGTTTATGAAGGTAAAGATTTAGAATCAATGTCCTTTGCCCAAAATTACCACGTGTGGATATACGATCTTATTAAAAATAGTGTTGGATCTAGAATTGCAGAAATTGGAAGCGGAACTGGTAATTTCACAGAAATACTATTAAATAATCATAATGAAATCCATGCCTTTGAACCATGCAGTAAGACTCACAATAATAGTGTACATCTTGGTCATGAGAAAGTAATCTCTATAAATGACAATTTTGAAAATAGAAAAAATGATTTTCAAGATTTTTTTGATTCGGTACTTTTTATCAATGTTCTTGAACATATAGAAAACGATGAATTCGCTTTAAGGTCAGCAAATCAAATTCTATCACCTGAAGGTAAATTAGTAATTTTCGTGCCAGCTCTAAGATGGCTATATAGTTCATTTGATACTTCAGTTGGACATTTCCGAAGGTACCATAAAAAGAATCTAGTAAACTTAGTTTCTAAATCAGGCTTTAAAATCGATCGGTGCCATTACTTTGACTCAATGGGTATCCTACCATGGTTTTTTGTAATGAGAATGCTCGGAGGAACCTTAAACCCTACAAGTGTAAAATGGTACGATTCAATAATAGTACCATGGCTGAAATTAGTTGAGAGATTTTTTATTCCGCCAATTGGTAAAAATCTTTTACTGGTCGCATCAAAAAGATAAATTTTTCTTACATTATGTTAAAATCTACTAATAAATTCAAAAAGATTAGTATTCTGATCCCAGTCTATAACGAGCAGTCCACAATCAAACTAATCATAAAAAAAGTTTTAGTTGCTAACATATTAAATTTGAATTTAGAAATAATTGTTGTAGACGACTGCTCGACAGATAAAACATGGGCAGAAATCCAAGAAATTATTCAAATACATGATTGTATAATTCCTGTTAAACACTTGACGAACAAAGGAAAAGGGGCAGCATTTAGAACTGGGTTAAAAAAAGCCACTGGTGATATCGTGCTTATACAGGATGCCGACCTAGAATACGATCCTGTCGAGTACCCTAAACTGCTAGCGCCTATCATAAATGGGCAAGCAGATGTTGTATATGGCTCTAGGTTTCGCTCAGACAATGAAACTCGTGTACTATACTTTTGGCATAGGGTAGCTAATGGAATTCTAACCCTTTTATCGAATATGTTTACTAATCTTAATTTAACTGACATGGAAACAGGATATAAGGTATTCAAGAAGGAAGCTTTAAACAAAATTAATCTCACCGAGGATCGGTTTGGCATGGAACCTGAAATAACAGCTAAAATTGCCAAGATTCCAAATATCAAAATTTACGAAGTCGGAATTTCGTACTTCGGCAGAACATATGATGAAGGCAAGAAGATTGGTCTTAAAGACGCATTTAGAGCTTTTTTTGTAATTATAAAATATGGTTTCTTTAAATAGAAATCCACAATCTAAATGTAATATTTAACTTTATGATAAATTTTTGTAATCTTGATCTTCCCACTAATTCTGAAAATTTAGTCTTTAGGAAAATTAAAGATATTGTTTCTAAAAGCGGATTCATTCTGGGTACCGAAGTCGATGGTTTTGAGAGTGAATTTGCAAACTATTGCAAAGTAAAGCGGAGTATTGGAGTAGCTAGCGGTTGCGATGCCCTGCTCTTCACAATGGAAGGACTTGGAATAGGTAATGGAGATGAAGTTATTACTGTAGCCAACACTTTTATTGGAACCGCTTTGCCAATTATCCGAGCGGGGGCTAAACCTGTACTTGTCGACTGTGATCCCCAAAGTCAACAAATCGACCCCCAACAAGTTGCTGCTGCAATTACGCCAAGGACTGCAGCCATTTTGGCTGTTCATCTCTATGGGAGACTTGCGCCAATGGATGAATTACTCAAAATTGCGGCTAAGCATGGTTTATGTCTACTCGAAGATGCTGCCCAGGCTCATGGTGCGCTCTACAGGGAAAAAAGAGCAGGAAGCATTGGAAACGCCGCAGCATTTAGTTTTTATCCAGCCAAAAACCTTGGAGCATGGGGAGATGGGGGTGCAGTTACAACCAACGATATTGAATTATCAGAAAAAGTTAGTAAGATTCGTAATTATGGACAGGAAAAAAAGTATTATCACGATACATTGGGATGGAACAGTCGTTTGGACTCTCTTCAGGCAATTGTTTTGTCGGAAAAATTGAAATTGCTCGATCAGTGGAACAAAAACCGAAGAACTGCAGCAAATTGGTACTACGAGCGACTCAAAGATTCTGAATTTTGTCTATATCACGAAAAGCCTGAGAATGAAGCTGTTCATCATCTTTTCGTCATTACACACAAAGACCGAGACTTACTGCAAGAAAAGCTTCAATCCAAAGGAATCCCAACAGGCATTCATTACCCCGTTCCGATTCATCAACACAAATGCTTTGCCGACCATTCCTTCGCAAAAAAAAGATTTCCCCATGCAGAAAGGCAAGGAGACGAGCTTCTCTCATTACCGATGCATCCGAATTTAACGGAATGTGAAGTGGATGAAATTTGCGAATATATGCTCAGTTCATGAATCAATCACAATCATTCAATTCCAAGAAGGTTGGATTAGTTAATGTAAATCTTGGAGAAAACATTACGATCGTGGAGCCTTCTAACCTGTACGGTTGTAAGATTGGCGATGGGTCATTTATTGGTCCTTTTGTGGAAATTCAATCCGATGCTTTCATTGGGAAAGACTGTCGCATTCAATCCCACTCCTTCATTTGTTCATTAGTAAAAATAAGCGATCATTGCTTTATCGGTCACGGGGTTACCTTCACGAATGATTTATTCAAAGATGGTATACCCTCCACTGATGTAAAAGACTGGTTACCAACCATCATAGAAGAACAAGTTTCTATTGGTTCTGGTTCAACCATTTTACCTGTACATATAGTTGCTGGATGTGTTGTTGGGGCTGGATCGGTTGTAACTAAAGATTTAAGCATAAAAGGAGTTTACGCGGGCAATCCTGCACGCTTACTAAGAAAGCTTTGAAAAGTCTCAGTCAATTCTCTAGCCGAGAATCAATTACGAAGATCATAGAATCCACTTCAGTTAATGAGATGACCGTCAGGACAAAGTATAGAGGTTATTCACTCTTGGTTACTATGCCCTGCTGGAATGAAGAAGGTAAAGTTGGACTTGGAGTAAAATCCGTTCCAAGAGATTTGGTTGATTGCGTATGCGTGGTTAATAATGGCTCCATCGACAACACTGCGATCGAGGCCGAAGAAGCAGGAGCTTTAGTTATTTCTCACTCCGTTAATTTAGGAGCTGGAGGAGGTATTCGAACCGGTTTGGAATATGGTAGAATTAATAACTATGATTTGTTGGCTGTGTTGGCTGGCGACAATCAAGATGACCCGAACGATCTATTCAAGGCAGTAGATAAAATTATTGATGAAGAATTAGATTATGTTCAAGGCTCAAGATGGCTAAAAGAAGGGAAAAGGGAAAATATGACGATATCTCGAACTATACTTACTTGGGTATACTCATTAATTTTTCGAATATTGTTTAGAAAAAAGATCACCGATGCAACTAACGGCTTTAGGGTGTTTCGAAAAGAGGTTTTGGATAATTCGAATCTGAATCTTTGGCAGGACTGGTTATTACAGTATGAGATGGAACCTTATTTGCTAATCCAAACTTGTCGGGCAGGTTACAAGGTGTCCGAAGTAGCTGTAACTAAGAGATATCATAATGATATGAAAGATAATACAAAAATGGTGCCTTTTAAGAGCTGGTGGTCTATTCTTAGACCGTTATTTCTTTTAAGCCTGAGGATTAAAAAATAATAAAAGTAAAAATTAAACAAATACTGAAAACACACTATCTAGTCATTATAGTGCTGTTTTCAATTCTTGTAAGATCGGTACTATCTTTTAAAGGTGGTCAAATGTTTTGGTTCGATGAAATGAGGTTTTGGAATGGTTACTACATTCTTACAACGATTGCTGATTACGAATACCTGAATGGTTTGAAAATCTTTATTACGAATTTTGATCATACTTTGTTTCAGATTTTTTCAATAATATTACAAGGTATCCGATATTTTGTCTGTAAAACTTTTATTGATGGAGATTTACAACCTTACATATTGATGGAGTCAGGAATTGGATTAAATATTTGCACATCTTTGCTTTCTTGCGCATTTGCATTCTCAATAATAATGATCAATAAAATATTGGTAAAAATAGGGGCTAATAAAAATTTGTGCATTATAATCATCTGCTGTTTTGCCACGAGTTGTAGCCTTATACCATATTCAAGGCATTTATTGCCTTACGATTTAGCGATATCAATATATTTATTATCTATATACTTGATTTTAAATAAGAGTTATTTGGTAGCAGGTGCTGCATGCATGTTTTCAATATTAATGTACAACGGTTACTCAGCTTTGTTCTATGCAACAGTATTATTTTCAGTTCTCTTTATAATAAGTAATGAAAATAAATTATTTTTGAAAATTAGAAATTATTTTATCGGTGTCGGTTCTGTATTAGTAGTTTTACAATTATTGGGTTATATAGTAAACATAAACTACTTACACGGCTTGTTGGAATGGAAAAATTATGCTCAATTAGCTCAACAAGGAGATTTTGAGATAGGTTATAAGATCTTTTTTGAATACTTATGGGAAACAGAATCTCTCTTTGTGATAATCCTAATTTTACCCATTATTTTTTTCAAACAATTGATTTTTCATTATCATACAAAAAATACATTATTTTTAGGTTTGTTTTTTTGTTCTTCTATCTTCTGTATATTGATATTACAATCTGATATAATTGGTAAAGCCGTCTTATACTCTAGGACAATTAATCAAATTATACCTTTTTTGTGTATAATTTGTGGATGTGGTATTTACCATTTTTTTTTAATAAAAAGAATTAATAAATATAAAATTTATTTTTTTTCTTTCGGAATGATTGTTTGGGTTTACAACTTTACTCCAATTATTCAAATGAAATTTCCTAATGATGTTAAGCATAGGACTAATGTCTCTGCTGAGACAATAAAAGAGATATCGGAGTTCTCAAAACATAAAAATGAATCAATAATTAAATTAGAAAATGAAAATAATCAATTACTCATAAATTGCAGTCAGATTTATCCAGAAATTAAATTTTACACTAAATATAATTTATCAAATGTAAAATGGACTATAAAACACCCTTATCAATATAAACCATATCAGTTTATGCATTTCAACAGATTTGAAAGGGAACTATTAGTAAGATATCCACCTGAAATTCGTTTTGGTTATTAGAAAAGAATTTACAGTAAAATATTATTTGATCATAATTTTTCTGATAAGCTTTTCCCTTAGAGTTTATACTTCATTTTTGGGGGGACAATTCTTTATAGTTGATGAATTAAGATATCGATCAGGACATCATCTTTTATCTTTTATTTCAGATTTGAACATTAAGGATGCAATTATTTACATAATGAATAATCCTGCACATACTCTTTTTACCTTCTTTGCATCAATATTTGAGTTATTTAGATACTTTATAGTCTATTTTTTCATCAATAGTTCAATCCCACCACATGAACTCAATAATACAACGATAGGAATTAGTTATTCAGCCTCTTTGAATTCTTTATTTTCATCCATAAATATAATCTTAATATATAGTATTGTTCGCTCATTTGGTGGGCATAAAATACAAGCTTTGTTTTCAAGTTTCTTCTTATTATTAAGCACAACAAATTTTTATTTTGCAAGGCATCTTGTTCCTTACGACATAGCACTTACCTTATCTTTAACAAGTTTTTACTTTGCAAGTCTTAGTAATAAAGGAACTTCACATCAGTTTACATGTGGTCTATTTGCAGGAATCTCAACCTTAACATATTTTGGATACTGGCCTTTATCATTTACCGCTTGGATTGTCTGTTTATGCAGAAAAAAAATAAACATTATAAAACTTGCATTTTGGTGCTCGCTAGGTGGTCTAACTCCACTTTTACTCTTACAGTTACTTGGATATTCGGTGGGTTTAAATTACCTTCAAAATGTTTGGGGATTTATCTTAGCAACTCAATCAAATCAAATGGGCGATCCCAATTCTGGGCTCAAAGTTTTCTTTGATTACATGTGGGAAACTGACAATATATTGTTTTATTTCATGTTGTTTTTTTCTGTATTATCTTTGTTTTATATTAAACTTACTAACATATTCATTTTAAACCATAGATCCTTTGGTGTATTAACATCAGCTCTGATTTTAAGCATATTATTTTATTTATCACAAATAGAAGGGAATTTTGTCTTGTACGGACGTACAGTAAAAATGGTGGTACCTTTTCTCTGTATTGCATGCTCATATCCTTTGTTTATCTTTTTCAAAATAAATAAAAGTCAAACAACATCTCGCTTAATTTTAATTTCATTTTGTATTTTATTAATCTGTTCAATATTGAATCACAATAAGGTTTTAAATATTGTATATCCAAGAAATATTAAGGAGGATGCACAAAAAATCTCGAATGATTTTGATGAATTTTCTTCTTTATCAGGTAAATGTGTTCAGAAACTTGAAAGGCGACACACACACACACCATATTCATTAGTTAATGCACAATGGTTGGTGCCTCCTATAACTAAATCTGTTGAAAACATACCTAAGGGTAAAGTGTTACTAAAATCACTACATCCATATTCTTCTTTCCCTCCTTATTTATTTCTACATTATAACAATGAAGAGAGAACAATAATTCAAAATAAAGACTTAGAGATGCTCTTTATACATAAATATGAATGGTAGTAGTAAAGATAAATCCATAACTAAAATTGGACTCATTGGAGCTGGGCGCTGGGGTCCAAATGTCATAGGTGCAATCAATCGTCTAAAAGATGTAGAGCTAGTAAGGGTTGCAGATCCTTCTGATGAAGCCATTAAAAGTCTCAACATTAAGTTTCCCTTTTTAAAGACTACCCAAGAACCTCAAAATATTTTCGAGGATGATGAAATCCATGCTGTTGCTATATGTACACCGGTAGAAACTCATTCATATTTGGTCAGGTTAGCTTTAGAACATGGGAAACATGTCTTTGTTGAGAAACCTTTCGGTAATAATGTTAAACAATGTGAAGATCTTTCTCGTCTAGCTGGAAAAAAAGATCTTACTATTGTTGTTGGACATGTTTTTCTTTTCAATGCATCTATTCTTGCTCTTCGGGAAATCATCGAAAGTGGTAAACTAGGTAGTGTGCTTCATTTAGAAGCACACCGAACTAATCTTGGTCCGGTTAGAAAAGATGTAAATGCCGTATGGGACCTTACATCTCACGATATCTCAATATTTGATTTTCTACTGGATGACTTGCCCAGTGAAGTCAGTTGTTTAGGCAGTTGTAAACTCGATTCAAAAATTGAGGATACTTCATACACTACTTTCAAGTACAATGGAGGTATACTGGCACACGCCCACGCCAGTTGGCTAAATCCAAGAAAAGTGAGGCAAATCACGGTAATAGGATCTGACAAAATGGCTTTATGGGATGACTTAAACCTCGAGCACCCTATTACTATCTTTGATTCATCTATAGGTATGGAACAGTCTTATTACTCAGATTCTTTTGCTTCTCATCGACTATCCTACAACAGAGGTGATGTTGTACTTCCTTCGATTCCTTCTAACGAGCCTTTACTGGAAGAAATTGGTCATTTTTTTGGCGTTATTACCGGAAAGGAGACAAATCGCTCATCTGGAGAATATGGCACAGAGGTCGTCAAAACTTTGCGGGGCGCGGATAAGTCGATACTAAATAATGGGCAATTTGTAACCATCAACAGAAAATAGAAAAGCAACTTACAGCTACTCGAACTTTAAAGTTTTTTCTTTCATTACCTGTTTGGTGGTTAGTTTTTTTTACTCTAAAATCAGCTTTGCTAGTCAGCAAAAAACCAACATGGTTTGGTCTCTACTCAACCGAAAAGATCGTCTTTATTTCCATCGCGATACCAATTTCTGTTTTTGTTTTTTATGCCATAAGAAGTCTCCAAATTCCTGCACGCATACTTTCATTTTGGAGAGTATTAGCATCCAAAAATTTGGTTGTCTTTTTTGTAATTTCATTCCTTACGGGACTCCCGTTCATCCATCAAGGTGTTTCGGTCGGAGAAGATATATCGGGACAAGTTAAATCTTGCTTACAATGGATTCAAGGAACGGTCAATGCACCGAACATACTCGTAGAACCCAATAAATCTGATTTATCTGCCGACCAGTCGACATGGAGCATTAGACCTCCAGGAGCTGCACTTCTCCCACTACCAGGGACTTTTTTAGGCTTTTCTTTAGGATCTTCGATACAATTTGGTCTGATCATTTGCTCTCTTAGCGGGGGCTTGGGCTGGCTACAGGTCGTAAAAAAATTCAACATCGAAAAAACTGTTGTGTTGCTGGTTGCAATCTTACTGGGAACAAAAGCAGGAACATCAATTGCTATTTATGCCACAGCCAACATAATTCTTTTCGCATTAGTTCCGTGGTTTATACTTCTAGCATGGGGCATTGCTAGTCATTTTTCCAAAACTAATTTCTCCATTCGTTCGTTCTGTGTATTTTCTTTATTCCTATTTTCTCTAGGATTGTTTGCTTGGATCAAATTAGCGGGAATCATTGTTGCGGGAACAATTGGTGCCTGCTTTTTTTTCATTCGCATGAAAAATTTTCGAGCAGACAAAATAAAAAGAATGTGCTTACCTATGGTATTATTAGGGATCATTTTTTGGATTCCATTTTTTGGTTTAGAAAAAACAAACCAGTTTATGACAGGAATGACCGCTAATCAGTTTTACGGAGAAAACGATAGCGATATTCAAGCACCATTGTTCGGGAAATATTGGGGCAACAGCACTAAAGGCATCTGGCTTGCTTGGAGTCTTGCTGCAGCACCGGGCTATGCGTTGCCTTGTAAATATATTGCTCATGATCTGAAAAACTTCGGACTCCAATTTTATCATTTCTTAGAATGGATCGATCAAAACGATATGAATGAGCATGTTTTATTGTGTGGCATGCTTGGTGTCATTTTTACTATCCTACTTTTGTTCGATTTGAAGAGATGTTGGCAAAGTATCGAGAATTTTCAAAAAATTTCATTAATTTGTTTTTTATTTTTACCCTTTATCGGTCTTGGCATACTAGCTGCAAAATACGAATGGAACTATTTACTGTATAATTCACACACGTTTGAATTTTGGTACATCTATACTATTCCAACCTTTTTGGTCTGTTCTTATGCAACAAAGCTTCGCCTAAATTCGATTATCCTCTTGGGAGTAATTGTTGCTTTGCCACTTGGTAAAAGAATTGAACTTATCTTTCATAAATACGCAAACGAAGAACCCAAATACATTAGCGAAACCGAAAATAAATTGGCTCTTAAACCTGGGCCTTATTCAGAGGCAATAGACTATATCGAAAAAGATTCTAACAATCCACTTGATATAGTTTACTTTTTACCTAATGGAGATATGGGAGATCTCATTCTAAGGACAAAAATGAGAACGCTAGCTACTCATTTCGCCTCTGGAAACTTTCCTAACATCCCAAAATTAAAAACTTCCAAGGCACTTAATGTTTACTGTGTTTATGACTCCTCAATGATGGAAGATAAAAAGTTTATTAAGTCATTCTCTGAGAAATTTCCTCAAGAAATTTCCCAAGAAATCATTTTTTCAGGTGAAATTACTATTATGAAAATAGCATTATCACCAAGCAAACAAATTAACGAAAAGTCTTGAATAAATTATCAATAATTATTCCTAGTAAAAACGAAGCGGATAATTTAAAAG
>Ga0115567_10007767_pt1 | contig 10156 bp, 6 predicted proteins | sample COGITO_mtgs_1204_2_FD_88679 | JGI IMG/M metagenome (GOLD analysis project Ga0115567, IMG submission 88679) | Pelagic marine microbial communities from North Sea - COGITO_mtgs_120412 | ecosystem: Environmental > Aquatic > Marine > Epipelagic | place: Germany:Helgoland, sampling site Kabeltonne... | reverse complement strand
TTTTTGTCCTAAGACGGCTCTTGTTGCAATATTGGCAAGCTTAGTATCTGTGGCCTTACTTATAAAAGGTACTGTTCTAGATGCTCTGGGATTTGCTTCAATAACGAAAAACTGGCCCGCTCTTTGTATGAGTTGAATATTGATGAGCCCTTTTATATTCAAGCTTTGAGCAATCTTAGTTGCAATGATTTCTATTTCTTTAATTTGAGCTTCATTAAGAGATTGAGGCGGGTAAACTGCAAAAGAGTCACCTGAGTGGATTCCCGATCTGTCTAGATGCTCCATTATTCCAGGTATAAAGATATTCTCTCCATCACTTGCAGCATCAACTTCAAATTCTTTACCAACTATATATTCATCAATAAAGATCTCATCAACAGATTTATCAAAGATATCGACTAAGTACTTCTCTAGTTTTTCAAGATCGTGCACGATGGCCATATCTTTTCCTCCAGTAACATAGGAGGGTCTTATCATTAGGGGATAGCCCAGCTCTTTTGCAATCGATTTTGCATCTTCTTTATTTTTAGTTGAAAAACCTTTTGGGGTTCTTATATCAATAGATCTTAAAAAAGCCTCAAACTTTTCTCTATCTTCACATAGGTCGATAGACTCCTTACTTGTTCCAAGGATATTAACTCCTGCCTCGGCGAGTTTCTCAATAAGGTTTAAACCAGTTTGACCAGCAAACTGACATATAACTCCCATAGGTTTTTCGTGCTTTATAACTTCAAGAACATCATCTATAAAGAGCGGCTCAAAGTATAATCTATCGGCAGTAGAGAAGTCGGTTGATACTGTCTCTGGATTACAATTGAGCACAATTGCTTCAAAGTTTGCTTCTTGAGTCGCTTTAATGGCATGTACAGTTGAGTAGTCGAACTCTACTCCTTGGCCAATTCTTATTGGACCACTTCCCAGTATAAGAACACTCTCTTTAGAGCTCTTGGGTAGCTCGATATACTGCTCGGGATAATAAGATGAGTATAAATAAGGAGTAGAGCATTCAAACTCACCACTACAACTATCTATCATTAGATAGGAGCTTGAACTTGTAAGAGCCTCTATCTTTTTAATATCTTTATTAGAAATCATACTTATTATTGAATTTGAAAACCCGTAGTTTTTCGCCTTATGCAAAAGAGATTCACTCAAATTTGTAGCTAAGTCTTTTTCTATTTCTAAAATATTTTGAATCTTCTCTAAAAACCAAAAATCAATGCGAGTGATTTCCTGAATTTTCTTAAGTGATACATCTCGTCTAAGAAGTTGTGCTATTTGATATACTCTTTTCTCTGTCGGATCTTCTAATCGCTCAAGAAGCTCTTTCGTACTTGCTTGATCGCTTTCTTTATCGAATAGATAGAAGTTTTTATCCTCTAATGATCTTAATGCTTTTAAGAAAGAGGTTTCAAAGTTTTTACCTATGGCCATGACTTCACCAATGGCCTTCATCGATGAGCCTAAAGTTTTATTCGTAAAATTAATTTGATCAAAAGGCCACTTGGGGATTTTTGTTACAATGTAATCAAGTGCTGGTTCAAAACATGCATTGGACACTTTTGTAATTGGGTTTTGTAATTCATCCAATGAGTAACCTAGAGCAATCTTGCCTGCAATCTTAGCGATAGGGTAACCAGTTGCTTTAGATGCTAGTGCTGAGGACCTACTTACTCTTGGATTAACTTCAATAATAAAATATTGATCGCTATTTGGATCTAGAGCAAGTTGAACGTTACATCCTCCTTGTATCTTAAGAGCGCGAACTAGCTTTATAGAGACATCTCTGAGTCTTTGATAATCTCTATCACTAAGTGTTTGGCAAGGAGCTACGACAATTGAATCCCCAGTGTGAATTCCAACGGGATCAAAGTTTTCCATAGAGCAAATTATAATACAATTATCTTTTGCATCTCTTATAACTTCAAATTCTATTTCCTTAAAACCTGCGATTGAAATTTCAATAAGGCATTGTGAAATAGGACTCAAAGAGATACCTCTGGTGGCTATTGCAATGAGTTCTTCTTCATTAGAAGCAATACCTCCACCTTCACCGCCCATAGTAAAAGCGGGTCTTACAATAACTGGATAAGCTTCTTTAGCGGCAAAGTTGCAAGCAGCCTTTACACTCTTTACAGTCGTGCTTGTTGGAACTGACTCATTTAAGGACAGAGCAAGCTTTTTGAATTGCTCTCTATCCTCAGCTTGTTCTATTGTTTGAAGATTAACTCCCAATAGATTTATATTGTGTTTTTCAAGAAAGCCACTCTTTGATAAGGACAATGCAAGATTAAGAGCTGTTTGTCCTCCTAGAGTTGCGAGTACTGAATCAGGTTTTTCAATCAGAAGAATTCTTTTAAGATAGTCCTCAGTCATTGGCTCCATATAAACTTTTGAACAAAGCTCTTTATCTGTCATGATCGTCGCAGGGTTTGAGTTCATAAGTATGACTTCAATTCCTTCTTCAGTAAGACTTTGAATGGCCTGAGTTCCAGAATAGTCAAACTCAGCAGCTTGACCGACAACAATAGGGCCAGAGCCGATAATTAAAACTTTTTTTATCTCTAAGTTTCTAGGCATCTTGCACTCCTGTTATTAACTCTATAAATTCATTAAATATAAATTTTGTATCATTTGGCCCAGGGTTAGCTTCGGGATGATATTGGTAAGAGATGGCCCTGAGGCTTTCATGCCTTAAAGCCTCGATGCTTTGATCGTTAAGATTAAATTGTGTCATCTCTAATTGAGTTTTATCCAAAGATTCTCTTGTGACTTCATAACCATGATTCTGTGATGTAATAAAAACTTTATCTTTTGCTATATCTTTAACTGGTTGATTAGAGCCTCTATTTCCAAAGAGCATTTTACGTGTTTTAGCACCATTGGCCAAAGCAAATACCTGATGTCCCATGCAAATACCTAAAAGGGGATAAAGCTCTTGAAGGTTTTTAATTTTTTCAAGTTCTGAGGACATCTGCGTCGGATCTCCTGGACCGTTTGAGAGCACGATGGCTTCGGGGTCAACCTCTTTGATCTCATCAATAGAACAGTTATAAGGAAAAAGATAAATATTTAGTTCATGCTCTTTTAGAGAATCAATAATACTTTTTTTTACTCCAAAGTCGATAATCGCTACCGTTTGTTTCTTTCCAGGAATATGAACTCTTTTTTGAGTTGATACACTTTTAATATGATCTTTTTTAAAGTTAAAATCGTAGTAGTCAATTTTTTCTAAAGAGATAAGAGCTCTCATTTGTCCATGATCTCTCAAGTGCTTTACGAGCTGTCTTGTGTTCACGTCCGATATAAGAGGGGTATCATTTATCTTTAAAAAACTTGCTAAATCTAATTCCGATTTATGATGTGAAGTTGAAATGTTTTCTTCATTTATAATAACCACATCTAGATGCACTTGTGTGGACTCACTATTATTATAGTTGATTCCATAATTTCCTATAAGTGGATTTGTAAAAACTAAGCTTTGGTATTTATAAGAAGGATCAGTTATCGCCTCCTGATATCCAGTAGTACTGGTTGTAAATACTAGCTCGGTTTCAATGGGAGTATCGAGCTTTGAGTAGTTACTAATTTTACAACTGAGCTTTAAACCTTTTTCAGTAATAATGTAGGCTTTCATTTATTATCCTTTAAAATCCAATCCAAAACAGCAACTCTTGTAAAGAGTCCCATTGTTACTTGCTTAAGTATTCTCGACTTTGCATGAGATTTAATTTCATCATGTAGTTCCACTCCCCAGTTAACTGGTCCTGGATGCATAAAAATGGCATTGTCTTTCATTTTGTTTAATCGATCTAAATTTAGTCCAAAATTTTTATTGTAATCATCGATATCAAATTTATTTTTATGTCTTTCATGCTGAACTCTTAAAAACATCGCCGCATCACACTGAGTGATTGCTTCATCAAGTGAGTAGTTTTTTAAATCTTGATACTCATCTTTTAATTCTTCAATCGAGGAGAGCATGAGCTTTGCGCCTAGTCGTTTTAGGAGTTCAATATTTGAAGCGGCCACTCTAGAGTTATTAATATCACCGCAGATAAGTATCTTTTTATCTTTTATTTCTTTAAATTCTTGCATCATCACACAAGCGTCGAGTAGAGCTTGAGTTGGATGTCCAGTTGTTCCACTGCCTGAGTTAACAATCGAGATACCTAGCTCTTTAATTTTATAAATGAGATCATCGCTTTTGTGTCTAAGCGTAAGGATATCTACATTTAAAGCTTTAAGAGTTTCAATTGTATCAAAAATTGATTCGCCTTTGTTTAAGCTCGAAGAGGATAGATCCATAGATGTAGAGATGATATTTAGTCTTTTGGCAGCGAGTTCAAAAGATACTCTCGTACGGGTAGAGTCTTCAAAAAATAAATGTGCAATTGTTTTAGTATGATAATTGGGAGTTTTTGTTGGATTTTGAAAATAAAAACGGGAATTCTCGAGAATAGAGAAGATTTCTGATAAACTTAAATCACTAAGAGCAGTGAGATGTTTTATTTTTACCTCCTGCATAATTTAATGAATTTTTAAAAGCTGTGTCCAAGAAAAATCTCTTATCTTAAAAATTTAAATATGATTTAATTTAGGTTCCATAAAATAGAGGCTTTTGGCAAGTAAAAATGAGGAATATGTGGAAAAAACTATATTTGATTTAAAGTCTAAATATTCACCTAAGGGAGATCAACCTCAGGCGATAGAAGAACTTGGCAAAAATTTTCTAGCTGGTTCAAAAGAGCAAACTCTCTTAGGGGTAACTGGCTCTGGTAAAACTTTTACTATGGCCAATATTATTCAAAAACTTGGTAAAAAAACTCTTATCCTGGCCCATAATAAAACTTTAGCCGCTCAACTTTTTGCTGAGTTTAGAGAGTACTTTCCAAATAATGCAGTCGAGTATTTTGTTTCATACTATGACTACTATCAACCAGAGGCCTATGTCCCTGGGAGTGATACATTTATTGAAAAAGATTCAAGTGTAAACGATGAAATCGATAAACTTAGACACTCGGCCACTAAGAGTCTTCTAGAAAGAGATGACGTTATTGTTGTGGCAAGTGTTAGTTGCATTTACGGTATTGGTTCTCCAGTGGAGTATGCAAATCAAAAAATTATGGTTATAGAGGGCGACACTGTTGAAAGGGATGATTTTTTAAAAAAATTAGTCTCTGTTCAGTACCAAAGAAACGACTATGACTTTACACGAGGAACCTTCAGAGTGCGCGGTGATACGATTGAGATCTTTCCCGCAAGTGAAGACAGCGATGTCATTAGAGTTGAGTTCTTTGATGATGAAATTGATGGCATCTATATTGTTGATCCACTTCGAGGATCCATTCTTAGAAGATTAACTTCTGTTTCTATCTACCCTTCATCTCATTATGTTGTAAGTGAGCAAAAGCTTAAAGATGCCATCATCACCATTCAAGATGAGCTAAGAAGTCGAATAGTACAATTAGATAGTGATTATAAATTAGTTGAAAAACAAAGAATAGAGCAAAGAACTATGCTCGATATAGAAATGCTTGAAGAGATGGGTTTTTGTAGTGGTATTGAAAACTACTCAAGACATCTGACTGGAGCTAAGGAGGGCGAGGCTCCTCCAACTTTAATTGATTACTTTAAAAAAGATTTCTTAATGATCATTGATGAGTCTCATATTACGAACTCACAAGTTGGTGCCATGTATAAAGGGGATAGATCCAGAAAGGAAACTTTAGTAGAGCATGGTTTTAGATTGCCAAGTGCTTTAGATAATCGGCCATTAAAATTTGATGAGTTTGAAAAGAGGCTAGATCAAATTATGTATGTCTCAGCAACACCTGGGAACTATGAGCTTGAAAAGTGTCACGGTGAGTACGTAGAGCAAATCATAAGACCTACTGGCCTTCTCGATCCTGTAGTTGAAGTTAAAGATGCAAAAAATCAAGTGGATGACATGCTCATTGAATCTAGAAAGACTATTGAGAAAGGATTTAGAGTTCTTATAACGACTTTAACTAAAAAGCTTGCTGAGGAGCTAACATCCCATTATAGAAATGCTGGGATGAAAGTTAAATACCTTCACTCTGATATTGATACTCTTGAGCGTATGGAAATCCTAAATGGTCTGCGCGAAGGGGAGTTTGATATTTTAGTAGGTATTAACTTACTAAGAGAGGGACTTGATTTACCTGAAGTTGCTCTTGTCGGTATTTTAGATGCAGATAAGGAAGGTTTTTTAAGATCTAATCGATCACTGATTCAAACTATTGGCCGAGCGGCAAGAAATTCAGAAGGCCGAGTAATTCTCTATGCTTATAAGGTCACTAAGAGTATGCAGGAGGCGATTACAACGACCGCGGATAGAAGGCAGAAGCAAATCGAGTTTAATAAAGAAAACGGTATTACTCCTCAAACAATTATTAAAGGCATCTCTGGTGGAGTCATTGATATGCTTAGAAAAAATAAAAAAGGCAAGGGGAAGTCCGTTGGGAAAATAAATGAGTATAAAGACTTATCTGCTAAAGAGATTGATGTTAAAATAAAGCAGTTGAACTCTAAGATGAAAGAGGCATCCAAAGCCCTAGACTTTGAAACAGCAGCTCAAGTTAGGGATGAAATAAAAGAGTTAAATCAAATAAGGCTAATTTTATGATTAAATATTTTTTTCTACTTTTAATTTGCAGCGGCGTCTTTGCTAGTGAAGCCTTTATCATTACTTATAAAGGCTCAAAGGTTTATATCGAAAACCAAGCTAAAAAAAATGAATTTGCGGGACTCATTGTTAAAAATGAAACTTTTAAAAGACTTATTGGACAAGTTCAAAATGAAGACTCCGTTATTAGAAGAGTAACGATAAAGCCTGGACAGTCTAAGTCATTTCAAATTAAACATAATGAATACAAAAAGTTATATTACTTAAACCTCTCTCCGGCCTCAGAGACAATTGCTTTAATTATTGGAAAAGAAGACTATGAGATTCCTAAAAAGAAATAAAAAAGCAGATCAAACTGTTATCGTTATATCTGACTTACATTTGTCAGCAGGTTTATCGATCGATGGAAAAAGAAATGTTCTAGAAGACTTTCACTCTGACCAAGAGCTTGTGTCTTTTTTTGAGTTTTATTCTTCAGGACATTATTTACACTCAAATGTAGAGATTGTTATAAACGGGGATTTTTTAGATCTTCTGGCCGTGCCTTATGTTGATTTCTTTGATGATGAGTATTGGTCAGAGAAAGCTAGCTTAGAGAAGTTAAGGATCATTCTTGATGCTCATACAGAAGTAATTGAGGCCTTAGACAACTTCTTAACTAAGAAAAATAAAAAGATTACTTATATTATCGGAAACCACGATGGAGAGATGGTCTTTGACTCTCTAAAAGAGTTACTTTTATCTAAACTCTCTGAAGAGGCCCAAGAAAAAATCGAAATCAAAAATGAGACCCTTCTCTATAATCCTATAGAGTCAGTATATATTGAGCATGGCCACAACTACGAAGTGGCCCACAGTTTTGACCAAATGAATGCCATCGAGACAGCATCAAATGGTAAGAAATATTTTATTCCTTCTTGGGGAGCCTATTATGTAACCCAAATTATAAATAGATATAAACAAGAAAGAGATCACGTAAATGCTGTTAGGCCAATAAAAAATTTTTTAATTCACGGACTTATATTTGATACCTTCTTTACGATTAGATTTATGATAGCAAATATTTACTACTTTCTTATGGTTCGAATACTTTTTTTCAAAAAAAGTAGTTTAAAGTTTAAAGAGATCTTAAATTATGCTGGTGCAGACTTAAGTCTTTTTCAAGACTATGAGAGCTTGACTCGAAGCTTTTTCGTAAAACATAAGGATGCAAAAGTTTTAATCGTTGGGCACACTCATGAACCTATATATAGAGAGTATGCCGATGGGACAAGCTTTATAAACACTGGTACTTGGACAAAGATGCTCAATCTGGATTTAAATCTCACGCAAACCAGTGAGAAGCTAACATTTGCTCTAATTGAGAAAGAGGGGGATAAGCTGAGCTCATCTTTAAATATATGGCATCCCAAAAATGAGCTACCTTACTATGAGTTTTAATTGTTAAAAAAAAGTATTTCTGAATAATCAATTGAGTCATTAAAGTCAAACTTAACATTAACCATATTCTTTTTATAAAAAATATTTTGTCCTATATAGCCCAAAGGTATAAAGAGCTCTTCTTTAAGTAAAAGCTCATTGAGATCCTTTATGCTCTTCGTTTTATTACAGGCAATACTTTTATAGGGACACAAGACTTTATCATTTAAGTCACTTAGACTGTCTATGTTATCAAAGAAGCGAATACTAATATTGTGCTCTTGGGTCTTTTTATTTGTAATACTGAGTTGCGTTTTTTTTGAAGATAGCTCTTCTCTAATATATTGCTCAATAGATGACATATTTATAAATTTACTCAGCTTGGGGTCGATATAAATACTTAGCGCTATTTCTTTTTTAGGTTTTTGTGTTTTTTTAGGGTTTAATATATAAGACTTTTTTAAGCTATAAGGAATAACTGTTGCTGTTAGTTTACTAAGTGTATTGGAGAAAAGTTTCTTGTGAATTTTAAATGGATCAAAGAGCTTATTAACGATTGGACTCTTGTGGTGATTTATTATAACTACTAAATTATTAGGTTTTGAGCTCTCTACTTTGTATCCATTTTTAACAGTATACTCTTTAATTTTAAATGAATTATAGTCCCAAAAAATATCACACTTGTTCTCTAGGTACTTAGTGGTATTTATATAAACGATTTCATTTAGTCTGTTTTCTAAGTGATAGGCTTTAAATCTACTCAGCTTTAAAGGTGCTTTAAGTTTCTCTATCGAAAAGGGACCTGTTCCTATTGGTCTTTCAAAAAATAAATTTAACTTTTTCTTTTTCTCTAGATAAGTGTAATAAGCTTTAGAATATATAACGTACTTAGGACTAGATAGCTCAATATAAAGCTTGGCCATAGGTAGTTGCGATTTTATAAGCAGCTTTTTATTCTCGTATGTTATATCTTCTATGTCTTCGCTCTTTGCCTTCAATAGAGAGAAGATAATGTCCTTATAATCCACATGTTTTTTTACAAAAAAGATTTTGTTGTTATGAAACTGTACTTTATCTTTTAGCTCTATCTCATAAACGCCAGGGCCGACCTTATTTAGTTTAGTCGCTATGTTGGCCGAAATTTTATTTTGAGCTTTATCAAAATAAAATAATGTCTCATAAATATTTTTAAAGAGTATCTCTTTTGCTGCGGGATCTGTAGGGTTTTGCTTTAAGTCGAGGTGAGCTAAGTTCTCATTCATGCATATCTTAAGCTCAGTGGCCTGTATTTGCACAATACAAAGAGATAAAAGAATACTTATGAAATACTTCATCTAACCATCTTAAATGGCTTTTAAGCCCCATTCAAGCACAAAACATAAATTTTATTTAAATAAACCTAAAGTTATTTATTTTAAAAGCGATAAGTATTGTGAAAGTACTTAAGCGTACTTAAAAATTAACCTAATTCAGAGCAGGATAGCTCATCTACCTCAAGGTTGAAGTGTAGAGTTCAAGGAATGATAGAACGAATAACACAATGGAGGGTAGTATGGGTTTCCGTATTAACACAAATGTTTCGTCTATTTCAGCACAAAGATCACTAGGAAAAACAACAAGAAGCCAGCAGGACACACTTGCTAAAATGGCATCGGGATCAAGAATCAATAAGTCAGCTGATGATGCAGCTGGATTAGCGATTTCTGAGAAGTTAAAGTCTACAATTAGATCAAGCGCTCAAGCTAACAGAAACGCAAATGATGGTATTTCAATGATTCAAACTGCTGAAGGTGGTTTAGATGAAGTATCAACTATATTAACAAGATTAAGAGAGCTCTCTATCCAATCGGCTTCAGATACTGTTGGCGATACTGAAAGAAGCTTTACTGATCTAGAGTATCAAAACCTTAAACAAGAACTTGAAAGAATTTCTCAAGTTACTGAGTTTAATGGTGTTAAATTGTTAGATGGTCAAGGTGGGAAGTTAGACTTTCAAATTGGCGTAAATAACGATGAATTCCAAGATAGAATCTCTTACGACACGGCTGAGCAGAATGCATCTATTTCTAATTTAGGAATTGATGACAT
>Ga0115567_10007761_pt1 | contig 10164 bp, 10 predicted proteins | sample COGITO_mtgs_1204_2_FD_88679 | JGI IMG/M metagenome (GOLD analysis project Ga0115567, IMG submission 88679) | Pelagic marine microbial communities from North Sea - COGITO_mtgs_120412 | ecosystem: Environmental > Aquatic > Marine > Epipelagic | place: Germany:Helgoland, sampling site Kabeltonne... | reverse complement strand
TTCCCACAGTCCTCCGAGCTGTTGGACCCGTACATGAGGCTCTACCAGATCCACTCCGCCACTAAAAGCTCTGGAGTGCTCAAAAACAAAGAAGTCGTCGCCGAGCTGTCGGAACTCAAGGCCGCGAAGGGCGTACGGATCGGCCTGACACTGTCCGGCGTGGAGCAGGGCGATACGTTACGCGAGGCGATGGAGGTGACGGCACCCGACGGCACCCGCCTATTCGACTGCGTCCAGGCGACGTGGAACGTCATGGAGCAGAGCGCGGGGCCCGCGCTGCTCGAAGCTAAAAAAGCGGGGATGGAAATCATCGTCAAAGAGGCACTGGCGAACGGCCGTCTGTCGTCGCGTAACCCAAACGAAGGCGTGCTGCCGGTCATGGAGGCACTCCGGGAGCTCGCGAGCGACTTTGGGTCCCCGCCCGGGCGATTCGACTCGTTCGTGTACAAGGCTGACAGCGCCGCCATCGCCATCGCGATGTTGCAGGGATTTCAGCCCATGGTACTTTCCGGCGCGGCGACGCCGCACCAGATTCGCAGCAACGCCGGCGCGCTGACCTTGCTCAAGTACCTGACGAACGCGGGGGACGCGGCGGAGGGGCGGGTTAACGAGATACTCGAGATGGCGAGGCAGGACCCGGCGGCGTACTGGGCCGAGCGAGCAGAGCTCACCTGGAACTGAGGGGACTGCAGATGGGGAAAATACTAAAAGGTGAAATATAGCCCCGGTTGCCCAGAGAAAGACTCGAGTTGTAATAAGCATCCGTGAGACTCATCGATCATCATCGCACACCTCTTACCGCTATGTATTCTAGAAGTTAACTCTCACGACGTCATCTGCGGCGATACGCACGGGATCCAATACAGTCGCTCGGACCCGCTCGGGTCTCCGTCGTCGACGAGCGCCATGCCCCGTTTCACCAGCTCACCCAACGCCGCGTCCACCCGCCCACGTGTCCACCCGCACTCCTTCTCCAGCCCCGTGGTGGACACGCACCCGGGCGCCCCCCCGCCCACGCCGTCCGCGGCTGCCGCGAGTCGTATGACCTCCGAGGTGTCGGGGTTGAGTTCGTCCGGGACGCTTCTTATGATTCGCCCGCGCCCGATGGAGTGGACGGACCATCCGCCGCCCAGGACTTTGAGGCGGTCGATGGCGCGGAAGACGTCGTCCTCGCTCACGGGCGCCGCGACCTTCCCGCGGCGCTTCAGCACCATCGCCATGAGGTCGTGGAGCTCGAGTAACCCGCCGTTCTCATCGCGCGAGCTCAGGCACGCCTCCGCGATCTGAACGCCGAGCTCGTAGTAGAAGTCGCCGAAGCCCAGGAGCTCGGCCCAGAACCCTTTGTTGGACGCGAGCGGGTCCACGCCGCAGTTGGCGCACATCTTGTGGAACTGCGCCCTGAACGCGGGGTCCCGGCGGATGTCAGCCTTGTGTCGCAGCGCGAACTCCTCGAGCGACTGGCGAAAGGTGGTGAGCTGCCGTCGCATCGTCTCGAGCGAGCGTTCGGACGCCTCCTCGCCGACGGTGCGGAGAACCGCGCTGGTGTCGCGGCGCTGGTGGATACCGGCGATGCCCGGACGGCGGCGCATGGTGCTCGCGACGACGAAACCCACGTCAGGGCGCCCCACCCGCGCCCCGAGCAGTGGGCTTTTTTGAGAAACGAGGAGGCTCATCAAACACGACTCTACTCTTACCAAACCAGTTGCGGTGTTACGTCATAGTTACTCTTGGCTCGGCGCTGCTATTTACAAACGACCTAGCGAAGGCTATCGCGCGTGTGAATAAATACGTTCCGCTCGCACCACGCGCTCACACGGTGCGGGGTTGCTAAACCGCGTCGACCGTCGCAGCCATCGGGTGCGGGTCGGCGGAGTGAGAAATCATCATTCGTGAAGATTGTTTACGCCTCGAGGATGAGCTTGAGGGCGTTGAATTCAACCTGCGCCGGGGAGGACTCCATCGCCTTCTTGGAGGGGTTGTACTTCTGCTCGCCGAGCGCCACGGAGGACGCCACGTCGGCGGTGAGGGTCAGCGGGCCGAGGTTCTGGCTGAGCTTCTTGCACACGCTGAACCCGCTGTTGTCCCCCGCGGAGGAGGAGACACCCGCGGTGGTGAGCACCTTGAACCCGACGTACGGGACGTTGTTGTCGTAGTCGTACACGCCGTTCACCTTGAGCGCGATGGCGTCGAGGTCGAAGGTCTTGGTGTACTTGATCTCCTTGCCCGCGGTGTTGACCTCGATCTGGCCGTTGAACCAGGTCTCGGTGATGCCCCAGTTGAAGTTTGGCTCGTAGATGAACTCGTACTTGTTGGGGCTGGAGGCGTTGGGCTGGAGGCACGCGTCGGTGCCGACGGTGACGCGGATGGAGGGCGCCATGGGGATGCGGATGTCGAGGTGCTGTTGAAGGTGGAGATGGGTGCGGTCAGAGAGGAGGGTCAATCACCGTGGGAGTCAAGCGTTGGGGCGGATCAATCGCATCCGCGGCGTCGCACAAAGACAAGTCTTCGTCGTTTGTATATTTTCGTGATGGCGGCACGTTCGGGGACGGACCTTGCGGAGCTCGAGGTCAACCCTGGGGTTACCTCCGAAGCGGACGTACTGCGAAATAGGGGAGATGGGGAGAGATTACGTCAGGCTTCAGGTTTGCATCTTCACGCGCGGGATCACGCGCTGGGACGGCGACGACGGATCGCGGAATCGGTTGACAATTTACCTGGTCGAGCTTGTCCTTGCCCTTCTTGTAGAGCTCCTGGACCTTGTCGGTGGCCTGGGACTTGAGCTCGTCGACCTTGGCGTTGTCGAAGCTCACGGCGGGCGCGGCCGCGGGGGCGGGCGCGGCGACGGGCTCGGGGGCGGACATCGCCGGAGCCTCGGTATCGGACATGGTTAGGTCGTCGGGGTTCGAATCAAATGGCGCGTCGATCGACGTTTGGTGGCCTCTTGTAGACGACCGAGAGCGCGCCAACTCACCACCGTGTGCCGAGTGCAGTGCGGGTTTCTTGGACTATTTAGTAACGACCTCGAACTCAAGAACGACGGTCTAATCATCGCCAACGAAAATGGCTCTTTCAAAATCCTCCTCGGCAGCCCCGACGAAAATGCGACTTCACACCACGGCAGCACCGATGGAGAGGAAGGACGAGACCCGTGTCAAGGGGTTCGACCTGCCCCCCGGCGCGGGCCGCGGCACCGACGACAAGGGCCACGTGTCCCTCACCGTCGACGGCTTGGAGTGGCAGCTCCGCGGCGCCCCGCCGTGGGTGCGCGTCACCGCGCGATGGTGGGGCGACGAGCTCAGCGACAAACGAACGAGGCCGTGGGCCAAGCTGGTGGACGGCCCGGGCGCGTCGGCGTCGATGACGTTCCCGGTCAAGGCTAAGCCCGCGGGTTTCTCGCGATACTGCCGCGACGCGAGGGCGGTCGTGCTCGAGGTGGGTTCTATTCACGCGCGCCCGACGCGACTCGCCCCGGATTCAAAAAGCGCGTCTCTCCAAACCTCACATCGTCGCTCCCGCCTCGCCGACCCGCGCTCACCGACCGCGTCTTATCCTTCCCCTGATCCTCCTACCAGTTTTCCGACGGGCGCACCGCGAGGCACATCGCCAGCGCCAGCGTCGACGTCTCCCGCCTCGAAGTCCACCGCCCCGTGACCCGCCACGAGGTGCAGCTCACCACCAAGGCGGGCGGCGCTCTCGGTTGCGTGCGCGTCGAGTGCGTCCTCGACTACGTCACCGGCGCGGTGTCATCCTTCGAGCTCAACGAGCACCTCAGCAAGATGGACGATACCCTTCCCTTGGCGCCGCCGCCGTCGATACGCACGCCGGAGGCTGGGCGGAAGGAGCGAGAGGAGAAGGCTGTCGCGTCGAAGAAGACGTCGTCCGCGCCCGACCCTGCAAGCCACGTCGTCGTCAAGCCCGCGAGGTGGAAGGCACGGACCGACGGCACCGGCAAACACCTACCCGGGAAGGAGAACGACGAAACGAACCGGAGACGGGAAGGAGAACGGGACAGGACGCGCGCGTTGGCCGAGGCCAGGGACGCGAGGAGGAAGGCGTCGGCCAACGAGAAGCCGCCCGCATTCGCGAAGAGCCCGAGCACCAAGAAACCTTCATCGGCGCGCAAGAAACGTGGTAGCCGCGCCCCATCGGGGGTGCTCGAGATGGCGGAGCAGCTACGGGCCGAGATGGACGATGCGTTGGACGCGGCGGATGGCGACGAGCCGCTCGAGCAGTGCCGCAGATCGAACGACTTCGCCGCGTTTGTATCCGCGACGGCTTCGGATTCGCTCGGCTCGTGGTGGCGTGATTCCACCGCCGATACCACCGCGTCCGCGTCGCTCACCGCGTCCACGATGCGACGCTTCCTACCTCCCGACGAGGACGACGACGCGGCGCTCGTCGCGGACCAGGCGCTCCTCGACGAGCTCTTCGCGCAGGGCCTCGACGGAGTTTTTGACGACGAAGAGTCCATCGATAAAGGTCATAGGTCCTCACGGTCAGCGACCTACGACGGCTCGCGACCTGACGCGTACGCCGTGAGCTCCAGCGTGGGCCGGCTGGCGCTCGAGGCGGAGGCGGAGCTCGAGGCTGACCTCGCGGAGGCGGAGGCGTATGGGCAAACAGGCGACGGTCACTTCCGCGGCGACGACGCCAATCACCGAGTCGCCGAGTCGACGCTGGGCCGCTCGGGTCCGGAGTTGGAGCTGAAACTCACCGCTCACGCCGGACTGGTTCGCGCGCTGGAACAGTCCATCGCGCTCGACGGGTCAGTCTCGCCGTCGTCGTTCGAGCCCCTCGTCGCGGTGTTGAAGGGTGGGTTCTCGCGCGGGAAGGAGCTCGGGCGCGTGGTGCTCGACGCTCCGGGCAGCCGCGGCGCCGGGGAGATTCGTCTGCGGCTGCCGCGTGACGTCGCGGCGGCGGCGGTGACGCGCGCGCACGCGGCCGCGACGTCGGCGCGCGGTGCTGGACCCACCGTCGTCGTCGAGGTGTGGACCGCGGACGCCTCCGCGGACTTTGAGAGCGAGCCGAATCTTCGCGCGAGCCAAACGAAAACTTCGGCGTCGATGGACGCGGCGCGGGGACTATTCACGCGGCTCATGGGCGACTTCACCGGCGCGGACCCGGCGAAGATGCGAGGCGTGTGCGCGGTGCATCTCGCGGACCTCGGGCGCGAGCTCGAGCGGTGGAGGCTCGCGGACGAAGGCACCGGCGGTGACTCATCATCGTACGAGGGCACCGGATACGTTGATCAGTCGTATGTGTTGAACAAGGTGTTCGAGGTGAGGAACCCAATCACGGGGGGCGTGGGCGGGTACATAGGCGTGGAGGGGCGCGTGGTCTGGGGCGAGGACGCGCAGGCCAGGCGCCAGCGGTAGCTCACGAGGTACTTTAATCAATCGTAGGTGGTAACATTACAGGTGTGCATTACATTTTTAGATGATCCTGGGCGTGAGCGTGTTGTGCGGTGGCATCCAGGTGGAGGAGTAGACGTTCTCCCCGCTCTTCCACCCGTCCACGCCCTCCATGATCTTATCCTCCATCGCCGTCCGCTCCTTCCACGCCCTGTGGAACCGCCGGTCCTCCTCAGCCTGGAGAAACGGCACCAGCACGGCTCGAGCGGTGAGCTTCTCCTCCTTCTCGCCCCGCCTTCGATGGTTCCCTTGGCCGATCTGGTAGAACCCGTACGCCATGGCGCCCAGGTACGCGCCGAAGAAGGCGACGCCGGTGGGGCCCGTGGAAGGGATGCGGCGGGCGTAGCGCACCGACGGGTATCCGCCGGGCGGGGGGCCGTCCTGTAGTCGCGAAAGGTGATGGGGGGTTGATGTCAGATTTCGCGGTGTGAAAACTTAGGGTTTTTTTGTGGCGCATCGGTCGACGGAAAGCGCGCGGCGATGCGCGACGCGACGCCTGAATCGCGTGGGTTCGGACGTGCGCGTCATCTACGGTGTGTGCGTGAGCGTACCTGCATGACTGGAAGGTCCATCACGCTCTTCATCCCCTTCATTCCTCTGACTGTGTGCTCGGTCATTTCGTCCGATTTGACCGTCACTCACACGCACTGATTTGGAAACCGGAGGAGTAATCCACTACGACGGACTCCCGCGAGTTCGTCGGCGCCGACGCTTCGTGTCGGGCGCTGCGCCGCGGATTAGTGCGACGAGGGTGGTGGGTGAGCGACGACGGTGGTCGTTACTCGTTCGCGCACGTGTGCGGGCGCGCCCAGGCTGTGAACGTGAAGCGCACTCCGGGCAAACGGGAAACTTCGAGTCCATCACACCGTGGCGCAGTCAGTCAGGTGAGATCACCGCCAGTGGCCGTGACTGAGTGACGAACACGGACGGGGGCACTCGCGTGTGTGGCCACTCTTGAGGACGCAACGCAGCCGCGAAGCGCCGAAGCGAAGATGTACGTACCCCAACCCGCACGTCCGCACCACATTCGAGTCACCATCCCGCCCGTGATCCGACCGCGCCCCGCGATCGCGCGCGTCTCTCCCGCCCTCTCGCCCCGGATTATTTTCACCTGGTAATCATCGGATGAGGGGAAGGTGGCGGCCTTTGCGTCGGGGCCGTCGCTTGACCATCCCACGTGAACGCCCCGGACGCGACCACCCCTCCATCCACGCGTCGTACCCCACGCGTGAACGCCCCGGACGCGACCACGAGCCGCGAACCCCGCCCGCGGAACACGCGCGCGCGCCGCTTGCCCTAGAAATATCTACGGCCAACCCGGCTCGCACCGTCCCTCACTGTCACTGGCGTGTGAGATTTCTGTGGAAACGACCTTCCCGCTGACCTTCACGCCCGTCCACTCCACAGGTCCGACGACGAAGACCCGGTGGATACCCGCCCCGACCTCGAGGAGGCGTGCAAGTCCAAGTGCACCAAGTTCATCGACGCGTACGAGGCGTGCACCCAACGGATCGAGAAGGATGCCAGCGGCGAGGCGCACTGCACGGGCCAGTACTTCGACATGTGGGGATGCGTCGATCACTGCGTGGCGGACAAGCTGTTCAAGGATACCAAGTAGTAGCGACATGGGATTGGGCGGGAAGGCGTGACGTCGTCGCCCCTCTTCTTTTAATTGTATCTCCTAGTATTGATCATCCAGCCGGCCGGGCCGGCTACGTGGGCATTGTCAAATGTTGACGCTCGTCGGCAGCATCACCGTCCCGGCTGTGAGGGCCTGGACGTGATGTCTCCTCGAGCCGCCGCCGCCGCTCTGTGGCGTCGTCCACCGCCCGCACCACACCCACTCCGTTTCCTCCCAATCCCCACCCACCGCCTCCCGTCGCGGCGCCTCCGAGAGAGCCGGGCACTAGGCGCACGCCCGCGCCGCGCTCGCCCGTGTCGCCGATTCCCGACAGCCGCGAAGGTCCCGCGACGAACCCGGCGGATGGGCCCGTGTGCCCGCGCCGCCCCTCGCCCGGGCCGAACACGTCGATGTAGGACGCGTACAGGGGCCTGGTGATGGACACGAGGAGGCACAGCACGGGTATCGACGCCAGGCACACGCGCGCCCGTCGCGTGCCCCGGTCGTGAGCCCGGCGCTGGCTCGCCGACATGCCTTCCATGACCGTGTCCCAGGTCGCGTACTCGTCCTCGCGCGTGCCGGCCATCACCGCGTCGGCCTCGTCGCGGTCCCTGTTCACACACCCCGAGCGTAGGTGCCCCCCCCGACCGACACTTGTGGCACGACCAGATCTCCTCGGAGCTTTAAAATGAAACTTGAGGATGTCGCGTCATCACTTCGATGCTGCCGCTTCGATTCTACGTGCTGTCCCTCGGGTCCATGCTGGCGGGGGCGACCGTGGTGCACAACATCTACAAGCCCGACCTCACCATCCCCGGCGCCGGACCCGACGAATCCACCCCGCCCGGCCGCTAAGACACGCGTTCCGGGTGGACTTCGTTCAATTCACGCGCGAAAAAGGATAGCAGAGCGCCACCATGGCGGGCGACGGCTCCGTCCGCGTTGAGGCCGCCTGGTTCACCCCGGCGCGCCTCCTGCTGCTCTTCTGCCTCATGTCGCTGCTCATCTACCTCGACCGCGGCACCATGTCGTCCGCGGCGGTCAGCGGCAACCCCGGAGGCGACGCCCCCGACGCGCCCCAACCCTCGGGGCTCCAGGGCGAGTTCGGCATATCCTACTACCAGTACGGCTGGCTCCAGGCTGCGTTCATGATCGGGCTCCTGTGCGGCTCGCCCGTGTTCTCCGCGCTCGCCAAGCGCGCGAACCCCTTTCGCCTCATCGCCGTCGGCCTCGGCACGTGGACCGTCGCCACGATGGCGTGCGCCCTCTCGCCGAATTACATGGCGCTCTTTCTCGCGAGGACTCTCGTGGGAGTCGGCGAAGCTTCCTTCTGCGCTCTCGCCGCGCCGTTCATAGACGATTTCGCCCCGCCCGGTAAGAAAGCCACGTGGCTCGCGTGTTTCTACCTGTGCATCCCGCTCGGCGTCGCGTGCGGGTTCATGTACGGCGGCATCGTGGGCGGGTCGCCGAGGCTGGGTTGGCGGTGGGCATTCGCGCTCGAATCCGTGGCGATGTTGCCGGTGGTTATGTTCTGTTCCGCCTCGCATCCCATACCCATGCGCGGCGTGTCCGTGTCTTCCGTGTCTTCCGTGTCTTCCGTACCTACCGACGGGGCGGGCGAGTCGTCGTCGGACGCCGGCGGCGACACTGGGGACGAGACGCTGCTGGGCGAGACGCGGGTCGGGTCCGGGGGTGAGCGGATGGGCACCGGCGGTCGGAGGCGACTTCGACGGGTTGGTTCCTCTTCGGCGCATTTGTCAAAGACGGCGACGAAGGAGTTCATGCGCGACGCCGCCAGCCTGTTACGCCACCCCGTGTACGTCATGACCGTCGTCGGGTACGTCGCGTACACGGCCGTCATCGGCGTGTACGCCGTGTGGGGACCCAAAGCGGCGAAGGCGGTCTTCCCCGACGTTTTAAAAACTCCATCCGACGCCGACTTCGTGTTGGGTCTAGTCACCGTCGTCGCCGGCGCGGGGGGAACCGCGATCGGGGGAATCGCGGTGGATAAACTGGGCAACTCGGTGGGCAACGCGCTGAGCGTGTGCGCGGTGTCCAGCGCGGTGGGGTTTGTCCTGCTGGAGCTGGCGTTTCTGTCGACGTCGTTTCCGATGTTTTTGGTTTTTTTTCTCTTCGGCGAAACCGCGGCGTTCGTCACGCAGGCGCCCATCAACGCCGTGGTGTTGTGGTCCGTCCCGCCCGGTAGCAGGCCGCTGGCGTGTTCCATGACCACCGTGTTCATACACGCGCTCGGGGACGTGCCCACGCCGCCGTTGTTCGGCGCGACGTTGCAGGCGCTGGCGGGGGGCGGCGCGTTGACGGCTGAGCACTGGCGGTCGGCGTTGTGCGCGTTTACGTGCGCGTTGTTGGTGAGCGCGGGGATCTTGGGTAGGACGGCGCGTAGGGCGAGGATGGATGCGGTGAATGGGGCGGGACGGGAGGGCGAGGGTGAGGAGGAGGGTGGGGACGGGGGCGAGGGGGGAAGCGCGCCTCTGCTGGGCGGTTCGGAGTAAGAGTAGTACTGTTTGATTTGTCCACCTCTATGTTTCCGCCAAAATTGTCCACCTGGCGGAATTCACGAATATGATAGATCCTGTCGGTCAGATCTCGTCCCAGTCACAGGCGAGCGCCTTCCGACTGCGTTTCCATGCCGCCATCCAAGCGGCGCAAGACGTCCGACGCGGGGCAGCTGACTCCCGGAGACGCGAGCTTAAGTGTTATTTTTAAGAGACCCGCATCGGTGTCCGGGCCCGCTCCCGCTCCCCCCCCAAATCTCGTCTGCCCCATCAGTTTCAACATGTTCCGCGATCCCGTGATGGTGGTCGAGTCGGGGCACACGTACGATCGTAACGAGATCACGCAACACTTTGCGCACAACAACAGGGACCCGAAAACAAATCTCCACCTGCGCAGCACGAGGGTGGTGACGAACTGGGGGGTGAGAGCTGCGGTTGAGGAATGGCTGAACCGCCACCCGGACGTGACGCCCGACGGGTGGGACAGTCGAGAGCTTCTGCCGGCGCAGGTTGAGGCGCCGGTGCAGACGGCTGAGCCCGGCCATGGCGATGCATTGGTGCTTCAATTGTGGCGTGATATGTGCCCTGAACTGCAGGCTATTTGGGAGGTGGATAG
>Ga0115567_10007760_pt1 | contig 10165 bp, 13 predicted proteins | sample COGITO_mtgs_1204_2_FD_88679 | JGI IMG/M metagenome (GOLD analysis project Ga0115567, IMG submission 88679) | Pelagic marine microbial communities from North Sea - COGITO_mtgs_120412 | ecosystem: Environmental > Aquatic > Marine > Epipelagic | place: Germany:Helgoland, sampling site Kabeltonne... | reverse complement strand
TGAGATCTACATTAGATCTTGAGCTTCATGTGCACCGTCTCCACATTCGTGGAAGTGATTTCAAGAGTGCCTCTTCACTTGGCTCGTGGAATTCATCCATCTTTTCTGTGACTCACCACAAGCACACGCTTGTGGTCGCCCAGCCTCTTGGCTGTCTCTGAAAAACAGGCACGGCTGAGCCGCAAATACTTTAATAATTCCTTCAATGCACTCTCAATCTCGAAACGCAACCACGTAGATAGGGGAGGGCAGTCAGAGAAACACCTGACACTGAACTCAATACAGACATATCTGTAACTGACTCTGGGGACCCGAGACCCATGAGGCCTTGATCCACCAGACAGATCAGTGGCGGGGTTTGGAGCCGTAGAGCACCAGGGCCCCTTCCATCGGCGGCGGCGCGCTCGGAGGCGACGACGTGGTGGGGATCACGACAGGGAAGTTGGCTGGCTGCGGCTCTGTCGCCGAGTTCCGCGCGCGGCTCTCGCGCGGGGGCGGCGCCAGAGTGTTCTGCGGCTCAGACGCTGGGAGCGCGATGAATGGCCGCGCGGCCGCCGGCGGCCCAGCAGCTCCGAGCGCCACAGCGGTGGCAGCCGCGGACCCGTCTCGCGCGAGCGCCGATAGCGAGGGGGTTGCGAAGGGCAAGACGGCGCGCTCGACCACCGTCCTGAGGTCGTTGTCTTCAAAGTCTCCCGCGCGCAGGCGCATGCGGTAGTAGGAGCCCGGGAGGATGTTGTAGATGCGGACCACGTTCTCGGTGCCAGCGTACACCATCGTGTAGTCGTGCGCTTCGGACCCGTCGCCTGCGACCACAAGCTCGAGGTCGAGGATGTTGGCGGCAAAGTGCTTCTGGTGCAGCCACTCAAACACGCCGAACATCTGGCCGTCGCCCGCAGCCTGCAGATCCTTCAAAAACAGCGGGCCAGACACCGCACCGATTCCTGCCCCTTGTCCCGTAAGTAGCGCCGGCCGCGGTGGCGCGGGAAGAGCAGGAGCCGCAGGCACCATGGGTGGGATCATGATGGCAGGAACACCCATTTGAGCCATTTGTGTCGCAGCAGATGCGGTCCTGGAAGGAGCCAGCGGGGCGACATTGATCCGCGTGTCGGCCGGCCGCTGCGCGGGCGTGTGCACGCCCTTTGCAACGCCCTTCTTCTGAACCTCTTCCCGCGACGGCAGCTCAATCACACCGACAGTGTTGAGTATCCCCCTTCCGGCACCTCCGCCGTAGGCCGAGACACGCACACGGATAGACGAACTCGGGGGAAGGTTGTAGAGCGAGACCACGCTCTCGGGCCCGAGGTACTGCTGCATCCAACTGCGCCCGTCAAGCGAGGTCTCCACCTTGTGTTCAGCGGGGGGCTCGTTGTGGCCGTCCGAGTGTCCCGGAACAGGCCACGTGATTTGCGCGCGGAGGTCGTTCGTTCCTGCGGGTGCTATGATCTTCTGTGCCTTGGCCTCAAAAAAGTCGTGCGGCTGTGGGGGGTTGTGCGGGCACATGAAAATTGCCATGATATCCCAAACCAGCCAGACGGTGTAGCTCGTGGCCATGAAGGCTAGAGGAATGGTCCAGTAATACTCCCATGCAAACACAAACAGCGGAAAATCAAGCTTGACGAAGATGAGAATTTCAAGCACAGCGAAAGTCAGCGAGTCGATGATACCGACAGCCGCAAGGCGCCGCTCAGCAATTGGATTCATGCGCTTGTTCGCTGTAGCCGCATTGTAGATGGCGCTGAAGAATATCAAGAAAATGCTGAGGTGGAGTGGGATCATGCTCAACAGCCAGCTGAAGGTGGTGATGCGCGCCGCGCGCAGCCACAACAACACCATCGCGACGATGACCAACACGGCAAGAACCCCTTGCATGATGAGATCACTCGTGGGGAAAATTTTGCGGCGAAGGTGTCGGGCGTGACCACCAGGGTGCGTGGAGTAGATCTCGAACGCCGACCAGATGAAATAGAGGATGATCCCCCCAAACATCGGCGAAAGAATGATCGGCATGAAGTTCGGATTCGGGGCAACAACATCGCAACAAGCAGGACGAGCGAGGTAGAAAAACAACAGAAGGGCAGAAGTCGCCACGAAAATATTGCCAAACAGTGCAAGTGACACCAAGCCTGCGCGATTACCGAAAATGTAGTGTGTTGCCATGCGCCCGATTGCCAGTGTCGAAAACTGCATTCACCAAAAGGGTTTAAGCATTCTTGCACCGAACATGCAGTTATAAATTCAGGCACACACTGTATAGATGCACCGTAACGGCAGCACAGGACTCACCATCATGCCGATCAGTTCAAGGAGATGCAACGCGAAGAGGACGCCAAACGGAGCGAGGGCATAGAGGTAGCCTTGCACAGTGAACGCCGCCTGAAGTTCCGCCTGCGAGTTGCGCACCCTTCAGCAACTTGCACCGGGTCTACAACATTGGATACGTTACATAGGTGACATGTCCATCTCAGGGGCAGCCTGAAACGCGCAACGTATTCCTCTGGGCAAGGAAGAAGAGCAACACTCACTATAGGTACGTAGCTCTTGTTCACATCGATGAACGAAACTTGTACGGAACCCGTGTAGACAAGCACGAGTGCCATCATGGTGACTAGCAGCACATGCACAATCCAAAGCAGCAGTGTGTCGCCCCATGACTGGTTGGTCAGGCGCACTAGCCTTGCAAGACGCGCTTCCTCAGCCAGTGTTGCTGCGTCCTTTGTGCACACAGCCATCTCACACGACGCCATGCCCTGCTGCGGAACCGTATTGTTGCTTGGGCGCAGGTCAAGCGTCACTGTGCTTTGAATCGGGCCGGTGAGCATTGCCAACACTGCGTCTCTGTCCAAACCCGAAACGGGCCGCCCGTTGACGGCAACCAACGCGTCGCCCAGCGCCAGCTTGCCACTGCGATGCGCGGGACCTCCCTCGACGAGGTGCGAGACGGTCAACGCCCCCGACTGCGCGTCTTTGTCCCACACGATCCCGACGCCTCCATTCCCGGGCGGGAGGCCCTGCACTGCGGCACGCACAAGCACGATCGACTTGGTCCCCCCCTGCGCCTGACCCTTGTTTGACTGGTCCAGAGAGAACGGCGGAACGATGCTGCCTGCCCCCGTCGGTGCGCCGGCCAGCTGCGGGCTAGACACAGAGACAGGGCCCATAGAGGTTGGGACAGAGGATCGCAGGATCCCGACGGCGACATTCGAACCGATCGGGCCGCGCATCATGTTGATAATGTCCTGCATCTGCCTGCCATGAAGATTTTGTCCGTCGATAGTTGCGACAAGGTCACCGGGCAGTACAGCCGCAGTTTTGGCCGCTCCACCCCCTTCTTTTACAGCAACGATCTTCTGGTAGGGCGGATGTTCGGACATCGTAAAGGTAATTCCAACTCCCGATATTCCATCCGGAGAAATTGTGCCGCTTGCTGGCACGATTCGCGGGATACTGACCACAACATATTCATACCCAGGCAAGTTTGGCACAGCTGCACTCGTCGTAGGTTGGAAAGATGGCGGTTGGGGCTTGGAGCCTCGTGTAATGCCAACTTCAAATTCATAAGGGACGCTGCCAAGCGGTCCCCGAGAAAAGTGCAGGTCCACGTTCGATCCGAATGGTCCAGTGAGCCGGCTGGACAGCTCTTCGAAAGACATCCAGTCCACCTGAAACACCTCGCAGATGAGATATTGACTCTGAAAAATGCGACCGGACGGTCACCTTAATGGTCGGAACTATGCAAACAGCTGATATGGTAGATCAATTTCTGGTAATGGGGACCTACCTGTTCGCCATTCACAGACTCGAGCTTGTCGCCTGGCTCGATGCCATTACCATCGGACGGGCCTCCTGGACTTACACGCACAACCTGATCATAGAGATTATTTCATTAGCGTTTGCCGGGTCAGCAGAATATTCATCTTCCTCACCCTCAAGTGGCCAACGCTGGAGATGACAGATCGCACAAGAGAGGCGGCACATCTCGACACCCCCCCAAGTCGCTAGGCAGACCCGCCGCAGACAGTTCATAATTTCTAAAGCTACGCACTGCAGCTGACGCCACTCTGTGGACCCGTCGCCCACTTGCCAGGCCGCTAGGGGACATGAAACGGTGAGAATTGCTGATTATGTGTGGGCCCACTGGCTGGCACTCGGAGTTACGGGTCGGGCTGCACCGAGAACCCTCCACCCGAGTGCATCCGAAAGGAAATGCCAACCCCTGAAACATCCTGTGAAGACATGATGTCCCCACACAGTCCCGCACCTCCACCCGGCAGGAGCGGTTGCGTCACACGGAGTTCAGAGGACCCTTGATTGATTGGGGACCCAACAAATGCAATGTGAAGTGCCGTTGTATGCCTAAGTGGACATCTTTCCCCTCGAAAAGTGTTTCCGCCTCACGAGGAAGCGGAGGGTCCACAAGACCTAACTCTTGGTGGGAGCCGCCCGGATGCTTTCATCTCGCCCCATGCTTGGCGCCGCGCGCCGAGGGGGCCAACGCCTTGTCTCGTCGATTTCGTCTCGCACAATGTCTGTGGGCGCGTTCCGGACTATCGCCCGCGCTCCTTTGTTTGGGGGATCCAACGTGACCGCCCCGGCTCTGGGTCGTACCACGGTGAGACCCTACCCTTAGCCCCTTCTTGCCGTGTTGACCGGCCCTACAGCAACAACCGTGCGGGTGGTTTTGTAATACCGAGGAAGCTTCCTGGGAGGTGTGAGTAGGAGGGGCGGATATTTGTTTTGCTGCGAGAACGCGAGCAGAAACACCCCTGCATCATGCAGGCCCGCCAGTGATACCTTGGTTGGCTACTGCGCAGGTGCGGACGATGTGCGACCTTCCCCCGCGCAGGGAGATGCAAGATGATGATCGTAAGATCTTTGTCGGCAACCTCAACTGGAGGGTGTCATCGGACGACCTCCATGACTTCTTCAAGCAGTGGGGACAGATTGCGGATGCGCGTGTCATCATGGACCGCGACAACCCTTTCCGCAGCCGTGGGTTTGGATTCGTGACCTTCGAAAACGCCGATGATGCGACGCAGGCCATCGAGAGCTCCAACGAGAAGGAGTGGCAGGTACGCCCCCTGCCCGTGGCATTCTGGGTTGCCACCCAGAGGCACAAAACGCCGCTCTGAGCCGCCTGATGTTTTGAGCTTGCCCGCTTTCTCCGAGACATAGTGTGAACAACGTAGATTCATATGGTGCTGATAAGGAGCGTTCCACCCGGACGTGGCAGGGACGGACTATGCGCGTCCAGCTCGCCTCTGCGGGTAGCAAACCGCGCGAGCCTCGTCCTCAGTACTAGTCACTCTCGAGGTAGTTCGATAGGAATGGTGGTGTGCAGGGGGCACAGCAGCTTGAATGCAACCAAGAGTCTTCTTGCATCCTTGGATGCAACGAAGAGACTTCTTGCATCCTCCTAACGATTATGCATCCCGCCTCCTGGTGGGAACACGATTCCCACCTTTTTTGCATCTCGCACTCGAGATGCTAGAGACAACCGAGTTGAGAGGAGACAAGTCAGGTGTGATTGAACTGTTTTTCTTACTCCAAGTGCGTCGACGTTGCGCTAGTGTCCGCCATTGCGTCTTCGCTGTACAGTTCGCCTCGTTTTTCGGGCTGATCAACTTGTTCGTCCGTGGATTTCAAATCGTCGCTCCTCGCTGTGGCCTGTCCCCCCACATCGCTGCCCTCGTGGCGATGCACTGCGGTGGGTCACATCGGTGCTCTTTAGGACCCGTGCGCCCCTCAGGGCGAGTCCCGTCCCGGGGCCATGCGGGACGAGAGGGCCTCACCTTTCTCGGCAGCCGAACGAGAGAGGAAATGGATGGTGCCACGGCACAGCGCCACAGCCCTCGAAAGTGCTCCGGGTGTAGTGCGAATCACAAGTGGCAGTGAAGGAAGATAGACGCTGGCGTGTAGCGGCGATCGTGCGCTGCGCAGCGAGAGCAGGGCGTGCCTGCAGCCATCGGGCAGGCGCATCACCGCAGCGGCGCTCACGGCAAGCGGGGTGCGGGGCGGCGCCTCGGGGCACGGCGCGCGTGCAAGCATGGGCGAGCACGCCGCTGTCGCTGTCGCCACCCCGCCGGCGGCTGCGGACCGCACCCTGCCAGGACGAGGATGAGCGCGAGCGGTAGGAGGAGCGTGGCGACCAAGGCGCGCGACTTGGGCTGGCGCGGCGCAGGCAGCCCCGCCAGGTCCGCCTCCAGGCGCAGCGACGCCGCGCGGCACGTCGTGCACGCCCGCGCGTTCGCCGCCACCTGCCGGGGCGCGCCGCACGCGTGAGCCTCTCCCCCCCCCCAGCACCCCGCGCGGCGGAGGAGCGCGGGCGCCGCCGGGCGCGCGCGGCGGCGGACCTTGCCCTCGAGCTCAGCGAGCAGCGGTACAACGCCGCCCTCCACGAACGCCTGCACTGCGCGGAACTTGTCCTCCAGCGCGAGCCTGCTGTGCACGGCCGCTCAGATGCGGCGGGCCCCGGCGCCGGCGCCGCGTGCCAGCGCGCACGGCGCCGCGCGCCTGGTAGACCTGTCCTGGGCCACGTCGTCGAGGGACGCGACGACGGAGTCGAGCGTCTCCGCCCGCGCGTCCACCTGCCTGCGAGCCCAGCGCGCAGGCCAGTGTGACGCCTTGCCGCGCGGGGCGGCAGGGCAGCGGCAGCGGCCCCGGCGGCGCAGTGCCTGCGGGGGGCAACTTTGCTGGCGGGGTCAACCTTGTCAAGTCTTGCAGGCGGCCAATGAGGTCCTCGAGGCGCGCCTCCTCCTCCGCGGCCTCGTCCAGCCGGCCCGCGAGCGCCGCGACCCGCGCCTCCAGCCTCCGCGTCTTGTTCTCCTCACGCGCCGCCCACTTGCTGATCTGCACCCCGGCGAGACCGCTGTCAGTTCCGTTGCGACATGCCGCCCTTGGGAACACTTGCATTCTTGCTGTGACCCGCGCACCGTCTGGCCGTGGCGCGGGTGCCACACCGCTTGGTTCCGCCGCCGCGAGCGCTCTACTTGCAGGTTGTGCGGCTGCTTCTGCTGCCACTCATCTTCTGCCATGTCGTATCGCATTTGCGCCCCCGCATCATCCTCCGACCTGGGGACATCCGCCGCACTGCTCAGGCCAGACAGATACAGCCATTCCGAGTCGGAAAGTGCGCTGCCTAGCGCAAAAGAGGTGGCGCCAGAGCGGGCGGTACGAGATTTGCAGCCAGGCCTACCTGTCGTGGGGCGCTGCATCTACGAAGCCTTCTTCCGCAAAGCCCCCCCCCACGTCCCCAGCGCCATCTCCCCGCGCACGCAGCACGACGACCGCTTCGCCCACGCCGCCCGACCCCTTGACCAGGACGCCTTGGCCATCGGGCGCATCGGTCAGAGCGAGAGCCGTTCCGGAGGGGTGCAACTGGGCAGCGAGTTCTGCCACGGCTGCAACCGCCCCGCCGAGAAATTCCTGGTTGGGGCGGGGCTGTCAGTTTTCAAGATTCGTCGCCGGCTGCTACGGCTCTCCGGCATTCACAAGAGTGGGCAGCGACTCCCCACCCGCTCAGGCTCCTGCCGGTGCCCCCTGTCTCGCTCCCAAAAGACGTTGACTATGATGCGAGCGTGAGACTGGTCTGGGCAAGGCGCCAGAAACTCCCACTCCCACCGCGGCGCCTCTGCGAACGGGAGCGGCTCCGAGACACTCGTGCGTCTTCCCAAGGTCACTTGGCAGACGAGACGCGTGTCCGCGACGTCGTGCCACGGGGGATGCGGCAGCCGGCGCCCGGACAGGACTGTCACGAGCAATTGCTCCGATGGCTCGCCCCGGGCCACTTCCTCTCGTCGGGACAGTGGTGTCTCGTTGCGTTTTTCCTCGCCGAAGCTGTCCGCAAGAGGTGACGACAGATCCCGCAATAGCATCCGGGTCTGCGAGCCCCGCACCACAGCCTGGAACTTGCGCAGCCCTTCTTCAGCCTGTTCGGGGGAATTCGCCTTGCTGCTACGCCCGCTCGCGTCCCCTTCGTCGCGGAGAGAGTATGAGCTGTCCGCTAGGTCGCCCGATGTCTTATGAAGAGGCTGCCGAGCACGTAGCAAGTGCACTTCCGACAGTAGGGCAGTCAAGCCTGTGGGGCCGCGCAGTTCAGCACCCGTGGCGCCGCGGCATTCTACCGTGGCAGTAAGTTCTGGGCGAATCTGCCAATGCAATCCGCGAATGCAATCCGCGGGCAAGATACCGCGCTGCCATGTGGCTAAGTGCGCCTCTGTAAGGCAGCAGAGGTCCAGGCTGCGCGTCTGTCCTCCAGCCACCTCATACTCAACCGAAAAGCATTTCGCGCGGTCACTGCGCGAGACCAACGCACCTCTCAGTCCCTCAGGTATCGGGGTGAATTGATAAGCCATTTTGAGGAGGGAGCCCGCAGTCGCTGCCTGGCCCCGGGGAACCAAAGTGGAGCATTCCCTGGGAACTGCACCTGAAGAGCCAGCCAGGGTGGGACATAGAAATCTCTGCTTCGCCGAATCTCGTCCCCACCACGTCAGATAAATGAACGGTTCGGTCCTTCCGAATGCTCATCCACCTGGAACGTGGCAAATAGGTGACCCACACGAACAAACCGACTTCTGCAACATCTGAGGGGCAGTTGAGGGCTCAACGTTGGCTGCCGCCACGTCAAGGCCAGCTCATCATGCTCCCCAGAAATGCGAAATACACGCATATGCCGGACTTGCTTCATCCTCTTTTTGTTGGTTTCTCCTCCATGGGCGCTGGTGTACTTGTACATCTTCGTTCCCGTGCGCAGCATCGCGATTGCCCCCGCCTGCGAACCAGTATCTACTGCGTGAGGTGCCGAAGCCGGCGCTCGGCTCCCTGTGATACCATCGAACCCACTCCACCCCGCCCCTCCCCCTCTTCCCTCCCTAGCAAAGTGCCACTTCGATCGTGATACTCGGTGCGGGTAGCGCGTTCTGATTGGGGCCAGGTTGCTGGTCTGAGCTATTTGTTACCAGGCCGATCGTCGACATGGCATTGATTTCCAGGTCTATAGCGCTAATATTGACGCTATGCCCCTCGATGGTGCTTCCGCTGCCTAGCCGTGGGTTGAGGCCCTCCGGTTCATCAGCGATTCCCCGGGACTTTGCCGCACGGGGACGCGACGACTCAGACATCACCCATCTCTCCTCTAGTCGATATTCAATTTTGAATATTTTCGAGATTTATTAATAATTTTAATAATAATAATGATGAATATCAACCGTCAACATAGAGAGGGTTGGGCGGTCCCGATGCCGTGCGCGGGCCGTGGGGATGATGAGGCAACGGGGGGAGTTGATGAGGTCACGGAAAAACTCGAACGACATGGCGTGGCTGACGGTAACGAGTACGACGACGACTTCGAGGAAAGCCTCTCAGAGATGGATGAGGGTTCACAGCGCGCAGTAGCAGATGTTGGTGGTGAGCACAGCAGAAGTATGGACCTCAATGGTGAGCCTGCGCCGCACAGACACAATTATGAATGCAACTCCTGGCGATGTGCTAAAATCGAGTGGTTGCGGTGCTGCCAGATCTTGCAGGCGAGTCAAATTCACCGACACGGTTGCAAAAGTCCATGAACGGCACGGGCAGACGCCCTACTCGTCACGAGTATCGGAAACACGGCCTCTGCTTTCACTCAGGTTGACCGACCATCTTTGGCTGCCGGATTTGAAGAGCGGCTTGGTTGCTCTCTTGGGTTTCTGCTTCTGATGTGGGTGTTTCTCCGTCTTCAGGGTACCGATCGGCCTCATCCATTGGGTTTGGTACAGCACGTCGTGAGTGTGCAGAGAAGAGTACATCTTCTACGAAGGCTCGAAACAGCAAAGGGCAGGTCGCCAACAACCCCGCCCTCTCATACCGCACGACATGCCACTCGCACTCTGCGGGGTTAAGCGTTGCCGATAGCGCTCGGCAATGGCTGAGGGCGGAGCTTGCCCCGACAGCCAAGCAGCTACGTCCCACGCTTTGGCTTCAGCGGTAAATACAAGACGCCGAGCGACACGGAACCGCTCTCTGCGGCTGTACAGGGGTCAAAAGTTCGCCGCCACGAATCGAGTGTGTCACGTGTCAGCAGCGCCGGGAGCAACACTGGAAGCAGCGTCAAGCGTGCGGCTTTGTCGCAGGCCGCACGCGCCCGCCGGACCGAGGTCGATGACTCTTATTCACCCGCCGAGACGATGTG
>Ga0115567_10007755_pt1 | contig 10166 bp, 3 predicted proteins | sample COGITO_mtgs_1204_2_FD_88679 | JGI IMG/M metagenome (GOLD analysis project Ga0115567, IMG submission 88679) | Pelagic marine microbial communities from North Sea - COGITO_mtgs_120412 | ecosystem: Environmental > Aquatic > Marine > Epipelagic | place: Germany:Helgoland, sampling site Kabeltonne... | reverse complement strand
CCGGGGCCCCCTCTCCCTCCGCCGCGGGGCCACTCGCCGCCCTGCGCGCGCCACCCGAAACGGTCCCCCCCCCCCCTGCCCCCGCCCGCCTGGCCTCCGCCGAGCCCTGGTCGATCTCGCATGCCAAGCGCTCCGAGGCTCCCGCGAGGCTTCGCCGCGTGACAGATGTCCCTGCAGGGCGGGAGTTTGACGTGCACTACCTCCTTGAGAGCAAGGCGGCGCCCAGCGGGAGCAAAAAGGCGCCTCGCAACATTGTTGTGCACTCGGCGGCATCCGCGCGGCGCATCATCAGTGCGGAAGGGTGCGACGCGGTGACCAACATGCACCGCTTCGACTTCACCTCGCGCTTCGGGCCGGACGGAAAGCTGACGCAGCTCGGGAGAAAATGGATCGAGAGCGGCGGCGCCGCCGCGGCAGGCGGCGCCAAGAAGGCGGCGCGACGGTTCCGCTGCCCAAAGGGAGAGAAGCGATACCGCGCGAGACGGGCGGGACCGACGGGCGTGTGGGAGCAGCTGTGCGACACAGAGTCGGGGATTGCGGCGCTGCGCGACACCCTCGCGGGCAGCAGTGACCGCGGCAAAGTGGCGGTGGCGGCATTCATCGAGCAGCTGCTCGCCGATCGCGCGGAGCGCGCGCGCGCGGAGGAGGAGGCGGCGCGCGTTCGGGCCGAGCGGGAGGCGCAGGCGGCGAAGCTGCGGCGGCGGCTTGAGCAGCAGCTGGGGGGCTTGGTCAGCGCGGCCAACATCGTCGGCTCGGAGCGGCGTGCACGCGCGCGCGTCGACTACGCGGCGCAGGAGCGCGCGGCAGACCGCCAGGTCTCCCGATATATGCGGCGCGTGGAACGTGGGCAGGACGTTCCGAGTAGCGACGAGAGCAGCGGCGAGGACCGCCGCAGCCGCCGTGTTCAGGCGCGCGACGCGGCGCGCCCGACGCGCGATCGGGCCGCGCGGGCAAGTAGGCGGGCGGCGGCGCTGGGAAGCCTCAGACCCTCAGAGTCTGAGGACGAGAGCGGGCCTGAGCACGGGCGCCCGCGCCGCGCCGCGGCGCCAGCGAGGGGCGCCATGTCTGAGGTGCGGGGTCGAAGGAGGCGGAAAGACAGCGATGACTCTCTATCGGAGGGGAGTGATGGGTGGGTCAGCGGGAAGGGCGACGACTCGGTGGAGCCGTCTGAGGAGGGGGAGCAGGAGGATGCCTCGAGTGGGCCGCTCGACGCATCCAGTCACGGCAGCGAACCGGGTGAAAAGGAGGCATCGCCTCCGCTGCGAGCAAAGGCGCCGTCGCGGTCGGCCTTCGCGTCTGCCTTTGCATCAACAGACGAGGACGAGGACGAGGACGGAGAGGCGGGTGGCGCGGAAGACGAGGTCGACGCCAGCGGCGACGTCGAGACGCACCAGAGCGACATAGTTGGCGATGACGGCGCCCAAGAGGCCGCCCAATCTCAAAAAAGTGCGGATGGCGAGGGCCCGTCGCCTGCGGCTTCCCCGGTGAGTGCTGCAGCGAGTTCCGTCGGGGATGGAGCACATGCCGCAGCGGCGCCATAGGCGACACATCATAGCCGGCCACGCTCGATGGCCAAGCCGGGACAGTGGTCTGCGAGGGTGATGTGACAAAGAAACCCACACCCCCGCGCCCACGCTTTCCAGGCTTCCGCGCGTGGCAGCGAAACTGGTTAAACAAAGCACCGCGAGAGTTGATCGCGGCCGCACCCTCGACTTCGCTGGTCGGTTTCAATTTTTTACACTGTCGCCCGCAAATACCGACACCCTGGTCGGAATCAAACGTACTTGGCAGCTGTGGGGGTGCCCATCGCAGTTCCCCCTTGGCCGGCCTCCTCGTCATCTACCCCGAGCGTGTACCTGTTCATCCGCAGCCACGTGAGTAAGGACGGGCTGCGGGATAGATTGAGGCTGAGAGCGGGCACTACTTGTAGAGGAAAGCCGCTGCAATCCCGCCCCCGAATGTTGCAAGCATGTAGATCCACATCTGCCGAAAACATCAAGTGAGCAACATGGAGATACGAACAGGAAGACGTGTGATGAGATGAGGCTTCCAGCCAACGTCGGGGCTGAAACGTGGGTTCTTTGGTTGAGCCGGGACTGACGTGCGAAAAGTCCCCGAACGCCAGAGCAGGCCCAAGCGTCCGCGCGGGATTCATCGATCCCCCCGTGTACGGCCCCTCCTGCAAGCTACAAATTTCAGGGCACATGGCAATTGCAGAGCGTCAGGTGGTGGGATCACAGAATAAGATGTCGTCACGTATCGCGTAAGCACACGTGCGACCTTATCTTTGTGCTCTGACTCAGCGCACTGATGACGGGACAGGGCTCCACGTACACTGAACCGGGGTCTGGTATGGGGCGGACCGCGAAGATGCCAATGGCGTATGCCAGCCCCACGACAAGTGGAGCGGCGTTGTCCGCGACCGTGCGCTGCTTGTCGACGATCGTGGCGAAAACGACGAGCCCGAGCACAAGCGTACAGATGAACGCAAGGAGAAAGACTTGTTCTCCATGTTTGTCCGAGAGGGACCCCAGGGTGACGAATGGGTGCACCAGCGCCTGGAATGGCAGACACGACTTCACCACAAACGATCCGACGATCGCGCCGAGAAACTGCGCCAGCATATATGAAACACCCTCCTTCACAGAAAACCCGTTGGCACCAACCGCCATGTACCCTGCGGTGATCGCCGGGTTCAAATGCCCCCCACTGATGTGCACCGAGCTGTACATCAGCATCGTCACGGCGAAACCGGTTCCGAGCGCCGCCGCCGCTAGCCCGTTGTCCGCAGCATTCGCAGCCGAAGCGGCAGAAAGGAACTGCAGAAGCACCATTCCGATGAATTCAGCTGCCACCGCGGGAGTGAATGTCGGCTTGAAGTCATCGAGCTCCACCATCTCGCGCAGCCGCCGCCACCAGAACTGCGCGCCGTCGGCAATGTCTCTTGGAGAGTTGACTGAGTCAACTCATTTTTGGATTCAATTCGATTTGCCCTCCGCTCTTGGAGCCGTGCAATTTTGAAGGCGCAGGCTTGTGCTGCGCTCTCCAGGATCCCAGGACGCGCACGGAGCGGGTTTCCCAAGCTTCCCCGCGCAGCTCCGAGCGGCTGATTTTCGGGGCGCGCCAAACGGGCGCCCCGCGGCACGCACCGCCCAGAGACGCCGCTCAAGCTGCTGATCGGAAGGAATGGCCTTCTCGTTCGCGTCCGGGGGGGGCTTCGCCCCCGCGACTGGCGGCTTTGGGGCGACTGGTGATCGTCCCGCCCTTCCGAGTCCCCACTATCTAACGTTGGTTCAAAGAGTTCATAACATATCCGCGCTAGTGGGTGGCCCGGTAGCAATGCTGCACTGATGAGCAAAGCACGAAGGTCGGGAGAGGAGGCGACAGTAACCTTGGTGCTGGACAGGCACAGCGCCGACGCTTGGCGGTGGGTTAGGTGCAATGGGGCAAGCAGGACAGTCGACACAGCTTGACCTCCCCCCTACCATCAAGATGGACACCCTGGTCGCCATCGAGCGCGCGCTGGCAGGAGACGACCCTGACGAGCTGCGAAAGGCGCTGGGCGAGGGCGGCGCAGAGGTGCCCACCCTACTTCCCCAACACCCGAGCCGCTGCGCCGCAGGCGCTTGGAATTCGCATGCATATGCCTCGATGAACGCCTCCAAGCTGCAACCCCTCCTGACAAGCGCCTGTGCGCCCGCCAGCTGCGTGATGGGGTTGTGGCGCCATTTCTTGCTGGCTTCAAGAAGCGGGAGCTGATCGACAAGAGGCGCGCCCCTTCCCTGTGCCCTGAGCCAGGTCGTTCACAAGACGCTGCTGCGATTGCACCACGACGTCGTGGTACTGCTGATAGCGCGCACGACGCTGCAGGCTCAAGGACATGGCCAACTCGTCGGTGCACACCGCGCAGCCCGGCGCACTTGCAGCCCCGCAGCCGCTGGGCGGCTTTGGCGCCAAGCCCGCCCAGCCCGCGACCCCGGCTGCTGCAGGCGCGGATGACGTGGAGCTGGCGGCGTTCTCCTATGGGCGGCTGTTCACGGCGGTGCCCGGCGACGCGAGCGTGCGCGTGGTGGCGCCTCACGAGGACTGGGCGCGCGTTGGCCGTCCCGACCTCCCCGGCAAGGCCATCCCGCAAGAAGAGCTCGCCCCTGTGCTTGCCCTCGCTTCGACTGTCGCGCGGACGCTCCGCGAAAACCTCTGTCGGTGCCTGCAGCTCGTCGCGGCCGCGCGTGCCACGGCGCCAGGGGCGGACGACGAACAAGTGCGGCGCCGCGCGGTGCGCCTCTACTTTGCGGAGCAGCAGCGGATATTGACGCTCATCTGCCGGCTGCTGCGTGAGCCGAGCAGCCCGGATCTCGCAGGGGACGACGGGGCAGCGTGGCGCGCGGTGCTGCTGGAGGGGGTCTGCCGACTGCTGGACGCGGGGAGCGTGGCGGGCGCCAAGGTGGAGCTGGTGGGCAAGATCGGGGAAGCCATGCTCACGGGCGTCGACAAGTTCGCCAGCGCAGACCTCGACGAGAGGGGGGGGCAGAACCTGCGCGCCAAGGTGCGGCAGGGGCGGCAGGACGAGATGCGGCTGCTGTGCGAGGTGGTGTTGGAGGTGCTCTCGCGCTACGACACGCCGCAGCAGGAGGTGAAGCTGGTCGCTCAGCTCTACAAGCGCTGGGCGGGGCGCGAGGAGCCGGTCGTCGTCTTCTACTCCTCCATGCTCGCGGCGGCCCTCGCTTCGGCCCTCCTTCGGCCCTCCTGGAGGGCCGAAGAGGACCCCGCGGGCCCGCGGCAGGGCGTGCCGCGGCAGGGAGCGCTCTCGCCGGGCATGGCGACGCAGCTGGAGCGGGACGCGGACGTGGGAGGCGGGTGCAACAAGGAGCTGGAGGAGCTGCCCGACGCGGAGCCGGACGTGGCCAAGGGCTTCCTGCAGCTTCTGCTCGCGTGCGCGGAGACGTCTGGACGCCTTGTCCCCCCTCCCACCCCCGCGCGCGAGGTCGCTCTGCTCCCCGACTCTCCTCACGGAGACTTGCACCGCACGCTGCGGCACGCGGTCTTCAACCGCGGGATCGCGTACGTGGAGGGCGTGGTGCTGCCATGCGCGGCGCTCGACCGGTGGGGCGAGTACCGCGAGCGCATCTGCCGCGCGATGGAGTGCGTGGTTCTGGTGGTGCTCAACGAGATGCGGGAGCTGGTCGAGGAGGCGCTCGTGGCGGTCGAGCAGCACTTTCCCGAGCGCAAGCACGAGACCCTCACCGCCCTCCTCCGCGCCGCCGCGCAGTGCTACCAGCAGCTCCCCGCGAAAACATGCCTCGACAACATGCTGGATTCTAGCCACCTGCTCGGGCAGCTTAAGCGCTGGGTCGTCCGCACGATCTCGCAGGAGCAGGACCCGCTGCACCTCTACCGCCTCAAGTCCGCCTTCATGGCGCTCCTCTGCGCCCTCTTCAAGGCGCTCGCGCCCGACGGCGACCCCGACGGCGCGGAGGCGCGCGCAGCTGCGGCAGCGTGGGGCGGGGAACACGCGCTGGGGCAGGATCTGCTGCGGCTGATGGACCAGCTCATGGACCCGCTGCAGGCGGCGCCGGAGGCGCTCATGGGCGAGCTGCAGACGTACACGACCACGGTCGCGGACTCGCTGGGCCTGCGCGGCATCACGGAGAGCGAAACGCAGTACATCCTCACCGTCGACCGGCAGCGTATGCTGTGCGAGGGCTCGGGGCACTCAGAGGGCGAGGCGTATCTGCGGCAGTGGCAGCACCGCGGGCAGCGCCCACCGCCAGGGTACCTGCAGCAGCTCGAGCACGAAGTCGTTGAGTTCCTCGTCCAGGGCCTCCGCCTCCTCCGCGCCATCGCCGCCTGCGCCGACCCCGAGCACCCCGAGCTCCGCGAGATCCGCGCGGCCCTGGTGTTCTCGCCGGCCTACCTCGCCGAGAACCTCCTCCGCAAGCTTTGGAGCCTGTGGCGCGAGCCGCTCTGCCCGGCCATCAAGGCCGAGCTCGTGCTTGCCATCGACGCCGTCGTGCGCCACGCCGACTCCATTGGCCCGGGCGGCGCTGAGGTCGTCCGCAACATCTGGGAGTTTTTTGTGCGCGACACCGCGCTGCAGTGCGTGTACACGCTCGACAAGGTCGAGTACTCCATGTCGCACATCCGAACCATCCCCGGGCCCGTCACCGCGCTGTATGCCGAGCTCATGGACATCGACCGCGCGCGTGGGGCGTACGAGCACACACTGGCGTTCCTGCAGCTGCTGAATTCGGTGATGGACCGCCGGGTGTTCTGGGAGGAGGCGTCGCTCGAGGTGCTCCACGCCTGCGTCGCCCTGCTCCCGCCCATGGACGACCAGCACGGCGAGAGCATCGCGGCCTTCCGCGTGCCCGCACAGCGCTGGAAGATCTACACGGGCGTGCTCCGCCTGCTCCACACCATGGTTCACAACATGTTCTCGCTCGGCTGGCGCTCGGGCTGGCGCGGCGAGGCCGCCAGCCCGGTCGCGCGCGCCCTCTTCGAGCAGGTTCTCTCGTGGGTCGTGCAGGCGGGCGCGGGCAACGCCCCACGCGTGCGACAGGCGCTGATGAGTCTGCTCTCGCGCGGGTTGGTGCTGGCGGAGGAGTTGGAGGACCAGGGGGCGCTGCCGCAGCTGGCGGTGGCGATCGAGACGGCGCTGGCGCTGGTCAACATCGCAGTGTCCGTCTCCGCGCAGGCCTACGGCTCCGCTGAGCTCGTCGACGCCATCCTCGCCGAGCGTGGCCGCAGCCTCGACGACCTCAGTGCGCCCGCCCGCTCGCTCACCGCCGCGGTCCTGCACTACACGACCCTCGAGGACGAGCCGCGGCTCGCCAGGGCGGCGCTGGAGCTGCTGCAGCAGCTCTGCGCGCAGAAGGACCAGGAGGTGCTGCAGGTGCTCGCGAGCGACACGTCCGAGGCCGAGCGCGAGGAGGCGGTGGCCGCGCTGGCCTCGTGGCTGCTCGCGCACGGGCCGCACCGCGATATCGCCGCCACCCTGATGCAGCTGCTGCTCGACTCGCTCGCGTCTGCGGGCCCCGGTGGGTGCACCGCCCACCTCCTCCTCGGTTTCGCGCCCGCACCCGTGTCGCCGGACCTCGCCGCCCGCGCGGGGCGTACCGCGCTGTTGCGCGTCGTCTGCCAGACGGCCGAGCTCGAGCCGTGGGTCAACGACGCGCGCCTCCTCCGCGCGGTGCGCGACCGCGAGGCCCGCCCCGACGAAGACGGCGACGCCAAGATTGACGAGGGCGCGGGGCTCCCGGCGACCCGCGCGGAGCAGCTCGAAGCGTTCCAGCGCCGGCAGCACTGCCTCGAGGTCATCTTCCGGCTCTGCGAGTCCGAGGCCACACGCGACGCGATGCTTCGCCTCCTCCTCACCCCCAACGTCTTCACCAAGCCCGGGTGCGTGTGCCCCCGCGCCGCCCGGCTCCCGCCCCCCGTGTGCAAGTGCCGCGTACCACGGTGTCTGATCCGTGCCTGTCGGATGGGGCTGACGCCCGCGCGCCCGGAGCAGGCTCGGGGAGGGGAGCGACTGCCTGCTGCTGAAGCTCGCGTCGAGCATGCCAGGCGGCTTCAGCTTTGGGGGGCACGCAGAAGTGCTTGCGCGGGCGCGCGACCGGGTGCGGGCGCTACGTGAGGGCGAGCTGCTGGCGGTGCTGGAGATCCCGGATGTAATGCTGAACGCGGATGACCTCAAGAGCCCGGCGACCGACAGCGCGAATCCGGGGCGCGTGCAGGAGGCGACGGTGCACGCGTTCCGCCGCATCTGGCGCGGGCCGCAGCTGGACGTGCCGGACCACGCGGTGGAGCTGGAGGTGGAGAAGGTGTGGGAGAGCAAGATCGAGGAGTGGGAGCGCGGGGGAGGGGCGGCGCTGGAGGACAACCTGCTCAAGTTCCTCTACATCCAGCGGGAGCAGATCTGGTTCGAGGAGATGCTCCTCGACGACCTCCTCGAGCCCTCCCTCCACTTCTCCCACCAGGCCGGCTGGTTCCTCCGCACCGCCGCCCTCATCCTCAACGCCGAGCGCGCCGGTACCGCAGGCGTCGTCTCGCGCGAGCGGGTGCAGGCGCTGCTCCGCGAGCTCCTCGGCGAGCCGCAGCGCGCCGCGCAGCGCGGGGCCGCGCCGCCCGTTGGCGGGGCTGGCGGCGGCACCTCTGCGTGGGTGGGCGGCAAGATTCAGCGGCTGCTCGGGGAGCTGCTGGACGTGCCCGAAGTGGAAGGGGCAGAGACGGAGGAGATCCACCCGCTGCTGGGTGCGGCGGAGGTGGAGGAGTGTGCGACAGAGGTGGACCGCTGGACGGGGAACCTGACGATGGCGGACGAGAAGCTGCTGCAGGACCTGCTCTTCCGGCGCCTGCAAGAGCAGCGCGAGCAGACCAAGGAGCCGGTGTCTGACCGCGAGCTGTACGAGCGCGCGGTGGCGTGCGTGCGGGCCAAGTTGCTCGGCGCGTACTCGGGGAGTAACACGGTGGCGCGGTGCCGGTCGGCGCGCGAGCACCTGCTGTGCGGGGTGCAGGACGTGCTGGAGGAGGCGCTGGGCGACCGCGACCGCGCGGTGCTCGTGGCCGACACGCTGCAGCTCGACGCGCGGCAGTGGCACGCGCTCCTCCTCAACTTGCTCGACACCCTCCTCCAGATGCCCCGCGCCAAGGCCTGCCTCGCCTACCCCCACGTCGCCCCCCACTTCACCCGCCTCATCGCCATCACCGTCGCCGCCATCGCCGCCCCGCCGCCCACGCCGCCGCCCTCCGACTCCAGTGCGCGCCCGCCCAACCGCCCCGCGCGACCGCGGCCGCCCGGGTGGCCAGGCGCCGGGCTGACCACGCGAGCGCGCGCAGTGCTGGGGGTGCAGCCGATGCAGCTGGGCTATGGTCAGCGGGCGCCGGCGCCCTCTCTGCTGGCAGAGGAGCGGGAAGACGGGCTGGCGTCGCGCGCGCTGCTGCTGCGCTGCCTCCCGCTGCTCCTCGCGCTGCCCACCGCGGCACCCGCGCGCTCGGGCATCACGCTGCGCGCAGACCTCTACGCCGCCATCCTGCGCTCGCTCGCGGGGCTGCGGGCGCCCCTGGGGGAGCGCGACGGGTCTGCGGGCGGCGGCGACGGCTCCGCGCGCGAAGCGATGGAAGAGCTGCTGGCGCCACGGCGGGGGGAGCTGCTGCGGGTGGCGGCACACGATCTGGCGTCGCCCGAGCAGGAGCCGTCGCCCTGGGATAAGCGCTGGGAGTGCCGCGCCACCGCCCTGGCCTTGGTGCAGGCGCTCCTGCCGGGAGCGGACCCTTCGAGCGAGGGCACGGGACAGGCGGTGGCCAGGCGGGCGCCCGCGGCAGTGGCGCGGGAGGTGTCGCTGCTAGGGGCGGCCGCGCACCTCTCGCTGATCGAGCACCTGACGGACGACCTGCTCCCGGGCGCGGTGCTGGGCGACGTGCTGGACGTGACGGCGACAGAGCGCCTCGTCCCGCACCTCCTCATGTTCTCCGCCAAGATGGCCACCCTCCTCACGCTCGCCCTCTCGCCCGACGGCCGTGCCGCCCTCCGCGCCGCCCGCGTTATGCACCGCCTCGCCGACTCCACCTTCCTGCGAGCACGCGCCTCAGGGCCCGCGGCCGCGCTGCTGGTGCGCCCCGCGCGCCGCGGGCGGGCGCAGGGGCTTGTCGGGCAGCGATTCCACCTCCTCCTGCTCCCCACGCTGCGGCTCTTCGCCGCGATGCTGCGCGCGGACGCGGTCACGGCCGCGGCCTCGCGCGCGCCGGCGCGGCGCTTCCTCGCCAACCACCGCGACATCTTCGAGGCGCTCCTCTCCGGCGGCGCCAGCGCCGCGCAGGACGCGGGCGCGCCGTGGGAGGAGTCGGACGAGGTGCTGGACGAGCGCCGCCTCGTGCTCGCCGCCCTCTCCGCCCTCGACAGCCTCGAGCCCGACGCCCCGCCGCCTGCGCCGCCCGCGGACGCCGACAGCGACGCCATCGACGCCGACATCCAGCGGTGGGTCACGGCGCTCGCCTCGTCGCTACTCGCCCAGGCGGGGACCGGCGCCTTCTGGCAGCCGCTCAGCACCCCACCGGGCGCGGGTGCGTCGGGGGGCGGTGCCGCGGGCGACGCTGGAGCGGTCGCGCAGCGGCGCGCGCGGCGGCGGGTGACGCTGCTGCTGCAGTCGTGCGAGGTGGCGCTGGTGCTG
>Ga0115567_10007751_pt1 | contig 10170 bp, 6 predicted proteins | sample COGITO_mtgs_1204_2_FD_88679 | JGI IMG/M metagenome (GOLD analysis project Ga0115567, IMG submission 88679) | Pelagic marine microbial communities from North Sea - COGITO_mtgs_120412 | ecosystem: Environmental > Aquatic > Marine > Epipelagic | place: Germany:Helgoland, sampling site Kabeltonne... | reverse complement strand
GCTCGGCGGAAGAAGCCCAAATACTGGGGGACATGATGCTGGGGGCCGTCATCGGTCTGGCCTTGATCTACCTGATACTGGCCTGGATTTTCGCGTCGTGGACCTGGCCACTGGCAGTGATGCTGGCCATTCCCCTGGGGTTTACCGGAGCACTGATAGGCCTGCAGTTACTGGACCTGAATCTCGGCACGATGGCCATAATGGGCCTGTTTACCCTCACCGGTGTGATCGTCAATGACTCCATTATTCTGATCAATGCCTATAAAGAACACCGCGCGGCGCCACTGGCGTCCAAAGATGCTTTGCTGGCAGCCTGTCGCGAGCGCTTGCGCCCCGTCATTCTCACTTCGGTGACCACCTCTGTAGGGCTGGCGCCAATGATGCTGGAGAGTTCCCCCACAGGGGAAGTCATGGCGCCCCTGGCTGTCGTGATTTGTTTTGGACTGCTATACGGCACTACCCTGATTCTGTTCACCGTTCCAGCGGTGCTGTCACTACTGGACTCACTGTCCGAAAAACTGGCGGCACGACACTGGAACCGGCGCCACTGTGACGCCACCCCCGCCACCACAACACTCTCTGGAGTGAATTCATGAACAGCTACGATAGTCTGCGCCCGCTTGCCTCTTTGGGGCAGCACGCTCAACGCGTCAGCCGCAAGAACCGCATTCTCATCTTCATAATTGTGGTATCGCTACTGGTCACCGCTACCCTGATGGCCACTGGGCCAAAGCCGGAAGCAGCCACCGCCGAGGAAAAAGCCTGGCCAGTCAGCGCCGTTGCAGTGAACCCGCAGGCCATCTCGCCAGAATTGCGCCTGTTTGGCCGGGTTGAAAGCCCACATCACGCGAACCTGAGCAGCGCGATTGCGGCCCAGGTGGTCGCGGTTCATGTTCGGGAGGGACAGACCGTGCGCGAAGGCGACCTGTTGATGTCACTCGATGCAGCTGACGAGCAACTGCTCCAGCAACAGGCAGAGGCTGAGCTCATGGACGCAGAGGCCCGCATGAACAGCCTCAAAACCGACTTTGTCACCGACCGGCAAGTGCTGACCCACATGAACAAACTGTACACCCTCACCAGCGCCAAAGCCGAGCGGCTCAAGGGGCTCAATCAGAAACAGCTCATCGCCACCGAACAGCTGGAAAACACCCTCCAGGACGTCGCCCGCCAGGGCATTGAACTGGCCCGCCAACAAGCGCTGGTCGACAAACACCCACAGCGGCTGGCGAGCGCCGAGGCCGTCGTAAAGCGCGCCCGTGCCGTGCTCGCCAACCAGCAACTGAAGCTCTCTCGCACTACGATTACCGCACCGTTTAACGGTCGAATTTCGACCCTCGCCACCTCCCCCGGCGACCGCGTTGTCAACGGTTCCAGGCTGCTTTCGATCTACGACACCAGTGCTCTACAAGTACGCGCCGCAATACCGGCCAACAGCCTGCCGGGCATCAAACAGGCCCTGGCGTCGGGCCAGCCTGTGGCAGCCCGTGCCTTGCGCCCTGGCGGGAACGATACAGTACTGGAATTGACAGAACTGGCGAGTGAGATCACCCGGGGCCGCGCCGGCGTGGACGGCCTGTTCGCGCTGCCCGAGGGCGGCGCGGGCCTGGAACTGGGGCGCGCTGTAGAGCTTCAACTGACCTTGCCGGCAGTGGCCGACGTGGTGGCCCTGCCCTCTCAAAGCCTGTACCACAACCAGCGTATTTTTGTGATCAGAAAACAGCGCCTGCAGGCGCTGGAGGTTGTAAGGGTTGGGCAGCGCATCAATACTGCAGGAGAATTGGAAGTACTTATTGATGCAAAACAACTGGACCCCGGCAGCGTTGTCATGACCAGCAGCCTGCCGCGCGCCATTTCCGGCCTTCGGGTGCAAGTCACAGATCTGGCCGCTGCCAGCAGTACAGCCCGGGACACTGCTGCAGCTCACAGCTCACCCGCGTCACCGGCAGGGCCCCGTCCGGGTTGATCCCGCGGTGGGCAGTCCCAGTCTAATTGGCTATAGTGGGCGCCACCTAATCAACAGTCTGGAGTGTAATGATGGAAGATTTCGACCCTGCAATGATTCTTGAGGCCTATGTAATTCCCTGGGGAATCAAGATTATCCTGGCACTGCTGATATTCATTGTCGGTCGTATCATTGTGAGTGCGCTGGTGGGCATGGTCGACGGGTTCATGCGCAAGCGGGGTATGGACGAGGTTCTGGTGCGCTTTATGAGCGCCATCATGCGCTGGGTTTTGCTGCTGTTCGTGATCATTGCTGCGCTGAGCCAGCTCGGGATCGACACCACCTCGCTGATTGCCCTGCTCGGTGCCGCCGGCCTCGCCATTGGCCTGGCGCTGCAGGGCTCCCTGTCCAATTTTGCCGCTGGGGTCATGCTGATTATTTTCCGACCTTTCACCAAAGGTGATTTCGTGGAAGCCGGCGGCGCCATGGGGGTGATCGACAACATCAGTATTTTCACCACTACCATGACCACTCCAGATAACAAGGAAGTGATCGTGCCCAATGGTTCCATTCTGGACAACAACATTACCAACTTCTCGGCCCGACCCACACGCCGGGTGGACATGGTGTTCGGCATCTCCTATGACGACGATATCCGCCAGGCCAAAAAACTGCTGGAAGACATCATTGCGGCCGATGATCGCGTGCTGCAAGAACCCGCTCCGGTGATTGCGCTGGGCGAGCTGGCCGATTCCTCGGTCAACTTCCTGGTGCGCCCCTGGGTCAACTCTGCCGACTACTGGAAGGTTCTGTGGGATACCACTGAAGCGGTCAAAATCCGCTTTGACGCCGAGGGCGTTAGCATCCCCTACCCGCAAATGGATGTGCACATGCCCAAACTGGCGAGCAATGGCGATCCGGAGGAGTCGTCTGAGGAGTCGTCCGAGCAGGCAGCCTGATACGCACCTCCGTCCCGACCGACATAGCGGCCTTCTGGCCGCTTTATTACAAGTATTTCACAGGCCCGGGAAGCCGCTTTATGGTATAAATGCGGCTTCATTCTTGTCCTTTGCCAGTGGCATTTCACCCTGAGCGCAGAGGGATCGCACCGGTACCAACTGTGGCTCTGAATAAAAAACAGCTATTCCTCTCGATTGCCATGGTGGCGGGCGCCGCCGGCGTCACTGCGCTGCTCTACGCGTCCCGACCGTCGACAGAAATCTCCGAACCGACTTATATCCCCGTTACCGTCGATGCCGTGGAAGTCGTCAAAGAAACCATTCGTATTCCTGTACAGGCTCAGGGTACGGTAAGCCCGCTGCGCGAAACCACGCTCATCTCAGAGGTGGCTGGTCGCATCACTGAAGCATCTGATGCATTCAATGTTGGCGGCTTTGTAAGAAAAGATGAGGTGCTGCTGCGCATCGACCCTCGTGACTACCAGACGGCGCTGCTGCGGGCACAATCTGCCGTTGCCTCCGCTCAGAGCACCAGGGCCCAGGAGCAGGGTCGCGCCCAGGTGGCCCAGCGAGAATGGGAGAAATTGCCAGCGGGCAGCCAGCGCAGCGCAGCTGCCAAGGCGCTGTATCTGCGCAAACCACAACTGGAACAGGCCGAAGCCGAGTTGCTGGCCGCGCAGGCCGATCTCAACACCGCACGGGACAATCTTGCACGCACCATCATAAGGGCTCCCTACTCCGCCCTGATCCGCGGCAAAGAAGTGGAACTGGGGCAATACGTGGCACCTGGCAGCATCCTGGCCGAGATTTTCTCAGTCGACTTTGCGGAAGTGCGGCTGCCAATCCCACAGAGCAAGCTGGCCTATCTGGAGTTGCCGGGTTTGGATGGCTACACCAACGGTGCCAGTATCGACCTCTATACCGATGTGAGCGGTGACGTCAAGCACTGGTCAGCCACGCTGCAACGCAGTGAAGGTGTCTTCGATGAGCGCTCGCGCGCCCTATACACTGTAGCTCGCATTGAAGATCCCTACGCATTGACACACCCCGGGCAGGAACCGCTGCGTATCGGCACCTTCGTCAACGCCAATATCCGTGGCAAGGCACAACACAATCTCGTCGCGCTGCCTCGGCATGTGTTGCGCGCCGGCAACCAGTTATGGGTCATCGATGAGGAACGACTGCTTCGCAGTCGCACAGTCACAGTGCTGCGCACGGGCGGCGATCTCATTTACGTTTCCGGCGGGCTGGACGCCGGCGAGCTGGTTTCACTCAGCGCTCTGGATCCCTCGCTCTCCGGTGCCGAGGTCAATGTTGTGTCGCGGGTCAGCAGCCCTGCTTTGCGTCGGAAATACAACCCCGTGCAACCTCGGGACGGTGCCGAGACTGCCGCAGCAGCGACACCGAACGAGGCCGACTCCGACGAGACTCCCTCGCAAGCTTCCGCCGCCACCAGCGCTCCAGACAGCGATGCGGGAGCCTGATGAGCTCAACTCCTCCCCAAGGAATTATTGCCTGGTTCGCGCGCAACCCCGTTGCCGCTAACCTGCTGATGATCATCATCATCGTAGTGGGGCTGGGCTCCGCGTTCACCATTCAGCGCGCCATGTTTCCCGCCTTCGACCTGGAGGTCGTGTTCATTAACATGTCCTATCCCGGCGCGCCACCGGAGGAAGTGGAACAGGGCATCGTGCTTAAAATCGAAGAAGCCATCAACGATGTGGATGGCATCAAGCGGGTGGAATCCGACGCTCTGGAGTCTCACGCGAGGGTCATGATCGAGCCACTGGAAGGCACCGATCTCAATGCGCTGCTGGATGACATCAAGAACCGCATCGATGCCATCCAGTTTTTCCCAGAGGAAGCTGAAAAGCCCATTATCAGCCAGCCGGAGCTGCTGTTCCCGGCACTGACCCTGCAGTTGTCAGGTGAACTCGACGAGCGCAGTATGAAATCGCTGGCGGAAGATATCCGCCGCGAACTGCTCACTTACCCTGAAGTGTCCTCCGCGGAAGTGGTGGGCGCTCGCGAATACGAAATTTCAATCGAAGTCTCCGAACAATTGCTGCGTGAATATCACCTCAGCCTGGGCCAGGTGGCCTCCATTATCTCCAGCTCGTCCCTGGACCTGCCCGCCGGCTCGGTGCGAACAGAGCACGGCGACATTGCCCTGCGCACACTGGGGCAGGCCTATGTACAGCAGGATTTTGAGTCCATCGTGCTCAAGACGTTCCCCGACGGAACGCGACTGTTACTGGGCGACATCGCCCGGGTCAAAGATGAATTTGAGGAAGCCCGCGGTTTCGCCCTGTTTAACGGCACCTATTCCCTTGGCATTCAGGTTTACGCCATGGGCGAACAGGACATTATTGCAACCGCCGAGACCACCAAGGCCTACGTGGCCGACAAGCAGGCGCAGTTGGCCGAAGGGGTATCGCTGGACGTATGGTCCGACATCACCTACTACCTCGAAGGCCGGCTGGGGATGATGGTCAAGAACCTGGCCATGGGTGCATTGCTGGTGTTCATTGTGTTGGCCCTGTTTCTGGAGATCAAACTGGCGTTTTGGGTGATGCTGGGCATACCGGTGTGTTTCCTCGGCGCGATGACGCTGATCAACACGCCCTATATTCACGCCAGCCTCAATATGATCAGCATCTTCGGCTTCATACTCGTGCTGGGTATTGTGGTGGACGACGCCATCATTATGGGCGAAAGCGCCTATTCCGAAACCGAACGCTTCGGACACAGTGTCGACAACGTTATCAACGGCGTCTATCGAGTGTCGACGCCGGCCACCTTCGGCGTTCTCACCACCATCGTGGCTTTTGCGCCAACTCTCTTTATCGAGGGCATGTTCGCCGCATTTCCCCGCGCCTGCGGGTGGGTGGTGATCCTGTGCCTGATGTTCTCACTGGTGGAGTCCAAGTGGATCCTGCCCGCCCACCTGGCCCACAGCAAACCCGCCAGCAACCGTTTTCTCAAGTCTATCGACCGACTGCAGGAGGGCGTCAACAGCCGGCTCAAGAGCTTCGTCGATAAGCGCTATACGCCCCTTGTGGCCCGCTGCGTAAAGAATCGCTACGCCACCCTGGCCGGCTTCATCTCTCTGCTCATACTCAGCAGCGGGCTACTCGCGGGCGGTATCGTGCGCACGGTCCTCGCGCCGGATGTGCCCGGTGAGTTTCTCCATGTGGACCTGACCATGTCAGAGGGCACCGCCGAGTCGCAGACGCTGAAGTCGATCCAGGCCATTGCCACGGCCCTGGACCAGGTGGAGAGCGATTACCAGCGCGAATCCGGTAAAGACGAGCGCCTGGTAAAACATGTCTTTGCCTATGGGGCCACTCGCACAACCGGCGGCATCGATGTGGAGTTGACCAAAGAAGACAAACGCTCCCTCAGCACCCAGCAGATTGAACAGCGCTGGCGCAATCAGGCGGGCATTATTCACGGTGCCGATGTATTTTCCATCAGCAGCGCCGATGGTCCCAATTTCGGACCGAGCGTGGCTTTCGATCTGATGCACAAAAATTTCGATACCCTGCGGGCGGCTTCTTCAGAACTGGAAGAAGCGATGAGCCACTACAATGGCTTGTACGACATCCGCAATGGCGCCAGCGATACCCGGGATGAATTTCACATCGACTTGCTCCCGGAAGGCGAAGCTCTGGGCCTGACCCGTTATGAGCTCGCCAGCCAGGTCCGGCACGCTTTCTACGGCGCCGAAGCCCAGCGTATTCAGCGTGGAATCGATGAAATACGGGTGCTGGTGCGCTACCCACAGGCCGATCGCGAAACGGTGAGCAGCCTGCACGATATGTACATCCGCACGCCGGATGGCTCTGAAGTGCCCTTTGGCACCGTGGCCAGGCTCACCGTCAACCAGGGACTACTCAAGGCAACCCACATTAACTACCAACGCGCCGCCGAAGTGACTGCCGAGGCCAACAAAGACATCGTTGAACCGGGCCGGGTGATGAGTGACCTGGAGACCCGGGTGTTGCCGGAGCTGATTAAAAAGTACCCCGGCCTCAGCTATGGGGTTTCCGGCCTGGCTGACGAAGAGGCCAAAATGGCAAGCAGCATGATGATTGGCTTCGGACTGGCCCTGTTTGGCATCTACGCCCTGCTCGCTGTTCCTACCGGATCCTATTTGCAACCCCTGATCATAATGGGCGTCATCCCCTTCGGCATGATCGGCGCCATCGTTGGCCACTGGATCTGCGGCTACCCACTGAGCATGATGTCGCTGATGGGTGTTATCGCGCTCAGTGGTGTGGTGGTGAACGACAGTCTGATCCTGGTGGATTACATCAATAAGTCGGTGCAAAGCGGAGTTGAGCCCTTGCGCGCCGTTATGGAGGCAGGCAGGCAGCGTTTCCGGGCCATTCTGCTCACGTCGCTGACCACCTTCTTTGGCCTGGCGCCGATGTTGCTGGAACGCAGCGCCCAGGCTCAGGAAATTGTACCCATGGCCGTATCCCTGGCCTTTGGCATTGTGTTCGCCACGGTCATCACCCTGCTGCTGGTGCCCAGCCTGTATATGATTCTCGACGATCTGGGGCGGTGGAACGCCGCCCGCGCCAAGCGCAGCAATACCGGCCAGCCAACAGCAACAGACCCTGTCACCCAGAGCTGAACCCAACATGGGACTCGCCAGCCTGATTGCCGCCAGTGGCGCCCTGCTCGGCGGATTGTTGGGTCTGGCGTTGTTGTTGCCCGCCAATCGGGACGGAGCGGCAAACCGGCAATTGGCCCTGGTCGTGTTGCTCGCCGCCGCCTATCAAATATCCGTGCTGGCGCGGCACGCACCTGATATCCAGCTTTTCGCACCACTTCAGATACTGGGCGTTGCCATCTTTTTGCTGGGCCCGGGCCTGTTCATTTACACCTCGGCCCGAATCCGCGGTGACCACCATTGGCACACGCAACAATTGTGGCACACACTGCCCGCAGCGGTACTGTTGGTAGATGAACTGTTGCGGCAGTGGGACCTGCCCAACCTGAATTTGGGCCCCGGAGCTCCACGCCTGATTGGCGTGCTCTGTTATCTGCACCTACTCACCTACCTGGGCCTGGCGCTGGTAAAGGTGCTGCGAGCGCGCCGCGCGGCTGTTGTGGGCAGCGCCACCCTGCGGTGGCTGTCGACCTTGCTCGGCGCCTGTGTGTTATTGGCTGTTCCGGGGCTGATATTCGCCCTGGGCCGCTGGCTGTATGATGCCGTCAGCTGGCCACAGCAATTGTGGTCGATCACCCTGATGGTGGGCACCAATTACCTGATTGCCTTTTTCGCCCTGCTCGATCCCACGGTATTTCAAGGCAGCCGACCGGGGCGCCGGGGCCACAATTCACCGGCGCGCTATGAAACCAGCAGCCTGACTGACGCCCGGGCCCAGGAGCTTTGGCTGCAAATAGAAAACCTGATGCAGAGCGAACAACCCTACCTGCAAAACCAGCTCAAGGTGGGTGACCTGGCCGCCAGACTGGAAGTCCCCGCCAGCCATCTCAGCCAGACGATCAACCAGGTCGGTGGCTGCAGCTTTGCCAACTATCTCAACGCCTACCGCATTGGCACCGCCAAGGAGCTGCTGCGCAACAGCGCGCCGGGGCAACGCACCATGCTGGATGTAGCGCTGAGTGCCGGTTTCAATTCCGAATCGGTGTTCTACAAGCATTTTCGCGACCAGGTGGGACAGACCCCCCGTCAGTTTCAACAGCAGTCATGAGCTTTCGGCAATAGCCGGCAGGCAGGCCTCGGGACACTCCACCGCGGTTACGAACCAGCCGGGCCGGCCCGCAGAGTGTCACTGCGCAAGCTTTCCGCAAAATTTCCCTGTTTTGTTCTCCTGATTTACAAAAAAGGAGGCCCGGCGGCGCCTCCGGTGTCAATCTTGAGCTGCATTCGGGCTTTCAATCGGCCAAATCCGGGTGCCGTTACATAATCACAAGAGGACTACACGATGATCCATTCCAGCAATTCCCGACGACCCCAGGGCTTGTCCCGCTATCTGTACAGAGGCGTCGGCCTGGCGCTACTGGGCTTCACCCTGCCAGCCTGGTCGCTGAACATCCTGGTGACCAACGACGACTCCTGCAACTCAGAGGGTATCAACGTCCTGATGGATGTCCTGGAAAGCGCAGGCCACACAGTGACCATGTATGCGCCTGCAGGAGAACAGAGCGGCCGTGGAGGCGCTATCTCTACCAATATTTCCAGCAGCTATGGAATCAGCAACGTGGGATTCCACGGACCCACCGGCGCCAGCAATCGCTACTGTGTTCGCGTACCTGAAACAAACCCCGCCGAGGGCGCGGAAGGTGAGATCACGATCAGTGCAACACCCAAGGACAGCATGCTGGTGGGCCTGGCCAGGCTGGCCGACAACACTCCGGACCTGGTGATCAGCGGCATCAACGACGGCCAGAACATCGGGGCTGTTGCCACCTCCTCCGGCACCGTCGGCGCGGCAGTCGCAGCCTTGCTCAAAGGCATTCCCGCCATGGCGGTCAGCCGCAACCGCTTCAGCGGCGATACCGGCATGACGTTCTCCGACCTCGCGGAGCTGGTGGTGAGTGTGGTCGCCGAACTGGAGTCCCAACGCGCCGCGGGTGAGCCCCTGATGCCAGAGCTGACCGCGCTGAACATCAACAACCCGGCGGGTGTCCCACGGGGAATTGTGCACACCAGCCTGGGACAGATGTCTGACATTCGCCTCGGGCCCACTGCTTCTGGCGACGGTGTTATCGTTGGCTTTAACGGCCTGCTGAGCCTGGAGGAACTGGTTGGTGACGCCGAGGTGGCTGCTGAGCTGGCCGCCAATCCGGACGCCACTGTGCAGGACTTTGCCGATGCCGGTGTCGATATCAATGACGAATCCAGCATGTCTGTGGCGGGCTATATCACCATCACCACCATGGATGGTGACTTCACCGCCGGGCTGCGCAAACGAGAACTACTGCAACTCAAATTGCGCGACCTGAACGCGGGAGGTGAATAATGTCTGCTGCCTATCCGCGACGCGCTGCTGGCGGCTTACTGTGCCTGGCCTGCGCACTGCTGATGGCCTGCAGTGACAGCAGCGATCGCCAACCGGAGTCACCCGAGCCACCAATGCCGCCAGAGCCACCGGTCGAAGCAACGAGTCTTGACGACACCGGTATCTACCAGGGAACGGTCATCACCGAGGACCGCAACGTCGCCTTGCTGACAGCGACTCTGGCGCGCGACGGCCACACCTCGCTGGCCATCGAAACCGGCGATTC
>Ga0115567_10007742_pt1 | contig 10175 bp, 12 predicted proteins | sample COGITO_mtgs_1204_2_FD_88679 | JGI IMG/M metagenome (GOLD analysis project Ga0115567, IMG submission 88679) | Pelagic marine microbial communities from North Sea - COGITO_mtgs_120412 | ecosystem: Environmental > Aquatic > Marine > Epipelagic | place: Germany:Helgoland, sampling site Kabeltonne... | reverse complement strand
CGTCCTAATCACGAAGACGTAAAATGGTTTCTTGGTAAAGAAGTAGAGCACACTCCTGCATTTGGAATGAAAACACTGTTTGTCGTTGGCATACAAGACGTGGTTGGTATAAAAGAAGAGTACGAAAAACACAAATGCGAACATATTTTCTTTGGTGCCAATCATACATATGATCCCAAAGATGATGATGAGCATTATGAATGGACATTTATGATCATGCCGTTTCTAAGAGAAAACATATGGTGTACACTGGATATACCTGTATCGCAATTTACAGCATTTCATGAAGAAGGTTACTGCGAATACAACACTTTTATACCGCAGTTGAGAGTTGGCATTCCTTTTATCAAACACTGGAACTACAACACAATGTTAAAGATTGATGACATAGACTTTGATTCTACTAATCCTGGTGTATGGACACACAGTTTACACAAACTGATGGACAGGAGAAAGTTTACTCCTTGGACAGATTATTCTAAAGATGAGGTAATTAAATGATACAAGCAGAACGTGAAGCAATTGAAAGTGCAAAAGACAAAGCAACTAGACAGATTTGGGTTACTTTTAAGAAGGAAGGTATCCACAAGTATCCAGCTGCACTAGATGATCCTAAACTAGCAACTGGTGATGAATATGATGTCAGTTTTTTAGGCTATCCGCATAGACACATCTTTCACTTTCGTGTAGCCATTGATGTATTCCACAATGACAGAGACATTGAGTTCATACAGTTCAAACGTTGGTTGGAAAACTTGTACAAGGAAGACATCCTTAACTTGGATTATAAAAGTTGTGAAATGATAGCAGATGATATTTACACACAAGTGGCCGCTAAATACCCAGGTAGAGGTGTAACAATTGAAGTCAGTGAAGACGGAGAGAATGGTTGTTGCATAAGTTATTAACATGGAGATGTTTTTAATATGTTTGGTGTTCTTCTTAGTCATTACAGCGATCATGGCTATAGGCCTCCTAAGAGGCCGACGTGTAAGCGGCAGTTGCGGTGGTGCATCAGGCGTATGCTCTGTGTGTGGCAAAGACAGTGCAGAAGACCGCCTACAACAAATGAAACGAGATCCTAATCGCAGGATCGACAGTGACGACATGACTGAGATCGAAAAGATGGATCGAGGTTTCACACACGGTACTTACAATATAAACGGCAGAGATGTTGACTTTTAGGTTGACACAATCTACAAAAGACTGTATAATTAGGCATATTTCAAAGGAGTAAAAATGCGTAAACTATTCTACATGGGTCTTGAGTCTTATGAAGCTCGGTATACACTACAACTAACTGAATGGAATCGACGTGTGTTTGATCGTAGAGGTCTTGATGTTGTATATGTTCCAGGCACTACAATCGATGATACTAAGAGTATATCAGTTGGCCAAGTGCTAGATGCACATGGAAGAAGTTACTTTGGTATGAGCCAGATTATGAATCTAGTACAGATGATGCGTAATGGCGAATGTACAGGAGAAGATGTAATTTACTTTGAAGATATGTTTCAGCCGGGCATAGAGAGTCTTCCATACATAATGGATCAGATTCCAACTGCCCAACGACCCCGTGTATATGTACGCTGTCTTGCCCAAGCAATTGATCCAGATGATTTTGTACATGTGTGGGGTATGTCCAAGTGGATGGGCCTATATGAGAAAATGGTATGTGAGTTTGCCACAGTCTTGGCTACCAATGAAGAAATGGTAGCACACATGAAGATTGCTGGTTGGGAGTCACCTATATACAATATCTCAGGCTTGGCATTTGGCAAAGCAGAAGTTCAAGAAAGGTTGGGCGAACGGATAAAGCCTTTCAATGAACGTGCTAACAGGATTTGCTTTAGTGCAAGATTTGATCAAGAGAAGCAACCAGACTTCTTTATGGATCTAGTAGAACGTTATAGCGAACAAAATCCAGGTGCTCAAACGTTTGCAATACTACAAGGTGGTCCGCTACGTAGTAACAATGAAAAGTATATCACACGTGCAAGAGAACTACAGTCACGTGGCATACTAGAAATACATGAGAACTTACAAAAGCATGAATACTATAAAATACTAAATGATAGTAGAGTATTGTTTAATTGTGCTTTGCAAGATTGGGTAAGCAATACTGTCAGTGAAGCAGATGCATTAGGTTGTAATGTATTGTATCCAGCATACAGAAGTTTTCCAGAAACATTTGCAAATGATCCTAATAGGTTATATGTTCCTTGGAGTATTGATGACGTTGAAGTTAAACTAGGCAACCTACTAAAAGAAGCACATCACAACATGGGCTTGATAAGCGATTGGACAGATGGTACTGTTGACAGAGTTGTTGACATTATGCAAGGCAACGGAGAACAATGGTTACGTACAGGCAATAGATATAGAGATCATGTTGCTGGTGCAAAATATCGAGTGGCGAAGATCGAAGAGTAATGTATACATATACAGGACCAAGTTGGGCGGCTAGCAGTTATCCAATAGAAGATGAAAATGCAACCAACCTAGCAAAATTATGGAACATTGCTCATATTGATCAAAGTGCTCATGGTTCAGATGCGATGCAAAATCTACATAGTCTTAAAAAAACAAAAGGTCCTATAATATGGATCTATAATGAACCAATTGGTGTCCTAAAACGTGCCACTAACATGGAAAAAAAAGAATTTCTTACCAGAGATGATTGGAAAGAAATATGGCAAGAGTGCAACCAATTTTGTCTAAATAGTATTGCACGCCTAGGCAGACCAGTGTTGTTGTTTGGTGCACATAGTGATATTGTAGACTGTGATCATGCAAATATTGTAGTAGGGCATAAAAGTTGGCAACGTTTTCTTGCTGAAAAGGCAGGAATGATTACACGTAAAGGAAAAATCAATGTAACAATGGATGATGGAGGTAGTTACAGTTTTAGACAATGTTGGGGAGCAGAAATCGTACACAGAACTATGCATGAAAACCCAGATATAGAACCTAATAAAAGTTTGACAGATGATGTATGGGATATTTTTTTCTTTTGGAAACAGTTAGAAAAACAAGATTTGTTCAATGACGTACATCCTAACTTGCGTGGAAATAAATTATTTGCTGAATATACCAAACCAATGGTAGAAAAATTTTTAGAGGATGTAAAATGAAACAAGTAGCAATTACAGGCGGTGGTGGTTACATTGGTGGACAAACTGCAATCTATTTTAAGGAACAAGGTTGGGAAGTTACAGTAGTAGATAGAAATAACTTGCCCAAAAGACTTGAGCCATTTGTTGACAGATTTATCCACGATGAATTCCATAACGAAGATGCACTAAAACAGTTTGCACACGTGGATAGCATTATTCACTGTGCAGGATCCAGTTTGGTTGGTCCAAGTATAAAAAATCCAAGTCAGTACTATGAAAACAATTTTATTGCAACAAAACGCATGCTTGACTATCTGTGTCAATATGGATATTATCCTAAATTTGTGTTCTCAAGCAGTGCCGCAGTGTACGGTAATCCAATAGCTACTCCAATTTCAGAGGAAGATCCAAAGTTTCCAATATCTCCATATGGTATAAGCAAACACATGGTTGAACAGTTGTTAGAAACATACAGTGAAGCATATGGACTAAACTATGTTGGATTGAGATATTTTAATGCTGCAGGTGCTGATCCGAATGGTAGACACGGCCAGGAAAAACGTGCTACACATATCATTGCAAGAATTATAGAAGCAATAAAAGACAACAAACAATTCACACTAAATGGAACTAGTTTAGCAACTGAAGACGGAACCTGTGTAAGAGATTATGTGCATGTTTATGATATTGCAAAGGCACACTTTTATGCTCAACAGGATCGTGTTGTACCTGGATTCTACAATCTAAGCACAGGCATGGGAGCAAGCAACTTAGAAATACTTCGTAAATGTTGTTCGGTAAGTAACAGTAAACCAGCTGTGGTTGTTGAAGGTCCAGGAAGACCAGGAGATCCAGATATACTTGTAGCAAGTAATAAAAAGTTTTATGATGTATGTCAATGGACTAACGAATATCATATTGACGACATAGTAGAACATGCATGGGCTTGGTATAACAATGAACTTTAAAAACGATATATTTGCAAAATTAAAAACTTTTGATATTAATAAACTCAAAACTGAATATCATAATCATCCTGAATATGGCCTAATAAACATACCTGAATTTCTACCACAATACATTGTAAACTTGTGTAGTTCAGAACTGTATAATTTGCCAGTAGACAAGATGAAACACTTTACACGTAAAGGTAGTTGTATGTATGAGTGCAATGACTTGTCTATGACACCTTATCAGGATTACCTTGTTCATGCTCTAAGTAGTACAGAATTTATAAAATGGTTAGAAGAACTAACTGGAGTAAAAAAACTTATACCTGATCCTCATTTAGTAGGTGCTGGTTACATGAAAAGTTATCGCGGCGATACACTTCAGGTACACACTGACTTTAACTGGGTAGAAGAGGTTGCACTTAATAGAGCAGTAAGTATAATAATATATTTCAATCGTGGTTGGCTAGAAGATTGGGGCGGAAGTTTAAATTTCTATGATAGCAAAAAGAAAAAAATATATTCAAGTATCAAACCAGATAGTGGAAACATGCTGGTATGGACTTATAAAAATTTAATTTATCATGGTTATCCAGATCCAATTGACTGTCCTGATAATGAATGTAGACGTGGTATCAGGTTGTTTTATCTTACTTCAGATGCAAAAACCGATCCAAAGAATCCTCCGCACAGGAGCCTATATTGGTTTGATGAAAAAAAGAAACTTCCTTATGATAAAAAAACAGAAAAATAATCTACTGTGGATACACTACACACCTGGATCAGGTGGACGAAGCATGCTGATATGTTGCACTACAAGCAAAGCAGTTGGTAACTGGATCGACGAGCCATTACCTGATCCAGTACAGTTTGCAACAGAAAAATTTTGTGTAAGTGATACCACTGAACACATGAATCACGAACCAATTACACCTTATGATATCTCTTGGTATACAAGAAATGCTATCTTCGACAGAGGTGATGATCTTAACAAAGAACAAGCATATGAATATCTACTAGAATGTTCTCTATCTCGACAACACTACAAAGGAAAACAATTGATAGCAAACGTATGGCAAAAACCATATATTCCAAAATGGGCACAAGATGAAAAAATTATCACAATCGTTACTGATAACGACAGCATGCCTTGGTTATTAGAAAGGCGTAGAAATTTGTTTTATGAATGGTTTGACAATGAAGTACATCTTTTGAGATACAAACCAACCAAGAGCCCAATAGGTAGTCATTCAAAAAAATACGTACCAGTGAAGTATTGTTATCCATATACAGATGCGGATAAGTTTATGCGTTGGGATATCAAAAAAGAAACTGTTACTGCTGGACCAGGTCTAAATATAAAATTAAGTGCTTGGCTCTATGGTTCACTAGAACTAATATGGGATCAATTTGATGAATATTTAGGCAAGCCTATAAACAGAGCATGGTGTACTGCATTAATGAACACATGGAGGAAACGTTGGACATAAATCACACACTCCCAAACCTCAAAGACAAACCTTATGGCGGTGCTTGGAGTATACACGATACTGAAACCGCACAGTATGTTCACCAAAGTATACGTCCATTAGCAAAGCCAGATGTGCAAAAATTTTTACATGATTACGCACATTGGTTTAAACTAGGACACACAATCGACGGCATAGATAAATTTGTTCATCTAGCACCTGCAAATGGTACCACTGAAGTATTTGATAAATTTTACATGCAAAATACACACAGACGTTTGCGACTGTGGCGGGGTGAATACTTTTATCATCAGATAGTAGCAAGAGAAAATTTTTACAATAGATTTGCATGGATTGATGATGAACCAATTACTGATATGGATGTTGTGGTTGTAAGTTTGCCGTTTGCTAACACAGGAGGTATACCAGAAAACTTTGATCAGGTAATGCAACTCTGTGAATATAGGAATGTAAATGTGCTAATCGATATGGCATATATTAATATTAGTAAACCAATCAAAGTTGATCTTAGTTATGATTGTATAAAAGTGATTGCAACTAGTCTAAGCAAGGTTTTTCCTGTGGAGACATATCGTATTGGCATGCGACTAATGAAGAACTATTTAGATGACACTTTACAAGCCTATGTTGACCAAGAAACTCCTTATGCGAACACTAACAGTATTCATTTAGGACAACAATTAATTGATCAATATGAAAATGATTATATAGTTAAAAGATATACACCTTTACAATTAGAATATTGCGATCAGCTAGGAGTAACACCAAGTGATTGTGTGATTTTTGGCATAGATAGTAATAACAAATATCCTGAATACCAAAGAGGCACTGACACAGGTAGAATGTGTTTCAGTAAACTTTGGGATAAAAGAATTACCATTTAACTTGACCAGTTGTATAAATAATCGTACAATAAGTTAACTATTGTGGTCATCCTCGACCCAAACTCGGAGAATCCTAAATGACAATTTCCAATATAATTACACAAAGAATTAAACAGGCCAACAAAAGGTATTGGGCTGGTGACAACATCAGTGCTTATCTACACGACGGCGACAAAGAAGCATTGATAGAAGAGCTTACTGAAAAGTTTAATGGTGTGCTTGACAGTTTGATCATTGACAGAGAAAACGATCCAAACTCACATGGCACAGGTAAACGTTTAGCTAAAATGTATATCAATGAATTAATGTCTGGTAGATACAGTCCTATGCCAAACGCAACCAGTTTTCCCAATCATCTTGAAGATAGATATGATGGAATGTTGGTGGTTCGTAGTGAATTAAAAAGCATGTGTTCGCATCATCATCAACCAGTCACAGGAACTGCTTATATTGGTATACTAGCCGCAGATCATCTAATAGGATTGAGCAAATACACAAGAATTGCACAATGGTGTGCAAGAAGAGGTACATTGCAGGAAGAACTAGCAATGGACATAGCCAGAGAAATAATGAAAGCAACTGACAGTGAAGACGTTGGTGTTTATATTCAAGCAACACATGGTTGTTGTGAAAATAGAGGCATAATGGCACACAGTAGTCTTACACAGACAACTGTACTTAAAGGTGCTTTTAAAACTGACTCTGGCACAAAAAAAGAGTTCATGGACAATATTAAGTTGCAACAAGAATATAGTCCACGATAAAACAACCATGGCAGAGTCGATCCTGCCTTAACACCCTCGAGAAGGAAACAAAATGAACGTTCTAAAACTATTGGCAGTACTTCTGTCAGTGATGTTTTTCAGTGTTGCACATGCTGGAGACAAAATCAAAGTAGGATTTATCTATGTTGGTCCAATTGGCGACCATGGATGGACCTACAGACACGACATCGGAAGATTAGATGTTGAAAAGCACTTTGGAGACAAAGTTGAAACAGTATATTTGGAAAATGTAAAATATGGCCCTGATGCAGAAAGAGCAATCAGAGCTATGGCAAAATCAGGTGCAGATATTATATTTGCTACAAGTTTTGGTTACATGGAGCCTATGTTAAAGGTTGCTAAAGAATTTCCAAATGTAAAATTTGAACATGCTACAGGTTACAAGCAATCTGATAATATGGCAAGTTATGGTTTGAGATTATATCAAGCAAGACACGTACAAGGTGTTATTGCTGGCATGATGACAAAGACTAACAAGATTTGTTATGTTGGTGCATTTCCAATTCCAGAAGTTATTCGTGAAATCAACACCTACTACTTGGGTGCTAAGAGTGTAAATCCAGATGTTGACATTGATATCGTATGGGTAAACACATGGTATGATCCAGGTAAAGAAGCACAAGCAGCAGACGTTATGATTGCTGAAGGTTGTGATATGGTTGCACAACATACTGATTCACCAGCACCATTACAAACTGCAGAAAAAGCAGGCGTACTAGGTTTTGGTCAAGCAAGTGATCAATACAAGTTTGCTCCTAAAGCTCAATTGACTGCAACTATCGACAACTGGTCACCTTACTACATTAGTAAAGTACAAGGTGTAATTGATGGTACATGGAAAACAGGTGATTACTTTGGACACATGAATGAAGATGTGGTACAAATGGCACCGTTTACAAACATGCCAGCAAACGTAAAAGCATTTGCACAAAAGATCAAAGATGGTATCAAGAACGGCAAATACTTTGCATTTACTGGTCCTATCAAAGACAACACAGGCAAACTACAGTTGAAAGACGGTGAGATTGCAGATGATGGCCATCTTAATAGCATGATGTACTATGTTGAAGGTATTGACGCTAAAGTCCCAGGACAATAAAAATGATTCCAGTTATTGATTTTCAAAGCAAAACAGTACTGGAAGATATTCGCGAAGCCTATACAACTGTGGGCTTCGCGGTCTTTCAACATGCACTAAGCGACCAAGATCAAGATGATATGAAATCTTGGTGGAAACTAATGCAAGATTTTTTTGATCTTGAGCAGGAAACCAAAAACAAATACAGTTATCAATCAGAAAATAATTTAGGTTACAGCATTGTTGGTGCAGAGAATGTAGACCCTAACGGTCCAAAAGATATGAAAGAGAGCTTTAATTATAATAACACTCGTATGCCAGAAGAACTATGGCCTGTTGATATAAACGGATTTAAAGCAACTGCATTGCAATCAATAGACATTGCAGACAAACTCACATTAAAAATACTAGAAAAATTTGACTTAATCTTAGATTCAGGCACAACACTAGTTGATGCACATCTACGTCCTTATAACACCACACGTGTTATTCATTATCCTGCAATGAAACCTACACTAGATAATCAACTGCGTATCGGCGAACACAGTGACTATGGCACAATTACATTGCTTTGGGATATAAATGGTGTGCCAGGACTAGAAGTGCAAGACATAGATGGGAAGTGGCATCACGTTCCTTATGTGTGGAATGGTGTGGTTGTAAACATTGGTGACTTGTTACAACGTTGGACTAACGATTACTTTAAAAGTACAAAGCACAGGGTGAACAATGACTACTGTCATGTGCCACGTTTTAGCATGCCACACTTTGTAGATCCTACCCCAGGTACCATAGTAGAAAATCTACTCAAAGAACCAAATCACTATGATCCAATAGAATCAAAAGAATATTTAATGTGGCGATTAAGCCAAAGTTATGGTTGACATTTGTCCTTAAAGTGCTATAATAACAGTATTAACAACGAGGCAAGCGATGCATAGTTTAGATACGTTAGAAGTGGCAAAGCAAGAGGGCAGAGCCCCTTGGACCGATGTGCAACTAGAAACAAAAGAATTTGTTGTATACAATGATGGCTTTCCGGTCACGCCAGGGCACACACTTGTTGTGCCTCGAGAATCGAACATGCAAAACTTGCTTCGTTGTTTCAATTACGCAATGCAAATGGGCAATGCAAACGTTGAAGGTGAAGGCAATGAGATCACCGGATTCAACGTTGGTATCAACGTAGGTACAAGTGCAGGTCAAACTGTAATGTATCCTCATGTGCATTTAATTTTTAGAAGAGATGGCGACTGTGAAGATCCAACAGGTGGAGTTCGCAACGTAATACCAGGGAGCGGCAACTATGGCAACTGATGAAGAACTAATTGAAGCAATTAAACGTCCAGATAGATACTATCATATCACAATAGGAGGATATGGTGGAGAAACAGTCTATGCACGTATCAGTGAACAAGCATATGAGTATTGGAATGAACAAGGCGATAGCGAACTAGAAAGCTACATGGGTTCACCAGAAGACTATGTTACAGATACTAACCCAGACTTACCGGCTGAAGCAAACTTTCTATACAATGCTGAAGAAGACTTCTACAGTGAATGGTATGAAGCACCTGGTGAACTAGCACACAACTATGGAGTTGATATTGACAACAGTTGGATAAACATTGAAGAAAGAGACGGAGAAGACTATAGCTCAAAACACATTGCCGATATAGTTGACAATGAAGATACTCCAAAGTTTATTACGGACAACAACATAGAAAAAGAAGAAGGTGAATTTGATCTTGACAATGCACTGTACCCAAATGGATTTGTTGAAGAAGGCGACGACGAAGGAGAACCATTGCCACTAGATGATGGCACAGTTCCTGAGCCATATGTGTTTTATGGTATGAGTGCAGAGAAAGG
>Ga0115567_10007741_pt1 | contig 10175 bp, 6 predicted proteins | sample COGITO_mtgs_1204_2_FD_88679 | JGI IMG/M metagenome (GOLD analysis project Ga0115567, IMG submission 88679) | Pelagic marine microbial communities from North Sea - COGITO_mtgs_120412 | ecosystem: Environmental > Aquatic > Marine > Epipelagic | place: Germany:Helgoland, sampling site Kabeltonne... | reverse complement strand
TCAGCTTGGTCATCTGGAATCTGAATATCAAATTCTTTTTCGAACTCCATAATCAACTCTACAGTATCCAATGAATCTGCCCCTAAGTCGTTAGTAAAGCTAGCCTCCGTTACCACTTCGTTTTCATCAACTCCTAATTTATCAACGATGATAGCTTTAACTCTTGATGCAATGTCTGACATAATAATATCGGTTTTAGTATTTAAATTGAATGCGAAAATAAAAAACTTTGGTCTAATATTACTAATTGCTTTTAAAATGTGATCGTTTAAGCTAAATAAAGACGGTTATGGGGCGTAAAGGGCATAGAATATTGTTCGTTAAACCAGCTTTTCACTTCAAAAAATGGTAACCTCTAAAAATTGTGGCATGCTTTAAGTTTCTTTTTCATTCTTTTGTAGCAGTTTAAACCATGAAATTTTAAAAACGAATACTTTGAGCATCAAAAAAATTATTTTATTTGCTTCTGGCGCTGGTTCTAACGTAGAAAACATTGTTCGTTATTTTGCTGATAATCCCTTGGTGGCTATTTCTGTAGTGCTAACAAATAATAAAAATGCCAAGGTTATAGAACGCTGTAATAAGTTGAAAGTAAATGCCCTGTATTTTAATAAACACGCCTTTACGGGAAGCACCTGTGTTCTAGAACTAATAAAAGAAATGAATCCAGATTTAATAGTGTTAGCTGGCTTTTTGTGGAAAATACCAGAAGACATAGTAGCAGCATTTCCTAATAAAATCATCAATATTCACCCAGCGTTGTTGCCAAAGTATGGGGGGAAAGGCATGTATGGCATGCATGTGCACCAAGCAGTAAAGGCACAAGAAGAAGTAGAAACAGGGATTACTATACATTATGTAAATGATAAATATGATGAAGGTGCTGTTATAAACCAAGTAGCTACCACTATAACTTTAGAAGATAGTGCAGCTACTATTGCTAAAAAAGTACAAGAATTAGAACGCCAGCATTTTCCTAAAACTATAGAGCGATTACTATTTCCTGAAAAAGGTAATTAAATTCCGCTACTGGTTAGAGGAATTTGGAAGGATTAAATTCTTCAATATGACAAAAAAAAAGAAGTACTACGTAGTCTGGAAAGGTAAGAAGTCAGGAATATTCACGTCTTGGAAAGAATGTAAACAGGCTATAGATGGCTACGCTGGTGCAGAATACAAATCTTTTGAATCTTTTGCTGTAGCACAAAAGGCTTTTGATGGTAGTTATAATGATTATAAAGGAAAGAAATTAAGCAAACCTGTTTTATCGGCAGCGCTATTAGAAAAAATAGGAACACCCAACTATGATTCTATTTCTGTAGATGCGGCCTCTAGTGGCAATCCTGGAATTATGGAATACCAAGGGGTAGACACAAAAACAGGTAAAGTACTCTTTAAACAAGGCCCTTTCCCCCAAGGCACTAATAACATTGGAGAGTTTTTAGCCATTGTACATGGTTTGGCTTTTTTGCAAAAACAGCAAAGTAACCGTATCATTTATACAGACTCTAGAACAGCTATGAGCTGGGTGCGAAAAAGAATATGCAATACCAAGTTAAAGGAGTCTGATAAAAACAAGGAGCTATTTAATTTAATACACCGCGCAGTAAGCTGGTTACAGCAAAACACGTATCAAAACCCTATAGTAAAATGGGAAACTAAAGCTTGGGGAGAAGTGCCAGCAGATTTTGGCAGAAAATAATAGAGACGTTTTAACAAATTTTACTAATAAATATTCGCTATTTCCTGTGTTTTTCTAAGGGTTTTTAGCTGATGAAATTCATATCTTTACGCCCTAAAATAGTAGCTTTCACATGGGTAAATTAATAATAGTAGGTACGGTAGCTTTTGACGAAATTGAAACACCATCTGGAAAAACAGATAAAATACTAGGCGGTGCAGCCACTTTTATAGGATTAGCATCCTCAAAATTTGATGTAGATGCTGCCATTGTTTCTATAGTAGGTAGTGATTTGCCAAAAGAATATTTAGATATTCTATCTGATAAGAAACTGAATTTAGAAGGATTGGAAGTAGTAGAAGGTGGCAAAACATTCTACTGGAAAGGAAAATATCATAACGATTTAAATTCTAGAGACACCTTAGCTACAGAGTTAAATACCTTAGCAGATTTTAATCCAATAGTGCCAGCGTCTTATAAAGATGCAGCAGTGGTAATGTTGGGTAATTTGCACCCAAGTGTGCAATTGAGCGTTATTAAGCAAATGGAAAAACGTCCAGAGCTGATTGTTCTAGATACCATGAACTTTTGGATGGATAGCGCACTACCAGAGCTTTTAGAGGCCATAAAGCATATAGATGTTCTTACGATAAATGATGAAGAAGCAAGACAACTAACAGGGGAGTATTCTCTTGTAACTGCAGCTCATAAAATTTATGAGATGGGCCCAAAATATGTGGTTATAAAAAAGGGTGAGCATGGGGCGTTATTGTTTCATAAAGAGGAAATATTCTTTGCTCCCGCATTGCCTTTAAAAGAGGTGTTTGACCCAACAGGGGCTGGTGATACTTTTGCCGGGGGTTTCTCTGGATATCTTGCTGCAAGCAATGATTTTTCTTTTGAAAACATGAAACGCGCAATTATACATGGTTCTAATTTAGCATCTTTTTGTGTAGAGCGTTTTGGTACAGAGCGTATGGTACCTTTAACTAAGGAAGAAGTAGCTAAAAGGTTAGAGACATTCAAATTACTTACGCAGTTTACTATTAAATAAAACTAATTAAAAGCCTCATACAAATGGGGCTTTTTAAATATCTAATTTAGATGAGTGACGCTATAAAGCACGAGTGCGGTATTTCTGTAATAAGATTGCTTAAACCACTAGAGTACTATAAAGAAAAATATGGTTCGGCATTTTATGGTGTAAACAAGATGTATTTAATGATGGAGAAGCAGCACAACCGTGGGCAAGACGGTGCTGGTTTTGCAAGCATTAAGTTAGATACAGCATCTGGCCAGCGGTACATGAGTCGTGTACGTTCTTGTGCGCAGCAACCTATACAAGATATATTTGCTCAAATAAACGAACGTATTAATACAGAGCTTAAAGAGCACCCAGAATACGAACATGACGTAGCATTACAGAAAAAGAATATTCCTTACATAGGAGAATTACTTTTGGGACATGTGAGGTATGGTACTTTTGGTAAAAATAGTATAGAAAGTGTTCACCCATTTTTAAGACAAAACAATTGGATGCACCGCAACCTTATTGTAGCGGGCAACTTTAACATGACTAACGTTCATGAGCTTTTTGATAATTTAGTACAGCTAGGGCAACACCCAAAGGAAATGGCGGATACTGTTACCGTTATGGAAAAAATAGGTCATTTTTTAGATGATGCCGTAGCCAAATTATATAAGGAGATCAAGAAAGAAGGATTTACAAAACAAGAGGCTTCTCCCATTATTGCAGAGCGTTTAAAAGTATCTAAAATTCTACGCAGGGCGGCTAAAAATTTTGATGGTGGTTATGCTATGGCAGGTTTGATAGGTCATGGAGACGCCTTTGTATTAAGAGATCCCGCAGGTATTAGACCCGCTTATTATTATAGAGATGATGAGGTGGTGGTAGTGGCATCTGAAAGACCCGCAATACAAACAGTTTTTAATGTTCCTTATGAAGAGGTGAAAGAGCTAGATCCTGGGCATGCTATTATTATTAAGAAAAACGGAACTTCTTCAATAAAAGAGATTTTAACACCTACAGTGCGTAAAGCTTGTTCTTTTGAGCGCATTTATTTTTCTAGAGGAAGTGATAAAGAAATCTACCAAGAGCGTAAAAAATTAGGGAAATTAGTTTTTCCACAAATTTTAAAGGCGATAGATCATGATATTCGGAAAACGGTATTTTCTTATATTCCTAACACGGCAGAGACTTCATTTTTTGGTATGGTGAAGGAAGCTCAAAACTATCTGAATAAGAAGAAAGAGGAGCAAATATTAGCCATCGGTTCTAAAATTACAAGCGATGAACTTCATGCTATTTTAGAAGTAAGACCAAGAATAGAAAAAGTAGCTATTAAAGATGCTAAACTTAGAACATTCATTACCCAAGATGATAGTAGAGATGATCTAGTAGCACACGTATATGATATTTCATACGGTTCTGTAAAGAAGGGCGATAACTTAGTTATTATTGATGATAGCATTGTTAGAGGTACTACATTAAAGAAAAGTATTCTAAAAATATTAGACAGGCTTGCGCCTAAGAAAATTATTGTAGTTTCTTCTGCGCCACAAATTAGATATCCAGATTGTTACGGTATAGACATGGCAAAATTAGAGGACTTCATAGCCTTTAAGGCAGCGTTAGCATTGCATGTAGACCGCAATACAATGCCTGTGGTAGATGCTATTTATAAGAAGTGCGTAGCGCAGTTGCAAACAAGAGATAAGGATGTTATCAATTATGTTAAGGAGTTTTATACACCATTTACAGCAATTGAAATCTCTACTAAAATAGGAGAATTACTTAGCTCTGAAGGAATGCAGGCAGAGGTGCAAATTATCTATCAAACTATAGAAAATTTACATGAAGCTTGTCCCAAAAACTTAGGAGATTGGTATTTTACAGGAGATTACCCTACACCAGGAGGTAATAGAGTAGTGAATAAGGCATTCGTAAATTTCTATGAGGGTAAAAGCCAAAGAGCCTACTAAATGGTTATTTTCTAAGGTGCAGTGGCTTCGGGGTTACAGTGCGCCCAGTATTATGGGAATACCTTAGAAGTCGCTAATGATTATAATGGATATAATATTCTAAGCAATAGTGATTACACCTACCAGTTAATTGGATTGTTAAAGTAGAGAAACCATTTACGATACAGTAATAATCGCTATTGGTTTTAGTATAAAACCATTGCTATTAACAGTAAAAATTTAGCATAATTTTCTAGTTTCTATTAGGTAAAACCGTTCAGCTAAATATAAGGGCATTCATCTAGTACATTTTATACCACACTATACTAGAGATACCTTTACAGAACCATAGCATAAGTAGGTTAAGTTCATGGTAAGATTTGGGGAAAAAAGGTAGAGCAATGCTCTACCTTTTTTATTTTCTATTCATTACAGGGTAGGATCTCAAATCATTTTTTTCGCTCTGTATAGTGCGTAAAACTTTATAAAGATCCTATTTTCAAATTGAATTCTAAGCAGTATACGGTGCGCTAGACATTACTGCCAATAGAGGTAGCCTTCCCCCAATAATATCCATTCTAAAAGTGTAAGAAACTGTATTTTAAGCGGAATAGTTTTCTTGTATAAGAATTCCTAACCACAGCACTATTTTCAAATAGCTAAAAAAACTTCTGTAACTTCCATTCTAATGGTTATTTCTTGTATTCCATAGCTAAGATCGTTAATTGTAAAATTGGATAATCCTTTGGTAGGTTAAGAAGTCCAGCTAACGCCCAACATAATTTATGAATCGTCTAAAAAACGTTTTACTCTAAAAACAGTAGTTCAACTAAATTATAAGGAGTTCACCTGTAACCCTCATTGGCAGCCTAAAGTTGCTATACCTTTACAGAACCATAGCATAAGTAGGTTAAGTTCATGGTAAGATTTGGGGAAAAAAGGTAGAGCAACGCTCTACCTTTTTTATTTGTGCTAATTATAGGCTCAAATCATTTAGTTATCAACACAAATACACCTTGTAAGATTTTATTTACATAAAGAAGGCAAAGTTTTTTAACATTTCTTTTTTTATTCCCCACAATACCAGTAATTTAGTCATGCCATAGCATAAGTAGGTTAAGTTTATGGTAAGATTTGGGATGAAAAGGGTGGATTTTTTCCACCCTTTTCTATGCCCAAAAATTAAAAAACCACCTAAGAAATAAATCTTAAGTGGTTGGTGTTAAAAGTTTTATATTTTATTGTACTACTTTACTATTTGTTATCAGCATATAAGCTAGCAACTTCTTTCCAGTTAATTACATTAAAAAATGCGTTAATATAATCTGGTCTTCGGTTTTGATAATTCAGGTAATAAGCATGCTCCCATACATCTAAACCTAAGATTGGGAACCCACCACAACCAATTTCTGGCATTAAAGGATTGTCTTGGTTTGCTGTAGAGCAAATTTCTAGTTTACCACCTTTATGCACACACAACCATGCCCATCCAGAACCAAATCTAGTTCCAGCAGCAGCACTAAACTTTTCTTTAAAACCATCTAAAGATCCAAAAGCGCTATCTATAGCGGTAGCAAGATCGCCACTTGGGCTTCCGCCACCATCCGGAGATAAAACTTTCCAAAATAAAGAATGATTGTAAAAGCCACCACCATTGTTACGGACACCTGCATTGCTCATGTCTAACCCTGTAAGTATATCCTCAATACTTTTATCCGCTAAGTCTTTTCCTTCTATAGCTGCATTTAGCTTAGAGGTATAACCATTATGGTGTTTGCTATGATGTATTTCCATTGTCTTTGCATCTATGTGTGGCTCAAGAGCGTCATAGGCATAAGGCAGTTCTGGTAATTTAAAAGCCATGTTATAAGTTTTTATAGTTAGTACTAAATCTCTTTCAAATTTAAGAAATTTAGTAAAATAACCGCCCCAATACTTTGTTAAGAACTATTGTATATTGCACTTAAAAAATGAAAGAAAGTGCTTTCAAGATTTACAACGCTTCTGCAGGTTCTGGTAAAACCTATGCACTTTCTAAGGCCTATCTGAAAATTGTATTAACTACCCCTAACGGATTCAAAAAAATTCTAGCCATCACATTTACGAACAAAGCAGTAAATGAGATGAAAAAAAGGGTGTTAGAGAGTTTACAGCTTTTTAGCGATACGTCATCAAACGAAAGCGCATCACCACTTTTTATAACGTTGATGGAGGAGCTTAATGTAAGTCAGCCTCAACTGCAAAAAATAAGTGCTATGCGCTTGAAAGAAATCTTGCATAACTATGCTTTTTTTGATATTTCAACCATAGATAAATTTACACACCGTCTTATACGCACCTTTGCAAAAGACTTAAAATTACCCCAGAATTTTGAGGTAACCCTAGATGTAGATATTTTGTTAGCCGAGGCAGTATCTAGGGTTATAGATAGTGCAGGCACAAACAAAGAACTTACCAACGTGCTATTATTATTTGCGTTTGAAAAAATAGACGATAACAAGAGTTGGGATGTTACCTATGATTTAATGAAGATAGGCACCTTGCTTTTTAATGATACCAATGCAGATCACCTAAAAAAGATAGCCAGTAAGAGCATTGCAGACTTTTCTACCCTAAAGAAAAACCTTGCTAGTGCCGTAGTTCAGCATAAGGCTAGTGTGATTAGTATGGCGCAACAGCAGCTAGAAATAATTATAAGCAATGGTCTAGAATTTTCCGATTTTAAAGGGAGCTATTTTCCTAAGTTTATGGAAAAATTAGCCGCTGGCAATTTAAAGCAGGACTTTAATAGCGGTTGGAAGGTGAATTTTGAAACAGCCACACTTTATACCAAGTCTTGTAAAGAGCCAACAAAAGGAATTTTAGACAGTCTGCACAAGGAGTTTGCGGCGCTCTTTTTTAGTATTAAGGAGCACTTAATGTACCATAATTTTCTTAAAAACGCCTATAAGAACATAGTGCCGCTAACCTTATTAAACGCTATACAAAAGCAAATTAAAGAAATTGAAAAGGAAAAGGAGCAGCTCTCCATTTCTGAGTTTAATACCATTATATCTAAAGAAATTAAAAATCAGCCAGCACCCTTTATTTACGAAAGGTTGGGGGAGAAGTACCGACATTATTTTATAGATGAGTTTCAAGACACCTCAGAAATGCAATGGCAAAATCTTATACCACTTATAGGTAATGCTTTAGAGAGTGAAGATGATAAAGGGGAAACAGGTTCTTTGTTTTTAGTGGGCGATGCAAAACAGGCTATATACCGCTGGCGTGGCGGCCGTGCAGAGCAATTTGTCGCTTTGGCTACCTCGCAGGCACAACCCTTTTCTATACCTAGCGAGACAAAAGTACTGCCCAGAAACTACCGTAGCTATAATGAAATCATCAAATTCAATAATGACTTTTTTCATACTATAAGCCATCATTTAGTAAATGAAGGCTATAGCAACTTTTTTAGAGAAGGAAGTACACAAGAATTAAATAACAAAGAAGGAGGCCTTGTAAAACTCTCTTTTTTAGAAGAACCCTTGGATGATGATATAAGCGCAAAAACACAAGCTTCTATTCAAGAATCGCTCTCGCAAGGTTTCCAGTATAATGATATTTGTATTATAGTACGTAAAAAAAAGCATGGGGTATTATTAGCCAATTACCTAATGGCACAAGATATTCCTATAATATCATCAGAGTCGCTATTGCTTTCTAGTAGTTTAAAAATTAAATTTTTAATGAGCCTTGCAAGGTATGCGCAGCAACCCCAAGAATTAGAAATTTGTTATGATCTCTTATGGTTTTTGTCTGATAATGAAGAAGACAGGCATGCCTTTATACAAGAAAATCTAAATAAAATAGCAGTAGTACTACAAGATAAGTACGCCTTTAGTGTTGCTACATTTAAACAAGAAACTGTGCTAGACGGCATGGAATATGCTATTAAGCAGTTTGATTTAGCACCCACGTCAGATGCGCATTTAACAACATTTTTAGACACGATTTTTGATGTTTCTCAACGGCAGGGATCAGATATACAATCGTTTTTAGAGTATTGGAGTGCAAAAGGAGAAAAGTTAAGCATTGCCACACCAGAAAATATTAAAGCGGTACGTATAATTACCATTCACAAATCTAAGGGCTTAGAATTTCCTGTGGTGATTTTCCCGTTTGCAAACATTAAAATTTATGAAGAAATAGATCCTAAATTATGGATTCCTGTAGATGCCACATCTTATAATGGTTTTTCTGAGTTGCTCATTTCTAAAAACAAAGAAGTGCTAGAGTATGGTGCTGTAGAGGCAGCTATTTTTGAGGAAGAACAAAACAAACTTCAGTTAGATGCTTACAACCTACTATACGTGGTGCTTACTAGGGCGGTGGTGTCATTACATATAATCTGCACTAAAGATTTGACAAAAACAAAGGTGCACAAGCCAGACTATTTCTCTGGGCTTTTTATCGATTTTTTAATTGGAAAAGAAATGTGGGATGTGAACCAGGATGAATATCAATTTGGATCGTTAGCAGAAAACAATTTTAGTAGTGAAGATGCTCCAACCCCCAATATCGATATTGCATACACCTATACAAATAAAGATAGGGCTGCTTTTAAAATACTAACAAAGGCAGGAATGCTTTGGGATACATTGCAACAAACAGCTATGGAAGAGGGCACTATTATACACGAGATATTAAGCTATATTGAATATGCACCCGATTTTGAAAACGCCATAGAAAAAGCACTAAGAGCAGGCATGATTACTACCGAAAGTAAAACAACTATTACCGAAAAAATAAGCGCAGTACTTGCACACCCAAAATTACAGCATACGTTTAAAAAAGGTGTTGAGGTCTTTAACGAAAAAGAGATTTTATTGCCAGATGGCGCTAGCCTTAGACCAGATAGGATAGTACTAATAGGAAAGGAAGCTACTATTATAGATTATAAGACGGGCAGCCCAGATACGAGACACATACGGCAAATTAAATTATATGCTAGTGCCATAGCGCAAATGGGTTTTACGGTAAAAGAAAATATTATTGTTTATATAAATGAAGAGGTCTTAGTGAAAATAGTCTAGAAATGTCAGTTTAGTAAAATAGGTAAGGGTGATTATACGGTTTTAATTCTTGTATATTTTGGCTGTAACTACATTGGTGCTGTGTTCAAATGATACCAATGGCTTTATTTCTTTAGCTACGTGTCTAATAAGCGCAAAATGTTAAATTGAAAATACTTTATAGTATTCCATTACAAACGTATAATATACGGTTACTATGCGCTTTATAATTTACGAAAGAAGTAATACCTTGTTAAAGGACAATACAAGTACTTCCTAAGGCGTTACCTGCTGTATGTTATTTATACACGCACAAATACCTATGCAAAGATATAAAGTTTTGAAAGCACTAAAAATCCAATTAGATTAGTGTTTCTAAAAGTTGGTTAAATGTAATAGTGTGTTTAGTGAATTGTTGTAAGCCATTTGACAAAGCAACGAACAGGAAAGCCGAAAAC
>Ga0115567_10007739_pt1 | contig 10175 bp, 7 predicted proteins | sample COGITO_mtgs_1204_2_FD_88679 | JGI IMG/M metagenome (GOLD analysis project Ga0115567, IMG submission 88679) | Pelagic marine microbial communities from North Sea - COGITO_mtgs_120412 | ecosystem: Environmental > Aquatic > Marine > Epipelagic | place: Germany:Helgoland, sampling site Kabeltonne... | reverse complement strand
GCCCGTCAGGTTATTCTGCCGGGGACGGAACAGCCCGTTATTGTGCTTGCGGGGGCCGATAAGCGGGCCTCCACGCGGGACATACAGAGATTTGCCCTGATCGCCCTTGCCCTCATGACGGCGCTCTGTCTGGCGCTGATTTTTGCTGTTTATACCCAGGTGCGTGTTGGGCTTAGCCCGCTCTTTTCACTTCGCAAAAATGTCGCCGATGTGCGTGAGGGCAAAGCGGCACAGGTCGAAGGAATCTATCCGCCTGAAATTGCGCCTTTGGCCGAAGAGCTAAACAGCCTGATCCTTCATAATCGAGATATTGTGGAGCGGGCGCGCACACATGTTGGAAATCTGGCGCATGCGCTTAAAACGCCGCTCGCGGTCCTACAAAATGAAGCCCAAAGCGGCGAGGAAACGCCGTCTGATCTGGTCGCCAAACAAACGGAAATCATGCGTCAACAGGTCGACCATCATCTGCGCCGCGCCCGCGCTGCCGCTCGAGGGCAATCCATAGGGGTGACGACCGCGGTCGAAGAGGTGATAGATCCGCTCACCCGCACCTTGCCCCGCATTTACCGCGATAAGGATTTGTTGATTGACGTGGAGGCCGAAGCGGGATTGATTTTTCGCGGCGCGAAACGCGATCTGGAAGATATGGTTGGCAATCTCATGGATAATGCGGCGAAATGGACGAAAAGTGACATTCGGCTGCGCGTCACCACAGAAGAAGATCGTCCGGATATGATGCGAATTACGATTGAGGATAATGGTCCCGGTTTAGATCCCAAAGAATATGAGGAAGCCCTCAAACGCGGCGCGCGGCTGGATGAGGCGACCCCGGGGAGCGGTTTGGGACTGGCTATCGTCGATGATCTCGCCCGCGCTTATAAGGGTCTGTTCCAACTCTCACGCTCTGAGTTGGGGGGCTTGCAAGCGGAGTTGATTTTACCCAAGGTCTGGATGTCATGACCCAAACGCCTATTGCCCTTGAAGACAGAAAACAGGACGGCGCGCGGCGCTATTCCCCCAGCTCGGGACGAAATAAAGCCGATATTGCCGAGCAGCTCAAAACGATTTTACCGGGGGAGGCGCATGTTCTCGAAATTGCCTCCGGGACGGGGGAGCATGGCCACGCTGTTTGTGACCTCCGAAATGATATTAGCTGGCAATATTCCGATCCGGATGCCGAGTCGCGGGCGAGTGAGGATGATTGGAGACAGGAGAATCCGATGCAGCTCCGTCCGGCGCTGCCGCTGGATATGACAGCCCCCGATTGGTGGGGGGGATTGCCGGATTATAACGCGATCTTTTCCGCAAATAAGATTCATATTGCCCCGCTAGAAGCCTGCGAAGGCTTAGCACTTGGGGCCGCGCATATTCTCAAAAAGGAGGGTATTCTTTGTCTTTACGGCCCGTTCTTACAGGAAGGAAATTCTGCGCCTTCGAATTTGGAATTTGATAAGAATTTGAAAGCCCGAAATCCGTCCTGGGGTGTACGCGATCAAGCTCTTGTTAAGCATATCTTTGCAAAAGCGGGGTTTAATGGCCACCGTCTGATCGAGATGCCAAAGAACAATCATATTTTCGTTTTTTCCCGCGATTAGACCGGACAAGAGGCGTTTTCCCCAGTTCATGACGTTCTTGTCATGTTTTGGACACGTTCCTGAAAGTCAAGTGCCGCCATGGTGGGGGCCAAGTTGGAGGATTCGTTGAGTGTCTTTGCACACCCTTTTTACATCACGGAAAATGTTTCTATCTTTGACAAGCGCAGCTGTGCTTGTCGCTGCGCCCGCATGGGCACAAGAGGTCGAGACATCCAAAGATCAGAGACTTCCTGTCATGAATACCCAAACCCCTCAAACCGAAGAGGGGGCGGTGAAGGCGTTCACACCTTTGCGGGAACAGGGAACTTCTGAAGCCGGAGCTCCGGTCTCAAAAATGAGTCCGCCTAAAGCGCTCACCCCTCAAAATCTTATGGATATGCCGGTCTCTTCCCTGCCGTCCATTGCGGATTTGGTTGAAAATGTCAGTCAGTCTGTCGTCAACATTATTGTCCGGACCGAAAACGGCGAGACAACCTCCGAAGGCCAAGGCTCCGGTTTTATCATTTCAGATAAGAACGAAGTCGTCACAAATTATCATGTGATAGAAGGCGGCGATTCCATCAATGTCGAATTCAACAATGGAGAACGCTATCCGGCGCGCGTCCTCGGAACCGATGAAGAAACCGATCTCGCGCTTCTGCAAATTAAAACGCAAAAAGAAATTCCGCATGTCTCGTTTAAAAAAGACGGGGACGTGCGTATCGGCGACTGGGTTGTCGCCATTGGCAATCCGTTTGGTATTGGCCAATCCACCAGTCTAGGCGTGATTTCCGCCATTGGACGTGAACACGTCGATAGCGGGAATTATGTCGATTATATTCAGACGGACGCCACGATTAACCGGGGCAATTCCGGCGGCCCTTTATTTGATCTCAACGGTAATGTGGTCGGTGTAAACTCTGCTATTTATTCCCCGACCGGGGCGAGTGTCGGCATCGCTTTCGTGATACCCTATTACACAGCGGAGCAGGTCATAAACTCGCTCCGCACAGACGGGCGGGTGCGGCGAGGTTATCTCGGCGCAGCCCTGCGTGACGCGGAATTTGAAATTGAAGGTAAGCCGGGGGTTTTCAAAGCCGGCGCCCTCGTCAATAGCGTCGTTCCCGGCAGTCCTGCGGCGCAATACGGATTACAAGTGGATGATATCCTTCTGCGGATCAATGACGAAGCCGTCCGGAACGCGGTCGAAGCAACACGGGTCATTGGTAAAATGGATCCGGGCGATATCGGCCGTTTTATATATGAGCGCGATGAAAAGGCCTATGCCCAGAACATTTCTATCGCCGAGAGACCGGATAAACACGAAGTTGAGACCGCCAAGGCGGTAACTCAAGGCCTGCCGCCACCCGCGCCGAAAGAGCCTGCCCGAAGCAATATCAATATTGATGTAGGGCTGCAGGTTCTGGATATTTCATCGGAATTCCGCAGTGCCATCAATATGCGGTCAGATAAGGTGGGAATATATGTTGAATCTGTTACGCCCGGCAGTCAGGCTGAAGCCGCCGGATTTAAGATGGGTATGGTTTTGATGGAGGCTGAAAATGAACCTTTAGCCGAGACAGGCGTTTTGCGGTCAGTCGTATTAAATGCAAAACTGGATGAAAAAGAGAGCATTTCCTTTCATGTCCGTCTGAAAAGCGGACGGGAAACTTATATGGTTTTGCCATTGTAAAACCATATTTGCCTTAAAAATACTGGAAATAATTCAAAGTGAAAGTCTTTCAAAAATATAGCTGGGGGAACAAGTGGAGAAACAAATGAGAATACTCGTTGTCGAAGATGATGAAGTGGCTGCCGAATATGTCCGCAAGGGCCTCATGGAGGCTGGTCATGTCGTTGACCTTGCCCCTGACGGTGATTTGGGTCTCGAAATGGCCCGTGCCGCCGATTATGACGCCTTGATCCTTGACCGGATGTTGCCCAAGCGCGACGGTCTGGAATTGCTTGGCGATTTACGCGAAGACGGAGATGCAACGCCCGTGCTCATCCTCTCAGCCCTTGGCGAAGTCGATCACAAGGTCGAAGGTTTACGCGCAGGCGGGGATGATTATCTGGCCAAGCCCTATTCCTTTACGGAACTTCTGGCGCGTGTTGAGGCGATTGGACGAAGGTCTGACCCCAATGCGGCCGTGACAAAGCTCAAGGTCGGTGATTTGGAAATGGATCTTTTGGCCCGCACTGTGCGTCGCGCCGGACAGAAAATTCTGCTTCAACCGCGGGAATTCCGTCTTTTGGAATGTTTGATGAGAAATGCGGGACGCGTTGTGACCCGGACCATGCTTCTCGAAAAAGTCTGGGACTACCACTTTGACCCCCAGACCAATGTTATTGATGTCCATATTTCCCGCCTGCGCGGTAAAATCGATAAAGAGTTTGAAGAGCCATTGCTGCATACTGTTCGCGGTGCGGGTTATCGCTTGCAGGTCTAAGGGCCTCTCTTTAAGCGTCACCAAAAGTTAGAGGTTTTGACTTGATTGACGCTATCCAAAAATTATTGCGGAACACTTTGTTCCGTCTCTCTTTATTAGGGGCGATACTGACCGTGGTCAGTGTCGCGGCCGCCCTTGGGCTTGTCTATTACTCTATGATTGAGTCTGAACTGCACCGCGTGGAGCAGTCCAATATCGACGAAATTGCCGAGCTACAAAACCTGTATGACGAAGGGGGAGCCGCGCGTGTCACGGCGGCAAAAGCGGCCGGTATCGTGCCTATAACACTTTCGCCTGAGAGTAATGAATACAAACAACTTTATGACCGGGGCGGGATTACCGCCGTGGAGCGCGCCGTGACCATTCGCGGCGCAAGTTACGAAGCCCTTTATTTTTTACAAGCGCGGCGGCAATCACAGGTCCTTATTCGGGGAAACATTCTGGGCCAAGGCGATCTTTTGGCCAGTGACGCAGTTGCGCAAGACAATGGGAATGGTCGGCGAAATTCGACGATCAAATTTCTTTATTCCGATCCGAATTCGGATTCTAAGGATTTCATCGATCGACGGGCCCGGGGAATTGTCGGCAATTTGACACTCGGCGAGGACAATGTTGCCGCCATAATTGTGGGTCGGGATGTCGAAGCGATTTCCAGAACAGGGGATAAAATTCGCGCAACCCTTTTACCTGCGCTCCTCTTGGCCGCAATCTTAGGGCTGATTTCCTCTTGGTTTGTCTCGCGAAGTTTTGCGTCTCGGGTCGAAGCCTTTAACAGATTGGCCACAGATGTGCGCGCGGGCAGTTTGGATCGGCGCGCGCCGCGAAATTATTCTGAAGACGAATTGGATCTTTTGGCGGAACATCTAAATTCCATGCTCGATCATATTGACCGTTTAATGCAAGCCATGCGCTACGCAGGCGACTCTATCGCGCATGACCTGCGCTCACCGCTGACACGTTTGCGAACACGTCTTGAGAGTGCCGCCGTTGAATTGGGCGACACACCCGAGGCCAATGTGCTTTTCTCCGCGGCCGAAGATGCGAGCGAATTGTTGATGACCTTTGACGGGGTCTTGCGGATCGCCCGTTTGGAAGCCGGAGAGCGGCGTGAGTTGCTGCAACCGACAGACCCCAAACCCTTGCTGGATGATTTGGCAGAACTTTACGAGCCGGCTTGCGAAGACGCAGGGCTTCGGTTCTCCTCAGAAATAGCCAAAGGGATTGATATCCTTGCCGATAGGGGGCTGCTGTCTCAGGCGGTTTCTAATTTGGTCGAGAATGCCATTAAATATACGCCTAAAGGCGGCCGGATTCATCTGGATCTGAGAAAGACAAAAACAGGCAAAATTTGCATTTCTGTGACTGACGATGGTCAGGGCATTCCAGCCGCAGATCGGGAGCGCGTTAAGGAACGTTTCGTCCGTCTGGATAAGAGCCGGACATTGCCAGGCAGCGGGCTAGGCATGGCTTTGGTTGACGCCGTCGCAGATCTACACCGCGCAGAATTCAAGCTCGAAGACGGCTTTGACGACCGGGGAACTCTGGGACTTAAAGCCAGCCTTATCCTACCAAAGCGCCGTCCGGGACTCGGCTAAAACGGCGGAAAAGCAAAATCTGCGAATCCGGTCTAAGCCTTAAAATCTAAACCGAACCTAAAAGACTTAAGCGGCCGAATTCCGATAGGGATTGGGTCTGGAGTTCCCCTCCGTTTGAGACGGGGAGGACTGACCTTGAGGGACAGGCGGGGCAGAGCGCACAGGAGGAGGAGCCGGATTGGGCCGTGCCTGGTTTTGGGGTTGCGTCTGCGTCTGCATCTGAGGCTGAGTCTGCGGGACACCGTGGTTGTTTAAAGCTTTATTCTGGGACGCGGTCTCATCTGCTTTCGATTTCTCCACTTGCGCCTGACCGACAGAGAGAACGTCCGCAATGTCATTTGCAAGTTTCGCAATCTCACTCCCGACGGCCGTCGGCGCAACTTTTTCCTGGACTTCCGGCGGCTTGGACGGAAGCGTGAAGATCACGGTCGTGCCTTCTCCCAACACACTTTGAATATTGAAATTCCCGCCATGCAGTTCAACCAGTGACTTGGATAGCGCTAAGCCGAGGCCCGTGCCTTCATGCTGGCGCGAATGTTGGCTATCAATTTGCTCGAAAGGTTGAGCCAAGCGATCAATATCTTCTTTGGAGATTCCTATGCCGGTATCTATGACGCGAACAATGAGCCCGGCGGATTTAGGTTCGACCTCAATGGAGACCGTGCCGCCCTCGGGGGTAAATTTGATGGCATTGGTCATCAGATTAAGCAGAATTTGTTTTACCGCTCTTGGGTCGGCCTCAATTTCTCTGGCCGGTTTTTCTTCAAAGACAAGTTTCAAACGGTTCTCATCGGCACGGCCCCGGACAATTCGGGCGACCTGTTCAATCATATCATTGATTTGAAGTTCTTCTGTATTGAGAGTCATTTTCCCGGCTTCAATCTTGGACATATCCAGAATGTCATTGATAAGGCTGAGAAGGTGCTGGCCGGAAAATAGAATGTCGCTGACATATTCTTTGTAACGCGCATCGCCGATCGGCCCGAACAGCTCTTTCTGCATAATATCCGAAAAGCCGTTAATCGCATTGAGCGGCGTACGAAGTTCGTGGCTCATATTGGCTAAAAATTCTGATTTAGACTGGCTGGCTTCTTCAGCGCGAATTTTTTCTTGCTCATAATTTTCAGCGAGTTCGACAATCCGAATTTGAGAGGCGCGCAAGACGTTAATGGTCTTTTCCAGCGCGTCCTGATTCACCTGAAGTTCTTTTTCGCGGGACCGGATCGCGGTGACTTCGGTACCGATACTCACCCGGCCGCCATCGGATGTCCGGGTTTCCGAATACCGTATCCAGCGACCGTCGCGCAATTCCATTTCATTGCCTTCGGGTCTTTCCGTCGAGCTTAGGACAGCTTGCATACCGTGATATTTGACGGTGTCATGGTCAATCCCGACTTGGAGCTGACCCGGACGAAAGCCAAAAAAGTCTTCGAAACGTTCATTCCAAACTAAAAGCCGGTCCATCTGGTCCCAGATGACAAAGCTGTCTGTCATGGATTTTAAGGCATCAAAAAGTCGGGATTCAGCCGCCTGAAGTCTCGCCTGTGCCCCGCGCATTTCCGTAACGTCCAGTGCCATGCCGATAATAATTTTGGCTTGGTCAGATCCGCGTACAGAAGGACGCCCCCGACAGGCCATATAGATCGGAAGGTGGGCAAGCCTCAGTTCAATATCAAAATCCCCATTCACATGACTTCGCCGAATGGCTCCGAATAAACGCTCCCGGTCCGACGCGGAAAAAAGACCCAAAAATTGAGGCATTGAAACCGTGGTATGGGTTTCCGGCATGTTAAAAACCTTGGCCAGTGACGGGCTTAAATAAGCGGTGTTTTTGGCCAAATCGATTTCCCAAACCCCGCCTTTGGAGCCGTCTACGGCGGCCTGATACCGTTGGGTCGAAACCTCATCCGCATTTTGGCGTTCACGAAGAATATCCATTTGTCGTAATAGCTGGCTGGCCATCATCCAAATGAGCCATCCCATACCGAGTAGCATGAGGCCGAATAACATGAGATTTTCTTTTATGCCTGACGCCAAGCCCCGCGGTTGAATATCAATAACGGAGAGAAAGGATTTCGGCACACGGGTTGTTCCCAGCCATATATTTTCTTTGCCGATTTCAAAGGCGATAAGGGAGGTGGTTTCGGAGCTTTTGGTCAATCCCGCTAAACGCTGTGCATTGATATTATAAACCGTCAACGCATCCGCCGATCCGATATTATCTCCTCCGTCAATGACCCGGCCTCCATCCATGATAAGGGCGGCATTCGGGGATAGCTCTCCGACAAATGTCTCCGGCCTAAAGGCCGTTAATAAAAAGACGTCGTCGCGACGGCGGATAATAACAGGCACGGCAGAACCGTCCTTAGCCACAAGGGAAGAAACTTGAACCTCGCCTTTAGGATAATTCCGGGAATCCAATTTGGCGAGTATCTCTCCTTGCTCGCCGTATTTTGCCATGACCGTTCCCGTGGCATCCATTAAGGCCACGCCGCTTATCGTCATACGTTGACCGATGAAATCGACAATTTGCTTGGCTGTGCCTTCGGTGAAAAGTGCCTGATCTATCCAGGCGATTTCTGTATCAATACGGCGCGAAACATCTGTGGCTTGATTGCTCAAGGATTGAGAAAAATTCTGTTTGGTTTGAGTCGTTAATCGATCATTGTCGTAATATAGCTTTATGAGAGCCAGGACTGTTATCAGAGTAAAAAAGGCGAAAACGACAAAAAGAAGACGTTTCAACGACTGTGCACCGCCAACGCGATGGGACATTCTGTCAAAGTGATCTGTTAAGCCCGAACTCTTGGGGAAATCGAGCCGTTGGGACGGCTCGGTATCAGGCGGGTTTTGAGCGTAAGTTTGCTGCGATTGCGTTGAGTAAGCTTGATTTACAGGTGTTTGCCCTCTTACTGATTGTGAAGGTTGAAAAGCGGGGGCAGAGCTTTGAGACTGTTCGGGGTGCCAAGCTTGAGGGGTTTGCCCGCGCAAATTTTGGCCTTGTGAGTGTTGGCCTTGTGAGTGTTGGCCTTGTGAGTTTTGGCCATGCGGTTTCTGTCCAAATGTCGGGGCTTCGACATAAGGTTGAGCTGGCTGTGTTGTTCTTTGAGGACCTCTTTGCACTCATTTCCCCCGAATCGCTCCCTAAACGCTAGAGAGTGTCGTGGTATAAGTCGAACAAAACGTAGTTAATTTTTCATTTACCTTAATGAAAAAAGATTAAAAATAGCGTGTAAAAACTGTGTTTTATGTCTTTATGCGGGTTTCTGGCTCTGGTCGACCAATGGCGTAGCCTTGTGCGGCGTCAAATCCCATTTGTGTGACGAACTCTTTCATCTCCGGCGTTTCGATGCCTTCGGCGATAAATTTCACGTCTAACGCCTCCCGAAGCGATAAAAGCGCCTGTAAAATAGCACGGTCGCGCAGGGAGGTGAGGCTCGCTGCGACAAAGCCGCCGTCGATTTTCAACCAGTTGGCGGGCAGGGCGCGAAGATAACGGATAGATGCTGCCCCGGCTCCGACATCATCCAGACAGACGGAATGGCCCCGGGATTTCAAATCTGTCAGGAGAGCTTCAGCCAACTCAAGATTTGCCATATCCCAACTTTCCGTCAGCTCAATAATCAGCTTGGACGGATCTGCTTTGAGAGCGGCAAGACAGGCAATCACCGAGCCGCGAAAATTCTGTTTGTCCACTGAGGCGCCGGAAAGGTTGATCGCAATGCCGGTTTCATCAGGATATTCATTTAAAACGAGAATGGCTTGTGCGAGCATGGAAAGATCCAAATCCCGGATAACGCCGCTGAGTTCAGAGGCGCGGATAACACCTTCTAATTGTTTATCATGGTCAAAACGTACGAGCCATTCATGATGGTGAATGTGCCCGTCTTTCAAATCTACAATAGGTTGCCGCAACACCGTAAAACGCTGTTCGGAGACATGCTCGCGGAAACCCTGCACAGTGCGGATTTCAGAAATTTTCGATATTCCATTCACGGATTATATCTACGCGTAATACCCTAAGAGAGCCTTACCAGCAGAAATAAAACGCACTTAAGTCAAGCCTTCAACTTCCAAGAGTTTTAGTGGCAATTTCAAGTACGTTTTTAGAGGGGTTCGAATCAATCACAATGCGAAGCTGCGTTTGGATTTGCTCTTGTCGTTTCTTATCCAGTTTACGCCAGATTTCATAAGCCCCCAGTAGGCGGGCGGCGACCTGCGGATTGCGGCTGTCCATATCCAACACCTGATCCGTGAAGAAATCATAGCCGCTGCCATCCGGTGCGTGAAAGAGATTGGGATTAGCCATGGCGAAGCTTCCGATAAGCGCCCGAACACGGTTCGGATTGCGTCGGTCATAGGCGTCATGTTCTGTGAGCTCGGCCAAAGCAGACACGCCTTCGACATGGTGACGCATTCCCTGAACCGAGAACCACTTATCGATGACGAGCGGATTGGCTTGCCATTTTTCATAGAAATTTTGCATCGAGGCATTGACCCGCTTTCCGCCGAGTTTTGTCAGCGTCATGAGGGCGGCCAACTCATCCGTCATGTTT
>Ga0115567_10007734_pt1 | contig 10178 bp, 9 predicted proteins | sample COGITO_mtgs_1204_2_FD_88679 | JGI IMG/M metagenome (GOLD analysis project Ga0115567, IMG submission 88679) | Pelagic marine microbial communities from North Sea - COGITO_mtgs_120412 | ecosystem: Environmental > Aquatic > Marine > Epipelagic | place: Germany:Helgoland, sampling site Kabeltonne... | reverse complement strand
CTAAATCCAAAAAACAACTAACTCTGCGCGTACTATTAACAATATATTTTAGGAGTTACTATTGTTAAAGTATCTTTAAGCATGAAATGGAGCGACGCTTTAAGAGATTACACCCATTATTTAAAATTAGAACGCGGTCTTACAGATAATACAATAAAGAGTTATGTTTTAGATGTTGAGAAACTTCGTTCCTTCTTAAATATTCATCAGTTATTATATAGCCCAGATAACATAAATAAAGAAACGATTCAGAAATGTGTGTATGAGATTGCGAAGAGCGCAAATCCACGGTCTCAAGCACGTATCATTTCTGGGTTAAAAAGCTTCTTCAACTATTTGGTATTCGAAAATTATAGAGACGATAATCCGCTAGACTTAATAAGTACGCCAAGACTGGGGAGAAAATTGCCAGACACGCTTGCAGAAGTAGAAATAAATGCGCTAATTGAAGCTATTGATTTAAGTAAGAAAGAAGGAGAACGTAACAGGGCTATGCTAGAAACACTTTACGGCTGCGGTTTACGAGTTTCTGAACTGATAAATTTAAAAATATCTGATCTTTATTTTAATGAAGATTTTATAAAGGTTTCTGGTAAGGGTAATAAAGAAAGATTAGTGCCCATTAGTAACATTAATAAAAAGTACATCAATATCTACAAAAATGAGGTACGGTCTCACATGAACATCGTGTCTGAGTTTACAGATATTCTTTTTCTAAATAGAAGAGGTAAACAGCTAACGCGTGCTATGATCTTTACTATTGTGAAAAATTTAGCAAGTGCCATAAATCTTAAAAAGAGTATTAGTCCGCATACGTTTAGACATTCCTTTGCAACGCATTTACTGGAGAATGGCGCAGACCTTAGAGCCATACAACAAATGCTAGGGCATGAGAGTATTACTACTACAGAAATTTATGTACATGTAGATAGGACGCATCTGGCAGCAGTTTTAAATAAGTACCACCCTAGAAGGTAACTCTATAGTTATGCATCTTTGAATTTACTGTAATCTCTTTTGTATGGGCGAATAATTAAACGAGCTTCTCTATCAAAACGAATGTAGTTATAAACCCAGTTTACAAACACCACGAGTCTATTTCTAAATCCTATTAAAAAAAAAAGGTGTACAAACATCCAAATAAGCCATGCGAAAGCACCTTTAAATTTTAACTGCTTTAAGTCGCAAACTGCTTTATTCCTTCCAATTGTGGCCATACTTCCTTTATCTAAATAGGAGAAAGGAAGTAACACCTTATTTTCCAATAAACGAACAAGATTCTCCCCTAGGTTTTTACCCTGTTGTATGGCTGGCTGTGCCATCATAGGGTGCCCGTCTGGGTACTCCATTGTTTTCATAGCAGCAATATCGCCTATGGCAAAAATTTCTGGGAAGTTTGGTATTTGGTTAAACTCATTTACTGCAATTCTACTACCACGAGCTAATAATTCTTTTCCATCTAAGCCATGAATAGTTGCCCCCTTAACTCCTGCAGCCCAAATTAAAGTTGCTGTTTCAAAGGTTAGATCTGTCTCTGTTGTTACAGTTTTACTATCGTAACTAGTAACCCTTACCCCTTTCCAGATCTGAACTCCAAGATCTTCTAAGAATTTTTCTGCATGCTCAGAAGCATATTCGCTCATGGCATTAAGTAATCTATCGCCACTTTGTACTATATGTATTTGTGCTCTTCTGGTATCTAAATCTGGATAGTCTTTGGGTAGTATTCCCTTTTTTATCTCTGCTAGCGCTCCTGCAAGCTCTACCCCTGTAGGCCCACCCCCTACTATAACAAAGTTCATGAGTGCATCTCGTTCATGATAGTCATCTGTTATAAGTGCTTGCTCAAAATTTTCTAAAATAAGGCTTCGTAGGTTTAGTGATTCTGGTATAGTCTTCATTGCCATGGCATTGGCTTCTATCTCCGTATTGCCAAAAAAGTTAGTTTTAGAGCCTGTAGCCATTACCAAGTAATCATAAGACAAATTACCTATAGAAGTAGCCACTAACTTTTTAGCTGTATTAACCTCGTTTACCTCAGCCAATCTAAAATAAAAATTATCATACCCAGTTAGTACCTTTCTTAAAGGGTAAGCAATAGAATCTGGCTCTAAACCACCAGTAGACACTTGATATAATAAGGGTTGAAAACAATGGTAGTTATTTTTGTCTAATAAAACCACCTGAACTTCCTTTTTTCTCAGTTTTTTGGCTATTGCGATTCCACCAAATCCGCCACCAATTATAACTATTCTAGGCACATTTGTTTTGGGTATATTCATGGTATTCATACACTATTGCTAAAATATAAATATGATTTTACAACTGAAAAGCTCACTATGATATGGGGTTAAAGCTTTTATTAAAGAGCAATTACCTTATAAATTTTATTCATACTTTATTAAGAATTTTTCCACTTTCGCTGCTTGTCCTCTTCTGCGGCAATTTGTAGGTCTTTTTTAGAAATTACTTTTAAAAATGAAGGGTGTTGTTCTATGGCATATTCTAACTTTTCTAAGATAGATGCTGTAGATTCATTTTCATAATCTATTTCTAAAGGTTCTTTTATTACTAAAGACTGTAGAATTCCTTTTTTCTTAACACGAAAGCCTTTTTTATCAAAAGAACGTCTAAAACCATCTATTACAACGGGTACAATTATTGGTTTATATTTTTTAATAATATGCACTGTTCCTTTTCTTATAGGTCTCCATGGTGTAGTGGTACCCTGTGGGAAGGTAATAACCCAGCCATCCTTTAGGGCCACACCTATACTAGAAATATCACTCATTTTAACTTGACGATTGATGTCTTTACCTGCATTACGCCATGTACGTTCTACACTTATAGACCCAGCGTAGGCAAGTATCTTTGTAATAATACTTTTACCCATAGTCTCCGCAGCTGCTATGTAGTACATATTTAATTTAGGTTGCCATATATAGCCTAGGTTTTTTATGCTGTCTTCTCTACCGCTTAGGCTAGCATTAAAAACATGAAACATGGCTATAACATCTGCAAAGTAGGTTTGGTGGTTACTAACAAAAAGCACATTGGCTTCTGGCAGATTTCTAATAATTTCAGATCCTTCAATTTTCAATTCGTTAAAACGCTTATATCTATGATGTGACAGTACAGCCAACAAACGAATAAGCAATTTCTTAATATATAAATTATGTCCAAAAGGATTTTTATCAAACAGCCCCATAGTTGCGAAAATAATAAATATGATTACAAGACTTGCCTAAGAAGTGTCTTTATCTCGTTTAACATCATTGCGGTGGCACCCCAAACTAGTTTACTATTCAAATTAAACGCAGGTACTTCTATCTCTTCACCGTTCTCTAGCCTTAGTTTTTTTATGGTAACATTGGTGTCATCCAATAAAGAAGAGAGGGAAACTTCTAGTAGAGCTGCTACCTCAGCGTCCTGTTTTACAAATGGTTTTGGCGATCTATAAAGTCCTAAAAAAGGCTGCACATCAAAGTTGCTTGGTATTACGTACACACTTGTAAGCTTCTTAATGCCTGTAATATCTTCAGGAAGCACGCCCACTTCCTCGTAGGTTTCTCTAAGTGCGGTTTCTAAAATAGTAGCGTCTGTTTCTTCTGCCTTACCACCAGGAAAAGCAACTTGATTACTGTGTACCCCTTTATATGTTTTTCTTAATATAAATAGCAAGTGTGTATTTTGTTCTTTATCTGGATAAAAAACAGCCATTACGGCTGCCTTTCTAGGCGTTTTTTCTAAATTATTAGCTGTTTTAAAGAAACCAATGCGCTGTAAAGGCTGCATTTCATCGTGAGATGTTTTACCAGGTAGCGGTAGATGTTCTATTTTTGGAATCTTTTCTAAGAAATTTTTGAAATTCATGCGCGCTACTCAACTACTTTTAAAAGGTTTATTTTGTCTAGGTTTAATAATCTCCTGCAAGGATACTCCCAGAAATAAAAATACGGTAGTCACAAAAATAATCAATCAGCCCACAGCAGCAGCTCTTAAGGAAAAAGTTATATCAGAAAAACAAAAACTGACAGTAGAAAACGCTATCGATTTCTTTTACCATTACAAGCAAAAATCAAATGCATCTAAAGTAAAAATAACTACAAGGTTAGGCAGTTTTACTATTCAGCTTTATGATAATGTGCCTTACCACAAAGCAAATTTTCTGTATTTAACTGAGCAAGGGTATTTTAAACAAACCCAATTTCATAGAGTGGTGAAAAATTTTATAATACAAGGGGGCAATTCTGATGATGTAGTTACTGCCAAAAAGCGGAATATTATTGGAAGTTATCTATTGCCGCCAGATGCAAAAAAAGGCTATAAACATACCAGAGGGACAGTATCTATGCCAAGCAGCGAGATAAATAACCCGCATATGTTAGCTTCTCCTTATGAATTTTTTATTGTGGTTGCTAATAATGGAGCACATCACTTAAATAGCGATTATACCCCATTTGGAAAAGTGATTGAAGGTATGGATGTTGTAGATCTTATTAGCAACCAACCGGTAGAGGAAGGTGATTGGCCTATTCAAAATATTTATATTCAGGACGCACGTATTCTAAATTAAAGACAACTACTTTAAGAACTTCTATCTTTAATAGATCTTGAGCGCCTTCATTTAAAAGCCGCGCCACTTATAAATGTTGGGTAACGCAATTCTAAACCTCATTGCTAAGAGTCTAATTAAAATTATAAAAAGCACCGAAGAAATATAGGCGTATGAATTTGCCATTGGAAACTGCATTAAAATGAAATAAAGCACGCCTCCTAAAACACAAATTGTAGCATAAATTTCCTTTCTAAATAAAATAGGTATCTCATTACAAAGTATGTCTCTAATTACTCCCCCAAAACTTGCAGTTATAGTTCCTAAAACAATACAAACAATTGGAGAATAACCCTCTGCTATCCCCTTTTCTATCCCTACCAAAGTATAGAGTCCTACGCCAATAGCATCAAATAGGAATAGCGACTTTCTAAGGTACCGCAGTTGATTCACAAAAAATATGGCTACTAAAACAGCACTAAATATTATAACGATATATATTGGAGCAGTCATCCAAAATACAGATGTGTTTACGATAAGCACATCTCGCAAAGTGCCCCCTCCTACGGCGGTAACAAAGGCAATTATGAAAATACCGAATAAATTCAATCTTTTTTCCATTGCGGTAATTACGCCAGAAATAGCGAATGCACTAATACCAATAAGATCTACAACTAAATCAAACATAAGCTTACAAACTTAGTACCCACTTTACCCAAGCAAGTATATTTATCAACTATTAAAACTAAGGCGATTTTTTTTCAAGATTTAAGATACTATTAAGCGCTATTCTTTTAATACCGCTACGGTAAAATATAATGCTGTAACGGAGCAGTGTCCGTTTTAGTATTGCATTCTTTATAATAAAAAGTAGCCCTATATAAATTATTGGTATGCAAGCGATTAAACTAGTGCCTTGTGTTAAACTATTTATGAAATAACCCCAGAACCAATTAATTCATCGGCTAAATACCAAGCTACAAATTGTCCTTCTTGGATGGCAGATTGCGGATTTTTAAAATCTACATACAAGCCATTTTCAGATTTATATAATACTGCTTCCTGTAGTTCTTGTCTATACCTTATTCTAGCTAATACTTTTAAACGCTGCGTAGTGTCTAATGCTAAATCTTTACGCACCCAGTGTAGCTCATCCTCTTTTACAAATAATGTACTTCTAAACAATCCTGGGTGTGCTTTGCCCTCTCCTACATAGATGATATTTTTGGTAACATCTGTCTCTATTACAAACAGTGGTTCTTTAGTGCCACCTACATGCAGTCCTTTTCGTTGGCCTTTTGTGAAATAATGCGCTCCTTGATGCATTCCTACAACAGTACCATCTTCCTTCTTATAAGTTGGGTCTTTGCTATAGTATTCTAATGCAACTAGATCATTCTTAAATTGCGGCAATGGACTATGATATCTTGCAAAACTTTCCGGTATTTGTACAATAACACCTTCCTTGGGTTGGAGTTGTTGCTGTAAAAATTCTGGCAACCTAACTTTCCCAATAAAACAAAGCCCTTGCGAATCTTTTTTATCCGCAGTTACTAAGCCTAGTTTTGCTGCTATTTTTCTAACCTCTGGCTTCGTTAATGCGCCCACGGGGAAGAGTGTTTTTGCTAATTGCGCCTGAGAAAGTTGGCATAAAAAATAAGATTGGTCTTTATTAACATCAAGCCCTGCTAGTAACTGATATGTTTCTTTTCCTTCTTCATTTTTCACCCAACCTTTTCTACAATAATGCCCAGTAGCTACATAATCTGCACCCAGTTGTAGTGCAATTTTCATAAAGACATCAAACTTTATTTCTCTGTTACAAAGTACATCGGGGTTAGGTGTTCTTCCCATTGCATACTCCCTAAACATATAATCTACAATACGCTCTTTATATTCAACACTTAAATCTACTGTTTGAAAAGGAACGCCTAATTTCTCTGCTACAATAAGGGCATCGTTACTATCTTCTAACCACGGGCACTCTTCAGAAATAGTTACAGAATCATCATGCCAATTTTTCATAAACAACCCAATAACTTCATAACCCTGTTCTTGAAGCAAATAAGCGGCTACACTAGAATCTACTCCGCCAGAAAGTCCTACTACCACCTTTTTCATACGCTCAATAATTATAATAGCTAGTAAAGTTACGTACTTGATTTTACAAAAAAATCAGTTCGCCCTCTATTATCTTTCAATTCCTTCTAAATAAAATTAAAGAACCTAGCTACAACTTGTAGCATACTCATTATGAGCGACATCACCGCATATCTGTGCTGTATTGCTATAAGCTTGTTAAAATTTTACAAAATTAGCAAGGGCCTATTTCTAAGTTTTTAACTTTAGAAAAGTTGGTATGATGGATGTTTTAGATAGTATCGTATTCATCAATCCTCAAAAAAAATACAGGGAACCAATTAAAAGTTTTATTATTTAATCTCTAAATATTTTATTATGAAAAAGTCACGTATTATAGGAACAGCACTCTGTGCATTTCTTGCATTCTCTGTTAGTTCTTGCAATGATTCTGATGATGATGGTACCGATGTATTAGTTCCTACTAATATCGTTACCACTGCAAAAGCTACAAGTTCTCTTACTACATTGGTTAACGCACTATCTAAGGCAGATGAGAGTCCAAACAACGATTTAATTACTGCACTGAGTGATGAAGCTGGTAGTTTTACTGTATTAGCTCCTACGAATGCCGCTTTTACAAATTTGCTTGCAAAGTTAGACGGCTTCAATTCCTTATCGGATTTTAATAGCACACAGCTGCAAGACGTACTCGGTACTATATTAAAATATCATGTTGTTGCAAGTGCAACAGTAACATCAGACCAACTAACAGCTGGGCAAGTGCTTACAACACTTCAAGGAGAAACACTTACTGTAAATCTAACAGGTGGCGTCTCTTTTATAGATGCTGATGGTGCTAGTGCAGCAGTGACAACGGCAGACATTTCTGCAACAAATGGTGTAGTACATCTTATTGATAAAGTACTTCTCCCACAAGAAGCAATAGATGCATTAGAAGATGTTTTGCTAATGTCTATAACAGATTTAGCTAATAGTACTCCAAGTTTAGGAATCTTAGCAGACGCCTTGGTAGCCGCAGAAGGCGATCTTCCACTAGTATTAAAAAGTGGATCTTACACAGTTTTTGCTCCTACAGATGATGCTTTCGAAACATTTTTAGAAGAGAATAACTTTACTACGCTTGAAGATGTGCCTACAGATGTTTTAACACAAATTTTATTAAATCATGTACTTACAGCCACACAGGTATCTACAGATTTAGAAACAGGCTATACTACTACCCTTTCCACTGCTGGACCAGATGCTAGTGCGTTAAGTATGTATATTAAGGTAGGTGCTGCTGTTGAGATTAATGGAATCTCAACAGTAACCTCAGCAGATAATATGGCGATTAATGGTGTGGTTCATATAGTAGATACAGTTATTGCCCTACCTACTATAGTAACATTTGCTACGGCTAATGAAGATTTTAGTGAATTAGTTACCGCACTAACAGATGCTACACCAAATACAGATTTTGTTGGAATCTTGTCTAGAACTGAAGCTTCGCAAGCAGACAGGTTTAATCCTAACTTTACTGTTTTTGCCCCAACGAATGCAGCTTTTGAGGCGCTTAATGAAAGCCCAAGTGCAGATGCGCTAACAACCACACTCTTGCACCATGTAATTTCTGATGCAAATATTAGATCATCTAGCTTAAACGCAAATGGTACAACATTAGCAACTCCTCTAGATGGAGGCGGAATTTCTATCATAAGACCAGGTACTGGAGAAAATATAGCAGCTATTAAAGATGGTGCGGGTAATACTAATATCGGTATCATAAAGGTTGATATACAAGCGCTGAATGGAGTAATTCACGTTGTGAATAAACTTTTAACACCAAATACACAAGGATAATATTTGTCCTTACGCTCTAGATAACTAGTTAGCGGGAATGCTTATAAGCATTCCCGCTACTTTTTAAAAATGTATCTATTTACATACGGACCTTAAACTATAAACAACAATTTACCTCTCTTAAAATAGAATTATGCTTACCCTTAATGCTCTCTTACAAATCGTGAAATCTTATTCTTACTTACAAAGAGAATTTCAAAATTAATTTAGCGATCACATCAAAAAATTAATTGTTAACATACAAAATAGCCGTTTTTACAACAGCTTATTTTTTGAACAATAGTTATGTTGCATATTTGCATGCCAAATCTTACCTAAACCCCTATTACAACTAGAAAAAGCCCCTACAAATATTTGTAGGGGCTTTTTTAAAACGCTTAATTTAAATGTTAAAACAAGTACATTTTTCTATACAGATAAATTTACTTATTCAAAATTGACTGAAAGACGTTTCATGATTGACAGCTATATGTTAATCACCATTCTAGGAGTCCGTTGACGCTTAGATAGTCTCAAATATAAATACTAGTAAGACACTGACTTTTTCAATTTATAGCATTTGCATGGGGTGTGGCAATACCATTATCCTGCTACTAATTGAACATGCCACATGCCTGTTTCTTAAACCAATCAGTCAATATATATATCCGAATTGCGATCTCCAGTGCAGTATTACATTTAAAATAACCTCCTAGGCACTTTAGCAATTAACAAATACCATAAAATTGTGGAAACGCTACTCAAACAAAAAATTAGTTGCTATCTAGGTTTCTCTGGAGAAAAGAAGACAATACATAAAGTAAAAGTATAAAAGGTATGGCTATAAAATGTAGCGTAATTAAAAGCGCAAGACAGGTAATTAAAAAAATATAACGGAATTTATTCTCGCTAAAACTCCATGTCTTAAATTTTAATGCGAACAAGGGTATAGAACAATTTAGCAAAAAGGCACTTAGCAAAGTGAGTCCTATTAAAAACCATTGATTTAAGATTAGTGCATTAGCCAAGCTATTGTGCTGGTAAAGTAGTATTAATGGTAAAGAAGCAATGAGCAGAGTGTTTGCAGGTGTTGGCACACCTGTAAAGGATGTTGTCTGATTCTCATCTATATTAAATTTTGCCAAACGATAAGCAGATGCCATGGTAATTATAAAACCAAAAAATGGGAGTAATGAGGAAAGGGAAGTATAATCTTGACTTTCTATAGAATACTCTGCAACCTGCCACCCTTGAGTTTGCGAGGTACGTAAGAGTTGAAACATAATAATACCTGGCACAAGACCACTGGTAATCATATCTGCTAAAGAGTCTAGTTGTAAGCCTAGTTCACTCTGTACCTTTAGTAATCTTGCTGCTAAACCATCAAAAAAATCAAAAAAAATGCCTAACGCTACAAATAGTGCCGCTAGTGCTATATTGTTTTCAACTGCAAATACAGTTGCCACACAACCACAAAAAACATTTAGTAGTGTTATAAAATTTGGTATATGCTTTTTCATGCGCTTAGGATAACTGTATTAAATCTGCTTTATCATGATAAAAGTACTACAATTCTCTAATGGAATGTTTATTGATTGAACTTGTAATTATGTGCATCTTTGTACCGTGCTATTTTATGCTAAATCATGATTACAAAAAGACTGTTATTCTATTTCTTTCTATCACTTTGCTTTTTAGGAAT
>Ga0115567_10007733_pt1 | contig 10178 bp, 7 predicted proteins | sample COGITO_mtgs_1204_2_FD_88679 | JGI IMG/M metagenome (GOLD analysis project Ga0115567, IMG submission 88679) | Pelagic marine microbial communities from North Sea - COGITO_mtgs_120412 | ecosystem: Environmental > Aquatic > Marine > Epipelagic | place: Germany:Helgoland, sampling site Kabeltonne... | reverse complement strand
ACTTCTCCTAACGGAACGAATTATAGTTGGAATACGCTAAATGGACTAAGTGATTCAACTATTGCTAATCCTATGGTTAGCCCATCTGATACGATTACTTATTGGGTTAACACACTTAATCATGTTTGTAATGGTACAGATACTGTTGTGGTTGTAGTTCACCAATTGCCCCCAGTCGAAGCGGGCTTACATGTTCAGGTTTGTATTAACGATACAATTGAGTTAATTGCAACGGGAGCTGAAACTTATGTATGGTCCCCATTAGATAGTATTTCAAACGTAAATAATGATAGCGTCCAGGTTTGGCCAACTGATACTTCCACATACTTTGTTCAGGGGACCGATATTTTTGGTTGCGTGAATATTGATGCAGTTGATGTAATTGTGAATTCACTTCCAACTGTATATGCTGGTCCGAATGTTCAAATTTGCATTGAAGACTCAATTCAACTAATAGCGACTGGAGGAGCAGACTATACTTGGAGCCCTTCTGATAGCTTGTCTAATACAAAAAATGATACAGTATGGGCATATCCAACAGACACATCAGTTTATTATGTTATTGTGGCCGATAGTAATGGATGTATTGGTTCAGACTCTCTAGTTGTAACGGTAAATCCTTTTCCTGTTATTGATGTCGGGATCGCTCACCAAATTTGTGTAGGAGACGTTACTACATTAATCGCTGCTGGTGGGGAAAGTTATATTTGGAATTCGACCGATACGGTTAGCTTGGCATCGAATGACACAATTGTGGTTTCTCCAAACGATACAATTACTTATTACGTTGAAGTTGCTGATAGCAATAATTGTGTAAGTTACGATTCGGTAATCGTAACGGTAAATCCATTGCCGATTATTATTGCAGGACTTGATGTACAAATTTGTTTGTATGATTCTGTTCAGCTTATAGCCTCTGGCGCAGACATTTATTTATGGCTTCCTATAGACAGTATTAGCTCTTTAATTAACGACACCGTCTCGGTGTGGCCATCCGATACGGTTGAATACATCGTTGCAGGTACGGACAGTAATTTTTGTGTAAACTACGATTCAGTGATGGTAACGGTAAATCCATTACCTATAGTTGACGCTGGCCTGGACACCATTTCTTGTAAAGCCGACTTGGTGAACTTGGGGGGAAATCCAACAGGGCCATTGGGCGCTGAATATTTATGGTCACCATCCGCAGATGTTAGCGACTCTATAATTGCCAATCCAACGGCAAATCCGTCTAATACAACAACGTATTTAGTTCTGGTTACTGATACAAATAGATGTGTCCATTACGATTCAACAACGGTTAACATATTTTCAATTTATACTATTTCTGATACAGTAATCTGTGAAAGGCAATCGGTAGAATTATTTGCCGGAACTATTTCTGGAATTAGTCCATATAGTTATAACTGGTCGCCAACTGAAGAATTGATTTCATCAGGCACAGATACTGTAAACGCTTCTCCGCTTGTAATAACTATATACACAGTTACTGTTACAGATGGTAATGGATGTGTTGAGTTTGGCACAGTAGAAGTCCAGGTTGATGACGCACCAGAAGCTAGCTTTAGTATTGATTACACGCCTTTGTGTGAAGAAGTTACTATACATTTTACCAACACCAGCGAAAATGGAAGCGAATATTTCTGGGATTTTGGAGAGGGATTTGCATCGACAGAAGATAGCCCCGAGCATACCGGAAGTTACGAGGAAACACTTGAGATTACATTGATGGTTGAAAATGAGAACTGTGGTGACACTTCAATCTATAATTATACGCTTGATGACTTTTCCGATTATGTTAACATTAATAGCATAGAGGCGTTCTCACCAAATGGAGATGGCATTAATGACTTGTTTACTGTTGAGGTAAACGATGAAATGATGGAATGTACAGAGCTTAAAATATTTAACCGATGGGGTGTGCAGGTGTTCGAATCGACTACCGATGTTAAATTCTGGGACGGTAGAGATAAATCGGGTGATTTAGTTTCTGAGGGGGTTTACTTCTATGTCTTTAAAATAGGGAGTTTTACAGTGAATAGTTCAATAACCGTATTTTATTAACATCTTTAGGTTGTAAACACAACAAATAGCTTCATTGTTTGTATTGAAGCAAATCCTATTTTTGCTAAAATATTAAAAAAGTAAAGATGAAACGATTTTTATTTATGTTAGCCATTGCTTCATTATGTTGTTTATCTGGCTGTAATAGCGAAAGAGGTCAAGACAACGGAGAAACTGTTGTGGACGCAGAAGAACCAAAAAACGAAGCCTTAAAAGGGATGATAATGGTTAGCTTGTTAGAATATGGTTTACCATTATGGGTAACCGTTCCAGATACATTAAGTGCCCATTTAGAGATTATCCAACGTGATTGGGGTCAAGTAGATATTAGGTCGGGAAAAAACTATCAAATTTCAATTGCAGAAGGTGGAAATTTGGAGTTAAAGAAAAGTGACATCCAAGCAGATTTGTTATTTACTGACTCTAAGATACTTGTTGAAGAAGCCGAAGGGATAGTTTATTCTCAAGGAGTTAAAGACGATGAGTATTTTAAACCGATAAATCATTTTTATGCGGTTAAAAATATTAACGGGATTGATTATGAGTTCAAAGATGTAGAAGGCGATTACAAGTATACCGAGAAAGTAGTTATAAAAATGTTTGAAGCATCCAAGGCGGCTGAAGTAGATGACAGGAAACCGCAGTCTTGAATCACAAAAGAAAATTGTCATTTAAAAGTTTGATGCAGTTCATCAGAATTTTTTATGAAATAATAACGAAGAACGCTGCCCTTAAAGGAACCAACCTGAATGGTATAAATCACTTACAATAACTTTTGATAAAAGAGTCAACGTTTTCAGCCCCTCGCTTTTCCCCCATTATCCAGCTTTCGCAGGCTTCATTCATTTTGTTTAACTTGAAATACGACATTCCACGGTTTACATACGCATCCGTATAATTAGGATTAAGTGCTAAAGCGGAATCGTAATCTTTGATTGCATTTTCGTAATTTTCTAAATAAAAATTAGAGGCAGCTCGACCAAAAAATGCGATATAATTGTTGGGCTGAGCAAGAAGTGATTTAGTAAAGTATTCAATCGATTTCTCATAGGTTTTCAATCCTTGGTATGACGCAGCGATTCCTTGCAAGACTTCTGGAGCATTTGGGGTTAATTTGTTGAGCATTTGAAAATCAGACAAAGACTTGTCAAATTTTGATAGTGATAAATAAGCGCTCCCACGATTGTTATAAGCTCCTGAGAATTTGGGGTCTATTTTTATTGCCGTGCCGCAGTCTTTAATAGCACCTTCTAGATCTCCCAATCCACTTTTTGCATTTCCACGATTGTTGTATGCGCTGGCAAATCCCGGCTTTATCATTATTGATTTATTGCAGTCGTGCAAAGCCCCTTTAAGATTGCCTTTTTTGCCCCTTACAACTGCTCGGTTGTTGAAGCTTTTATGAAAGTTAGGATTGTACAGTATTGATCTGTCGTAATCTTTTAAAGCTAAGTCCAATCGATTAGTATGGTCATAAACTACACCTCTCGAATAGTATCCAAATCCATTTTCAGGATATTTTGAGATGAGATCGGTAAAAAGTGTTTCGCTAGATTTCCAAACTTTGTTTCTTTCAAATGAAAGATAAGAAAAGACAATAGTTACTATTATAATAATGGATAAGGACATTAATTTAAATTTTGGCTGACTTAACCAAGTGTTGAGTAAAAATGCCACTGGAAGAGCTAAACCAATATAAGCGACATAAGTATATCGATCAGAAGCGAACGCCCTGCCAACTGGAATTAATTGTAGAACAGGGAGTAAAGAAATAACGAAAATCGTAAATCCTAAGAGAGTAATTTTTCCAAGCTCTGATTTTCTAATTTTCCAAAGTTGCCAGCTTACAATAGTGATAATTAATGGACATATTTTCGGCAGTAATCCAACTTCATGAGGATAAAAATGGTAGACAGATAGATTGACAGGGGATAAAAATTTGAACATATAAAAAACTATCGAATAGCACAGCATACTAGCTCGTTCAAAAATGGAATAGTTTAAGTCAAGCTCATAAAATGTATTCCCAGTTGATTGTGATTTTAATGCGATTATTCCAAATAAAACAGAAAGAGCAAAAAAGGGAATTTTGGATAGAAAGTTTCTTGAATTAAGATGGGATTTTTGGTAAAAGTCTATAGCAAAAAGCATGAGCGGAAGTGTTACTGCCATTGATTTGGAGAGTAAAGAGAGAATGAATGAACCACCACACAACAAAAGGTTTTTCATTTTTGAAAGGGACTTATACTTGAGATACTGAATTAAAGATGTAAGATAGAAAAGGGTATAAAGCTGATCTTTTCGTTCAGAGATCCAAGAAACCGATTCGACATGCATCGGGTGCAGAGCAAAAATTCCTGCAGAAATAACGGCGACCATTTCGTTTTTCAAGAGAGCAGAAACGAATAAAAACACCAGAAATGTATTTAACAGATGTAAAAGTAAGTTTGTGGCATGAAAAGCAGTTTTGTTCATCCCAAAAAAGAAGTACTCAACTGAATAAGACAGAGTAGTTAGTGGATGATAATTGCCCGCAATATATTCAGAAAAGTGTGCACGAAGGTCGAAGGACTTTAAAAGAGAATTATCAAGAATGTACATGTCGTCATCCATTCCTGAAAGAAGATCATTGTTTAAGCTGTTTATATATACTAACCCAGTAATGAGGAGGATAATAAATACCCATATTTTTGAATTAAATTTGTCCAAAATTTAATTGATCAAGTTTCTTAATTTTTGAAATTGCGGTGCAAAAAGAAGTGTTTTAATTTCTTTAATAACAATTTTATTTGCAGGAGTTGTTTTAACCTTATTTTCAAAATTGATATTGTTTAGCGCTGCGTTCATATTTTTATCTTCGCCAACGAATATATATATTATAAAAAATTGACTGTTAATAAGTATCAAATTCTCTACCTAACTATATATTCTCTTTTTTCGTTAACACTATTAAAATAACCTTATGCGATGTATTTATTTTTTTCTAGTAACAATTTTACTTTCGATAACTACGTCATTGTGGGCAGGTCAATGGGGTGAATATTTGAATGAGTCTCAAACGTATCGCCTCCAACTTAGTGATGATAACACTTATCGGTTAATTTTTATTCAAGGAAAAAATAAATATGGAAAGGTTTATGATAGAATTGGTTATTGGAAAGAATATAAGGGAGTTCTCACACTTTATTTTACGGGTTACGATATGGGAGAAGTTGAAAACTTGGAGGTTGATTACCAAGGGTGTGCAAGAATTGAAAAGAAACCAATTGCAGAGTATAAATACAAAAGAAAAGGCCCGAAATTAAAACCACTAAACTCACAAAAAAAAGCTGAAATTTTTGTTAAGGTGGACTAAAACTTAACGCTCCAAATACGATTTACCGGAATAGTAATATTGTGTTTAAGAAAGATAAACTTTTCTGAAACTTCCCAGAGAGTTGTCTCGACTTTCTTCTTTCCTCCAATGTCTTCAAACAGTATTTCAACTTTGTGTCGAGCGATGTTTCCATACTCACATGCGGAGTGAAGATTTTTTAGACGAAAAATCCTTTTTTCTTTAGATTCAAGAACATCTGAGGGAGGAAATTCTAAATCACCTATATGTTCTTTTTCTACAATACGTACTGCTGACAGTGTGCTCATAGCTTTTTAATATTGGTTTCGGTGATGAAGTTAGTAAATTTAAGTCATTTATAGAAATATATAAGCATTTGTTATTCAAAAGTTTAACTAGATTTATGGTCGTTGAAATGAAGTAGTGATAGCTTAACGCAACTAGATTAATAAAATTCAATCTATTCTGAATCAATAATTTATTAAAGTTAGGCGGCTCATTTTTTATAATTATCAATCCTATTTACTCATCTATACGAAGATCTTATTTTGGATAATTAGTATAAGAATGGAGGATTACTTAGGCATTAATTACCTTTGTAATTAATTGTAGATAGAATTATGTTAGAATTAGGGGCAACAGAAGCTGAAAGTGTTCAAAAGAGAGGGTTTTTAGATATTTATATCGCTCCGAATCTTAATTTGGAAGATGAGATTAACAAACTTCGACAGCAGAAGAACGCAGTAATTCTTGCGCATTATTATCAAGAGGCGATAATTCAGGACGTTGCAGATTATGTTGGCGATAGCCTTGGGTTGTCTCAAAAAGCAGCAGATACCGATGCCGATGTAATCGTTTTTGCAGGGGTTCATTTTATGGCGGAAACGGCTAAAATCTTGAATCCAAAAAAAAAGGTATTACTACCTGATTTGAAGGCAGGTTGTTCTCTTGCTGATTCATGTCCTCCTAGTTTATTTAGCACTTTTGTGAAATCAAATCCGGAGCATCTTGTAGTGACTTATATTAATTGTTCCGCTGAAATAAAGGCATTAAGCGATATCGTTTGCACTTCATCTAATGCAATAAAAATTATCGAGTCTATCCCGAAGGATAAGCCAATCATATTTGCCCCAGATAAGAATTTAGGTAAGTATATCATCTCACAAACCGGCCGTGACATGCTTCTCTGGGACGGGGCGTGTATGGTACACGAAGCCTTTTCGATAGACAAACTAATTAGTCTTTATAATGAACATCCGAAATCGAAAATTATTGCACATCCAGAATCCGAAGAGCACATATTAAATGTGGCTAATTATATCGGCTCAACTGCGGGCATGATAAATTTTGTTCAAACAAACAGTGCAGAGGAATTTATTGTAGCAACAGAAGCGGGAATTTTACATGAAATGCAGAAAAAGGTTCCTCACAAGAAATTCATTGCGGCCCCATCAAAAGAGAATAATACATGCGCCTGCAGTGAGTGTGGCTATATGCGTTTAAATACGTTAGAGAAATTGTATTTGTGTATGAAATATGAAACGCCCGCTGTGGAGGTGGATAAAACTATTCAAGAAAGAGCACTATTACCAATTGAAAGAATGCTCGACATTTCAAATAGAGTTCTGAGTGATTAAAACGGACATTTTAGTAATTGGTTCTGGTGCTGCGGGCCTTTCGTTTGCACTAAAAGTTGCACAAAATGATTCTTCGTTAAGAGTTACTGTTGCTACGAAAGTTGATAGAAGTGAATCAAATACTAAGTACGCCCAAGGAGGAATAGCTGTAGTAGTAGATGAATCTGACTCTTTCGAAAGTCATGTTCAAGACACCTTAACTGCAGGAGCAGGTATTTGTGATGAATCAATTGTGAGAATGGTTGTCGAAGAAGCTCCCGAACGTTTAAAGGAATTAGTTGAATGGGGTGCAAGGTTTGATATAACTCATGCAGGAGAGCTTGATTTAGGTAAAGAAGGGGGGCATGGGAAGAATAGAATTGTTCACCACAAAGACGTTACTGGTTTAGAAATTGAACAGAAGTTATTAATTCAAATAGGGGAGACCAGAAATATCAGGATACTGGATCATCATTTCGCGATTGATTTAATCACCGAACATCACTTAAACATGGAGCTAGTGCCCGATAAAAGAACGTGCTACGGTGCTTATATTCTGGATGTTAAATCAGGGGCGATTGAACCAATCTTATCAAAGATAACTATGCTCGCTTGTGGCGGTTTGGGTCAGGTTTATGCGCATACAACGAATCCATTGGTAGCAACAGGAGATGGAATCGCAATGGCATATAGGGCCCAAGCCAAAATCTGGGAGATTGAATATATCCAGTTTCATCCCACAGCACTATATTTTCCAGAAGAGAGCCCTTCATTTTTAATTTCTGAAGCTGTTCGTGGAGAAGGAGCATATTTGATAACTAAATCTGGAGAGCGATTTATGTCAAAGTATGATAACAGACTTGAATTGGCTTCTAGAGATATCGTTGCAAAAGCTATTGATAACGAATTAAAAATAAGTGGTGACAACTGTGTTTATCTCGATTGTAAACATCTCAATATTGAAGATTTTAAGAATCACTTCCCTAACATTTACGAGAAATGCTTGAGTATTGGAATCAATATTGAAGTAAATGAAATTCCTGTAGTGCCTGCGGTACACTATTCTTGTGGAGGCGTTGCAGTAGATTCAAACGGTCAAACGAGTATTACCAATTTGTTTTCAAGTGGAGAATGTTCTAGAACGGGACTGCATGGAGCAAATCGGTTAGCGTCAAATTCTTTGCTTGAAGCTTTAGTGTATTCGAACAGAAGTTATTTGGCAGCCAAACAAGTATTAGACAAGATTGAAATTCTCGAAAGTGTTCCTTGTTGGAACGAAGAAGGCACGATAACCCCAAGAGAGCGGGTAATTATTTCGCACAATAGAAAGGAGCTTCAAGCAATAATGAGCGATTATGTTGGCATAGTGAAGTCTAATGACCGTCTAAAACGAGCACATAAGAGGGTTTATGGTTTGTATCAAGAGGTTGAAGAATTGTATGAAAAATCTAAGGTTTCAGTTCAATTGTGCGAATTGAGAAACCTTATAACGGCCTCTCACCTTATTATTACTCAGTCGTTGAAGCAAGAAAAAAATCAAGGTGTTTTTTATAATTCAGATTTAGTATAGCGTTTTTGAACTAAACTAATCTTATGTGTATAAATACAAAAGCCCCTCGAGAATCGAGAGACTTTTGTTGGTCTACTAGGGCTCGAACCTAGACTCTTCTGTACCAAAAACAGACGTGTTGCCAGTTACACCATAGACCAAAACGACTGCAAAAGTAATTATTCAGATGAAACGTAAAAACAAAAACATAGGAAAAATTAACGTGCCATTCGTTTTTAGAACTCTAATCAGTTAAATTCGCAAACCAAATAAATGTAAGCATGGAATATAAGAAGTTAAACATCATTATCGGTTGGATTACGTGGCTCATAGCATCAGTAGTTTTCGTAAGTACAATAGAGCCCACGGCTAGTTTTTGGGATTGTGGTGAGTTTATTGCTACGGCATATAAAATGGAAGTTGGTCATCCTCCAGGTGCTCCGTTCTTTATGTTAATAGCCAGGTTATTTTCTGCGTTTGTTCCTGCCGAAAGTGCAGCTATGATGGTTAATGTGCAATCTGCGCTTTGCAGTTCATTTACTATCTTATTCTTGTTTTGGTCGATTACAGCTTTAGGAAGAAGGTTGGCATTATCAAATGAGAGTGAGTTAACCCAAGGAAACATCATAGCGATTATGGGTAGTGGATTAGTTGGTGCTTTGGCGTATACTTTTTCCGATTCCTTTTGGTTTTCAGCTGCCGAAGGGGAAGTTTATGCTATGTCTTCGTTATTTACCGCGATTGTGTTTTGGGCTATTTTGAAGTGGGAACAAGTAGTTGACACGGATAAATATGCTAACCGCTGGCTGATTTTAATCGCATACTTAATGGGACTTTCAATAGGAGTCCACTTGCTGAACTTACTTGCAGTTCCAGCTATTGTTTTTGTTTATTACTTTAAGAAATATGAGGTGACTCAGAAAGGAATTATTTGGGCTTCCGTTATATCACTTGTAATTCTTGGCGGAATTCAGGCGGGCATCATTCCTTGGACGGTAAAATTGGCGTCATACTTTGAGCTGTTCTTTGTTAATTCAATGGGTATGCCATTCAATACTGGAATTTATATGTTCCTATTCATTATTGTTACAGGGTTGATTTATGGTGTTTATTGGTCCCATCAAAATAAAAAAGTTTTGATAAATACGATTCTCAATTGTGTCGTAGTTATTCTCATCGGCTATTCAACGTTCGGAGTTATTTTAATTCGTTCTGCTGCCAATCCCCCAATGGACGAAAATAATCCTGAAAATGCATTTACGTTGTTGTCATACCTTAACCGGGAACAATATGGAGACAGACCTTTGGTAAAAGGACATTATTTCAATTCTCCTCTAGATAATCAAAAACCATATAAAGATGGTAAGCCGGTTTATTTTCAAGACAAAGAGAATGGGGAGTATATAATTTCGGATGATAAAAAATCATCTGTTCCAAATTATGCAGAAGAGTTCACGGGTGTATTCCCTAGAATGTACAGTTCTGAAGGCAGGCACAAAAGGGCTTACAAAAGTTGGTCAGATTTTAAGGGGCGAGCGAAGTCTTATCGAACTGTAACCGGAGAAACAAAAACGATTAACAAGCCTACCTTTGGCGAAAATGTTCAGTTCTT
>Ga0115567_10007731_pt1 | contig 10179 bp, 10 predicted proteins | sample COGITO_mtgs_1204_2_FD_88679 | JGI IMG/M metagenome (GOLD analysis project Ga0115567, IMG submission 88679) | Pelagic marine microbial communities from North Sea - COGITO_mtgs_120412 | ecosystem: Environmental > Aquatic > Marine > Epipelagic | place: Germany:Helgoland, sampling site Kabeltonne... | reverse complement strand
TGGCAAATGTGGCCGTGTTCTATCAGGATTTGGAAGACTTTCAAGTACTAGAGTTCGATGGTATACGGCGTGTGACATACAACGTGCCTAAGGCCGAGAGCTGGGGTGTAGAGCTTGAATCCCAGGCTCAGTTTACCGAATCGTTTGGCATGAACCTTGGTGTGACCTATGTAGAAGCAGAGTACCCGGATGACTGCAGCACCTTTGATCCGAACTCAAGCGATTTCCAATCTGCGATCTTGCCACTTTGTGGCGTTGAACTCACCAATGCACCAGAATGGGCCGCGATCCTGGGCGCTAACTACCAGTCGACGGTATTCAACGGAGGTTGGGACTTTTTTGCAAATGCGTCAGCGAGGTATGAGTCCGAGCGTAGAACCGGGACTATGCCGACTGAAAGGCCGAATGTAGCGGGGTTAACGACGGAAGCTGAAGTTCGTGCTGCGGTCGATGCCGCCGTTGCCCTCCGAGGCGACGTTGAAGACTCAAACACCAAAGTTGATCTTCGGCTCGGATTGCTTCATCGGGACTCAAATGTTTCCATTGAGCTTTGGGGTACGAATATATTCGACGAACGTACCAAGTTCTCGACATTCAGCATTCCCCAGCGAGGATTTTCCGGTGACAGAGCTCGCGGTCAGTTTGTTCAGGAGCCTAGATTATACGGATTGACAGTCCGGAAAGTCTTCTGATCGAAGGCGTATTCTATGTCTCGTAGCCCACTTTGAGTCATTTGACTTAGAGTGGGCTTAACCCTCCCGTTCCGTACGCACTCTCTCTTTCTTGTATCGAAAATTTGGTAACACAGCCACTGAACTTGCACTAGAAATACGCCGCGATCAGTGGAATTCATTGAGTTACTAGCAGGAGAGGGGATCCAATCCTGACATCCGAGTTGGTGGTAGGAACCTTATTGGAGCACATTGCCGCGATCTAATGTGGGGTAGTGCTGGACCTGTACTCGCGAATGGTCGTGGGTCGGTCCATGAAACCGAGCCAGCACCGGGATTTGGTGCTGGATGCCTTGATCATGACGGTATGGCATCGGCGGTCGACCGAATCTGTAGTGGTTCATTCAGATCAAGAATCGCAATATGAAAGTGATGACTGGCTGCGCTTCTGCCGTGACCACGACCTGGACACAAGCATGAGTCGGCGGGGGAACTGCTTTGATAATGTGCTTGCCGAATCGTTCTTCAGCAGCCTAAAGAAGGAGCGCATCCGACGAAAAATCTATCCTTCACGGGAGGAAGCCAGGTTGGATGTGTTTGATTACATCAAAGTGTTCTACAATCGCTCACGGCGCTGCAGTCACATTGGTGATGTGAGCCCTGTAACGTTCGAACACGCCTCATTATTGGACTTTCCCCGATGGCGAGGACACTTCGCAAAGACTTGATTGGTGGGCCATGCTGGCTTTAACTCGCTCATTCATCATCTCAGCAGTCCCATCAATATAGCCCGTAATCTTCGCTGCCAACAATTGCCGACCAAAGCCGTGAGTGTTTCTTAGTCCGTAGACATAATCTTGAAAACCGTCATCCAGAAAAGATAGCTTGGCCGCTATGTTCTGTGTATTTCTTAGCGAAAAGGTGAATAGCCTGTCCGCCTTGCTCATCTCCTCGAAAAACCTAAGATTTGTCTGTTGATTTGCACTGAAAATTGACCCACTAACCCCCCGGATTTGCATCGAATTTTGACCCACGTATAACCCCTCCCTGCACAAATAATAAGCAGGGGTAACAGGAGTGATAGACGTGGCACTAGTAAGTGTAATTCGACGCTGGCATCTACGTGATGGCATACCGATCCGGGAGATCGCACGCCGCACCGGACTGTCCAGAAACACGGTTCGCAAGTACCTAGCCAGCAAGGATCTCGAACCGGCATACCCCTCTCGTAAGTCCCCGAGCAAACTGGACAGCTACGAAGAGACCTTAACCAACTGGCTGTTCCGGGAGTCCCGACGACACCGCAAGCAGCGACGGACTGTAAAGCGGCTCTACAAAGATCTTGTGGGCCTGGGCTACACCGGCTCTTATGATCGCGTAGCGGCATTTGCCCGCCAGTGGCGTCAGGCACAACAGGACGCGAAGTTGCAGGCTGCAAAGCAGGCCTATGTGCCACTGCAGTTTGCACCCGGAGAGGCCTTCCAGTTCGACTGGAGCGAGGATTGGGTCAAGATCAACGGCATCAGCACCAAACTGCAAATCGCTCACTTCAAGCTCAGCTACAGCCGAGCCCACTTCATGCGGGCCTACCTGACCCAGTCCCATGAGATGCTGTTCGATGCGCATTACCACGCGTTCATGGCCTTCGGCGGCATTCCGGAGCGCGGTATCTACGACAATATGAAGACCGCCGTGGACAAGGTAGGCCGTGGCAAGCAACGCCGGGTCAACAAACGCTTCCACGCCATGGTTGGCCACTACCTGTATGAGCCCGAGTTCTGTAATCCCGCTGCCGGCTGGGAGAAAGGCCAGGTGGAGAAGGCCGTATTGGATGCACGGCACAGGCTCTGGTACGACACACCGCCGTTCAAATCCCTGCAAGAGCTCAACATCTGGTTACAGGAGCGCTGCCAGGTGTTGTGGCAGGAGACAGCCCACCCTCAGCTCAAGAGCCGCTCCCTGGCCGAATGCCTGGCGGACGAGCAGTCGAAGATGATGCAGGTGCCAGCTGCCTTCGACGGCTTTGTTGAGTACAGCAAGCGGGTCTCTTCCACCTGCCTGATCACCTTCGAACACAACCGCTACAGTGTGCCTGCCAGCTTCGCAAACCGCGTGATCAGTCTGCGTGTCTATCCGGAGCGATTGGTGATCGTGGCTGAGGCCCAGGTAGTGGCCGAGCATGTCCGGGCGTTCAATCGGGACAAGAGCACGCCGGGGCAGACAATCTACGACTGGTGCCACTACCTCTCGGTGGCCCAGCGCAAGCCAGGGTCCTTGCGCAATGGCGCACCGTTTATGGAATTGCCTGACAGCTTCCGGCAATTACGCACACGGCTGCTGAAGCGCCCTGGTGGCGACCGGGAGATGGTCGACATCCTCGCTCTGGTGTTGCTCCACGATGAGCAGCAGGTTGAGCGGGCAGTCGCCAGGGCCCTGGAAGCGGGGGAGCCCTCCAAACAACACGTCTTGAACTGCCTCAGTCGACTGGAAGAACCCAGACGTCCCAAGCGCCTTAAGGCACCGCCGGCACTGAAGCTGGTCACTGAACCGCTGGCTGACACCGCACGTTACGACAAACTCCGGAGAACACGCCATGAACCCTGATGCCATGATCACGACCTTGAAATCCATGAAGCTGCACGGCATGGCCGATGCTGTCGGTGAACTCTCTGCGCAATCCTCACCAGCCTACCAGCAGGCGGTGCCGGTGCTGGAAATGCTGCTCAAGGCAGAAGCCTCAGAGCGGGATGTACGTTCGATCAATTACCAGATGAAGGTGGCCAAGTTCCCAGCTTACCGGGATCTGACTGGCTTCGACTTTAGCCAGAGCCTCGTAGATGAGGCGCTGGTGAAATCACTGCACCGGTGCCAGTTCCTGGAAGACGCCCAAAACGTGGTGCTGGTGGGAGGCCCGGGCACTGGAAAGACCCATCTGGCGACTGCCATTGCGGTGCAGGCCGTCCAGCACCACCGTCAGCGTGTCAGGTTCTTATCCACCATCGAACTCGTCAATGCACTGGAGCAGGAGAAGCAAGCCGGACAGCAGGGCCGGTTGGCCAACCGGTTGATCCATACCGACCTGGTGATCCTGGATGAACTGGGCTATCTACCCATCAGCCAGGTGGGTGGAGCACTCTTGTTCCACTTGATCAGCAAGCTTTACGAGCGCACCAGCATCATCATTACCACGAACCTCAGCTTCGCAGAGTGGTCGACGGTGTTTGTAGACGAGAAGATGACAACGGCGCTCTTGGACCGGCTAACCCATCACTGTCATATCCTGGAGACAGGCAACGACAGCTATCGGCTAAAACACTCGACCATCAATCAGGAGGGAGGAAAGAGAAGCAAGAAACCCAAAACTACGCCATAATCTGGCGACCAGGGTGGGTCAATATTAGATGCAAATCCCGGGTCAGTTTTAAATGCAAATCAACAATTTGTCAAAAAGTCGAGACCATAGCCTCCTTTGGAGCCAAATGTTTCAAGGCGTAGTATCAGCCGCCTCATGCGGCAAGGTAACCGGTTGATCCTGACCTCACCATTCTTCGATGACCGGTCGGACCTGTCGGTCCCGAAACTCACATGCGATGGAGAGGAATTACTGTGCGTTCACAATCAGTATTCCTGGGCGATTATCGACTTAGGTTGACAATCGCCCGCCCACGGGTCTTGCCTGCCAATATGTCCTCGGCGGCTGTTTTGAGGTCGCTGAATGCGATATCAAAGCTCAGTTCTTCAAGTTTATCTAGATCAAGATCGATCGCCAGCCGAGACCAAGCTTTTTCTCTGACATGAAGCGGAGCTTGCACCGAATCTACCCCCTGAAGCCTGACACTCCTTAGTATAAAAGGCATAACTGTTGTGGGAAGATCAGCGCCCTGCGCCAGTCCGCAAGAAGCAACTGTTCCTCCGTAGTGTGTTGATGCTAATGCGTTGGCGAGAGTGTGGCTGCCGACGCTATCGATCACACCCGCCCATCGTTCTCGTTGCAGCGGGGCCCCCTGTTCCGATAACTCTCGCCTATCCACTATCTCAGCAGCGCCCAGTTTAGTCAGAAATTCTGCCTCCTGAGGGCGACCTGTAGACGCTACTACCCGGTAGCCGAGATTGGAGAGGATAGATACCGCGACCGATCCCACTCCACCGGCGGCGCCTGTGACTAGAATATCGCCGTCGACAGGATCAACCCCACCATCCTCCAGAGCGAGAACACACAACATGGCAGTGTAGCCGGCGGTCCCGATTGCCATTCCGTCTAGTCCGGCGCTCGAAGAAGGTCATCCCTTAACGTAAGAGATGCCAAGTAGAAATGACAGATCGACCAGATTCCAACTGGCGCTAAAACGAACAGCATGGCATATCGCAGAGACTCTACCCCGTACTGAGTGCCAAGATAATCACTAACGATTCCTACCGTCCAGGGACCTGCGCCCAAGCCAATTATGTTGAGAAAGAGGAATAGAATAGCTGAAGCCATAGCGCGCATGCGTATACCGACGAGAGCATGAGTGATCGCAATTGCATTACCGAGATACACGTTGGCCATCATTGAAGGCACTAACATGCATAGTAATGCCTGATAGGGATCCTGAGCTAAGTACACCAAAACCACGAAGGGTGTTGCGATCACGCCAGCAATGACTGGCACCCAAACGTACCAGCGCTTGTCTTTGCGAGCTAATCGATCCGACACAAGTCCACCCCCGAACACGCCGATCGCGCCACCCACTCCGATTATTAAAGCTAACCAGGTACCCAGTTCCCCAGTGGACATGCCATGACTTCGGATCATGTACGATGCGTTCCAGTTGCTAGCGCTATAAGCGACAAATGCATTGAGAGAAACCCCAGCAGCGAGATGTCGAAATGCTCTACTTTTCCAAAGCACCGCCAAGACACCGGTAAAGGAAGTACTGCTATCACTAGCCACACGATTATCTGTCAGCCCTCGAATTGGCTCTGCCAATGTAAAGCGCAGTATGACAGCCAGCAGCACACCCGGAAGTCCCACGACCATGAAGGCTACCCGCCAACCGAAGTATTCGTTGAGCCATCCGCCGAACAGAAAACCAAAAAGAATGCCAAAGTTGACTCCCATCGAATAGAATCCGAGTGCGCTGGCGCGTTGGTGAGGTAGAAATATGTCTGAGATCATAGAGTGTGATGGAGGGCTGCCACCGGCCTCGCCCACACCAACGCCAATTCGAACCAGCAGCAATTGCCAATAATTTTGGACCAAGCCGCTAAGGGCTGTCATCCCACTCCAGACGGCCAATGCCAATGCGACGATATTTCGGCGATTCGAGCCATCAGCCCAGCGTGCTATTGGAATACCTGCCGTGACATAGAATACCGCAAATGCGAATCCCGTCAGCAGGCCCAGTTGACCATCAGACAAGAGAAGGTCTTCCTTAATGGCCTCTTGCAGTATAGCCAACAACTGTCTATCAATGAAGTTAAAGCTGTAGACGATGGTTAGTAATCCGAGTGCGTAGTACCTGGCTTGTTTCGCAGCATAAGGATTATTTTTTTCGCTGAACGCGGGCTTATGCACTCAATCATCTCCATCGGCGCTTGCTGCCCCAGGTTTGGCAACTGGGTTTTCAGTTATGCAGTGAGAGGAAATCACAACATAGAATCTGCTTAGCATCTTATTGTATTCCACCAATATACTCCGGCATGGGACCAGCGGTAAAGCCAAAAGCCAGTCGCGAAAAAAGACTACAAAACATTCACTTTTAGATGGGCACACATCCGGAACCAGTGTGCCAATCACAATAATTTACTGACGTACTATTGCTAACGTTGACTGTCTATCAATGTACAAGCCAGTGTGAATCGCCCCGGGTTTACCGGAGGCTCTATTCTTTGAGAGGATAGAGTAATGAGTAAATCAATGCGATATGCACCCGAGGTCCGGGAGCGAGCTGTACGGCTGGTTCAGGAAGCACAAAATGATCATCAGTCACAGTGGGCTGCTATCCAGTCCATTGCTGAGAAAATCGGATGTACACGCGAGACGCTGCGTCGCTGGGTGCGCCAGGCCGAGGTTGATCAGGGCGTCCGTGGTGGAACCAGCACTTCCGATCAGGAGCGCCTCAAGCAACTGGAACGTGAGAACCGTGAGCTGAAGCGGGCTAACGAGATTCTGCGTAAGGCCTCGGCGTATTTTGCCCAGGCGGAGCTCGACCGCCGACCGAAGTGATGGTGTCGTTCATTAATAAGCACCGGGCCGAGTATGGGGTCGAGCCGATCTGTAGTCAGCTGCCGATTGCCCCGTCCACTTTCTACGATCATCAGGCAAAGCGGGATGATCCGGAGCGTCGCTCAGATCGGGCCAAGCGCGACGATGTCCTGTGTCTCGATATCCAGCGGGTATTCGAGGAGAACTTCCAGGTGTACGGCGCTCGCAAAGTCTGGCGTCAGTTAAACCGAGAGAAGATCGAGGTGGCTCGGTGCACGGTGGAGCGCCTGATGAAGCGCCTCGGTCTCGAAGGTGCCAGGCGTGGCCGGCGCTGCCGGACAACGATTCCTGACACGGTGGCAGAGCGGCCTTTAGACCTGGTTCAGCGCCAGTTTGTTGCCGGGCGTCCCAATCAGCTCTGGGTGGCTGACATCACCTTTGTTGCCACCTGGCGCGGTTTTGCCTACGTAGCCTTCGTTACGGACGTGTTTGCCCGACGCATCGTCGGCTGGCGCGTGGCTCGATCAATGCGTACTGATCTCGTCCTGGATGCGCTGGAGCAGGCAGTGTGGGCCCGTGGTGGTGCTCAGGGCGTGATTCACCACAGCGACAGGGGAAGCCAATACCTGTCGATTCGCTACTCGGAGCGACTCGCGGAGGCCGGTATGGAGTCCTCTGTGGGCAGCAAGGGTGACTCCTATGACAACGCCTTGGCTGAGACCATCAACGGTCTGTACAAGACAGAGCTTATCCACAAGCGCGGCCCCTGGCGAACCGTAGACGAGGTGGAATATGCGACCCTGGAATGGGTCGACTGGTTCAACAACCGTCGGCTCCTGGAGCCCATCGGCAACATCCCACCGGCGGAGTTGGAAGTGGCGTACTATCGCCAGTTGGAAGAGTCGGCTATGGTGGCCTGACTCACACAAAAGGGTCTCCGGGATACCCGGGGCGATTCAGTGCCGATCTTTATCAGCGTGTAGCCTCATAGCGCGCTACAGGGTAGCGAACCTCCCCGCTGTTTCGCATTAGTTGGAGCGCCTAATCGGTATCCCCAATGTAATACAATCACTAGAACATCAAGATTTATCCTGCTCTCGATTGCCAGTCGGAGATGAACGTACCCAAAGGAAGGCACCCAGGGCTGCAACCTCGTTTGGACCAGCGACCTTTCAACTTCAATCAAGGTCGGCATACGGTTGTATGCCGAAACCTATTCTCGTCTCGTGGGTGGTGCACCGGAATGACATTATTAGTCAAATCATGCCTTTTTCGGTCGCACTTAGACTTGAGCACTCCAGCAACATGCATAGATCTGGCGACCTGTGCTAGGACGATTGGTGCTGTAGGTAGTGTGATGGACGCGTCTTCCTGGAAGGGCGTCGCGACAATAGCGCCTGGTGGGGATTTCCTTGGTACGCCATATCGGTTGAGGCGCGATCATATTCATAAGTTGAATAAATCATTTCGAGTTTATGAAAGTGAATCTGGTGTAAGGACATAGTAGTATTCCCACTTTAGACGGAGGTTGTCATGAGTAACGATTTTTCAGTAGCTACGGAGAAGACGTGTCTCTCCTTGGAGAATACTCGATCGACTCCTTTGGGCGGCCTCAAAGCCGCCGTTCAGAAAGAAGTTTATGGCGCATGCATCGAGCGCGCCGTGCTAGGGCTGAGTACTTCCAGAGCAGTGCCGCGCTGAACAAATCGGCATCGGTTCAGAAGTCAACGGCAACTCGGTACGTTCTGATTAACAAGACCATAGAAATCTACCCACAGGAACAGTAATGAAGCCTGATACAAATATCGATCTGACGACTTTACTAGATAAGATTGCGGGCCAGGCTGCGCAGGCAGATAGATCTCGCACTCTTGACCGGGATCTGGTCGCTTTGATAAAGCAAGACCCGGTATCGCGGCTCACCGCGTGTAAAGTGGTTGGCGGAGTAGAAGCTTCTATTCAGTCTTGTGGAGAAGCGCTGGAGTCTATTGCTTCGAAATGTACTTCCACTGCGTGGGTGTTGATGAATCATCTAGGGCAAACGCATCTGATCACAGCTCTGCTAGGCGATGAGCATCCATCGCTGCTGCGACAGCTAGTGGAAGAGCGTAATTTGGTGTGTTTTCCTGTTGGCGCTGGTACCTCAGTTGAGGCAGCCAGCTCGGGAACTACGATTTGCCTGCGTGGGAAAAGTGAATTTGGGTCTGGCGCACGTTATGCGGATAAGGCCGGAGTGATTTTCGTTCTTCCAGGTGAGGATAAGGCACGCTTTGCGCTGGTAGACTTGCATCATAAAGGCGTCGAGATTGAAGACAGCTGGCGTGCTATGAGCTTACGTGCGAGTTCCACTGATACATTACATTATAACGATGTAGAGATAGTCGACTCTGCCTCCGTTCCCTTTCCAAGAATGTATCGGGAGGTGTTCCGCAGGCCAAGTTACCCGGTCATCTCGCCACGGTATCGGGAAGATTGGATGGCAATTTCCAACATTTGGCTGGGCTATATGGGTATTGGATTGGTGCAATCGTGTTTAGACGACGTGGTTGAGAATATCCGTGACCGGATAGCCTTTATGGGTGTTAGGGTCGCGGAGCGAGCAAACGTGCACATGAATATCGGACACGCACAAGCCAACATATCGGCTGCGCGGGATTCCGTTAGGAGTGTATGCGCCGAGACCGACGGGCGCATAGATTCCAGCATTCCTCCTACTGAGAGTGACTACTTCAGACAGATGGGAGCCGCGGTAAGCGCGCTAAAGCTGTGTGATGAGGCGCTAAGGTCACTGGTGCGTGTCATGGGCGCTAATGGATTGAGAGAGGGGCCGGCTTTCGAACGCCGGTGGAGAGACTTTCAGGCGATCCCAATACATCTCAATACTCATCCCGACCGTGTTAGTGAGATTATGGGTAGACATATTCTCGGGCTGACGATGGAGCAAACGTTTTAGTTCGCTTTCGCCGCTGTCCGGAACAATCCGCATTGCACTGTGCAGTCATCTTCGTTCGACTGCTTTACCACGCCATTAAGACTCGCGTGAGTGCACCTGCGTTAACGTGCGAAAGGGCGCTCTTGGATGTAGATTCTCATATGGAGTAAACAACGTTGATGAAGAATAAGGGACGGGAATCGAGTGAGTTCCTCAGGCCTCAGCATTCTCTATATATCAGTGAACCCTTGCGGGCTTCAATGGAGTTGGGTTCGCTGGCTCTATACTCTTCTTGGCTCGATCTGGCACCTCAGGGAGATGGCCACGCCGTTATGGTCATTCCAGGCTTTACTGCGGACGGTCGATCAACCAAGATACTGCGTGACTAC
>Ga0115567_10007729_pt1 | contig 10181 bp, 9 predicted proteins | sample COGITO_mtgs_1204_2_FD_88679 | JGI IMG/M metagenome (GOLD analysis project Ga0115567, IMG submission 88679) | Pelagic marine microbial communities from North Sea - COGITO_mtgs_120412 | ecosystem: Environmental > Aquatic > Marine > Epipelagic | place: Germany:Helgoland, sampling site Kabeltonne... | reverse complement strand
GCTGGCGCGCGGGCGCGGGCGCGCGGGCGCGCGGGCGCACCAGCGCGGCGGCGTGCTGCGAGGTGGCAGCGGCGATCCCGAGCTTCTCGCGCATGCACTCGATCACGCACCCGCGGTCCTTGTCCATGGCCTCGACCGACGACATCACCTGAGAGAGAAAGCGACGTCCACCGCCAACGATCAGGAACCACGGGAAACGCGGGATTAGGCCTGCGGGCAGGAGGGAAAGCGGCACCTCCGTGGACAGCACGTCCGGGGTGAGCCGCTCCACGGGCGGGACGCCGCCGTCGGCGACCAGCTCGTTGAACATCTCGCACGCGATCTTGGAGAGGTACATGCCCCCAATCAGCTTCTCAAGCAGCTGCGGCGCATTCGACCGTTAGGCGAAAGAGAGAGGGAGGGAAAGGAGGGGGGAGAGAGAGTGAGCGAGCGAGGGGCTGCGGGGTGCGGCTGCTTGACCGGCGCGGGTGCCCCGTGCGTGTGGATCAGGGAGGGGGCAGGGGGGGTTGGGGGCACTCGAATGGGGTTCAGGGCGATGCCTGCTCGCCCTGGTTCAGCGACTCTGCGTCGATCTTGTCGTCGATGGAGCCCCGCGGGAGGAGTCTGCGGTTTGCCTCCGTCTTGCCAAAGTTCCCCCACTCCATGTTGATGCACATCCGGCTGGCCGCGCCCTGCTCCTGCAGCTTCTTGACGTTCTTGACCTGCTCAATGTAGCACGCGTTCGTCCCCGTCCCGAAAATGATCCCCACCTCCGCGCGCTGGTCCGACAGCTTCTTCGCCATCAGCGTCCCGACCGTGTCGTTCACCAACGCCACGACGCGCACGCGCACGCCGCGGCGGTCTAGCTCGCGCTGCAGCGCCGCGACCACGTCCTCGCCCTCCACGCCGCTCGCGGAGAAGCCTTTTGTCCACCGAACGAGCGTGCCGCGGTCGAGCGCGGTCTGCTCTGCCGGGAACGAGAACGTGAAGCCGAGCGGGAGCGAATCAACCGGCAGCGCCCTGCGCCCGCCGCCGCCCGCGCGTCAGCAGCCGCGGAGCAGCGGCCCGCGTCGGGGGGGCGCGGGCGGGGCAGGCGCTCACCCCAGCAACTCCTCGAGCGACTCTGCCACGCAGCTGGCGAGAAACGCAAACAGGTCCTGGCCCGGCCCCGTCATGATCGCCGACGAGACCGTGAAGGCTTTGGAGCGCACGGTGGCGTCGCGCCCGGGCTGCAGCTGGACGTGCAAGACCCGCAGATTTGTCCCGCCCTGCGCATGCAGCACCCCAGTCACCGGCTAGGATGTGAAACCAGTGCGAACCCTGCAGACAGTACAAGAAAGCGCATCGTACCACCGCATGCCGCTCAGGCCATGGGCACTTGGGCCGGGGGCGGCGTATCAGTTGATGAAGCGACAAATGGACAGAGTTGGGCTGGGAATCCGCAGAGGGCGCAGTTCCGTCTCACCACTCTGTTGCACAAGCGCGGAGCGGCAGCGGGAGGCGGGCAGTGGGGCACGGGCACCAGGTCCATGGCGACAAAGGAGCCCTCCTCGCCTCCGTTCGGGAAGTTGGTCACGAACGAGGGGAGCATCTTGAGATCCGGCGGCGTCGCCGGGTTTGCTGAAAGCCCCTGGACCATGCATGCTTGGATTCCGTCGCAGAGTGCCTGGCATCCCTCAATGGATAGCTGCATCTTGGCCTCGTGGCGGTCGAGTGTCGCAGAGGAGAAGCCGCCCTGGTTCATCGTTGAGCCCTCCAATTGTACAGGCCCGCACGCCCTACCAGCACCCCTGCGCCTAAATCGATACCACCTGAGTCAGAGTTGGGAAATTTTTCACCGTCTCGCGGCCCCGCGAAGCCCCGTGCGGCCCCTGGCGCCTGTCCTCTCCGTGGTCCCGACGCCTCGCCCCCCTTCGATCAATTTCGGCTAAATTACGCCCCAAAAGCTCGCCATAAGTTGACAGTGCACAGGTTTGAGCTGTGCGCTGTTCCACGCCCCCCCGCGAGGTGCCCAGCCGCCCGCAACTCTCTCGCCTGCGACTTTAGGCTCCTCCCGCGCGGGTTGTGGTGCCTACAGACTTACCTCTCTTGTGCGGGTCACACGAAGCGCAAAGCGCCCGGGATCTGACTGGCAGTGCAACGTCTGGCTGTGAGGTGGCAGAGATTACTATTTGCGCACTCGGGTGCTCGGTGCGGTAGCCCGATGGAAGCCTCTTCAGTCGATGAGCTTCGAATGCGTGCAGCAACATCGGCGTCAGATGCGACGCGGGTGCGCCATCCTGCCGTGCCAACACCAGCACAATACTTTGCGCCTCCCTGCCAGCAGCGTTGCGCTGCAGCAGGATCATCTTGCATGTTGCCGCTCCTAAGCGTTGTGTGTCCTTTCCGGTTGCGTAGGCCGACGCTGCTGGCGACGCACCGCTGGCGGCAAGCAAGTACGATGAGGCTGCAAGCGCCCTGGAGCGTCTTGCCGAAGTCGCGGGTCTGAGCGAGGCAGACAAGGGCACTGCGATGCGCAAAGTTACAGAGTATCGCAGCCGTGCAGAGCAACTCCGCTCCGTCTCGCTGATCGCCGCGCTGCCGGACGTCGGTGGAGCTGCTGCGGCTGAGGCGTCCGCTCACGGAGCAGGCGGGGACAGCGACGCTCCTGCTGCTGCGGGGCCCGGGGGTCCCCCCGAGCAGGACGACGCGCCAGCGCCAGCCACCGGCTCGGGCGACGAGGGCAAGTCGACGCAGGACGTCGCAATGAAGGCGGCACCCGCGCCCGGCACGATCGCCTACCACATCAAGCGCATGGCGGAGCTCGACGAGCAGTATCAGGCGCGCCTCGCCCCCTGAAGCGCCCGGGGCGCCAAGACGCAAGCCCGCGCCGCCGCTCCGCCTCCCAGGCGCGCCCGCGCGCGGCGCGTCCGGCTGACTGTGCGTCGCGCAGGTGAGCACGCGCACGGCGGCCGCGGCGAAGCAGCTGTACGAGCAGGCGCGGGCGGTGGAGGAGCAGTACAAGCTGCAGGAGCAGATGGCCGCCGCGGCGCAGCGCACGTACGACAACATCAAGAACGCGGAGCGCGACCACCACCTTTCGCAGCGCGTGGTCGACGGCGCCAAGGAGGCGGCGGAGCGCGCGCGGCGGCTTGAGGAGGAGTACAAGGTCACGGAGACGCTGCGGGACTCGGCGTGGAACGCGTTCCAGCGCGCCAAGGAGCTGGAGCAGCAGCACCAGATCCAGCACCGGGTGGCGGAGGCGTTCCAGGAGGGCTGGGAGGCGAGTTCTCACTCCCCCCGGTCGCTACAGAGAGAGAGAGTTTGTGTGTGTCCACTAGGCTGACCCCTGCGGCGCCCCCAGGCGCTGCGAGACCAGTGGCAGAGCGCGGTGGACTACGACAACGAGCACAACGTCTCGGGCAAGTGGCAGGAGTCGCTCCTCGCCTCCGCGGAGACCGCCAAGGAGTACATCCAGGCATGCCCCCCCCTACTGAAATCTCGCTGGGTGGTCACGGAGCGTCGAGTCTCTGGGCCGGAGGGGCCCTTCTGCCTACCGGTTCCCCTGCGGCGCACGAAGCTTCGTGCGTCTGCTCTGCGACGCCCCTCACGCCGCCTGCAACTCCCGCCGTGTGTGACTCCAGGAAACGATCGAGTACTGGCGCCCGGCGAACCCCGCGCCACCCGTCAGCTACCCAGAGTTCTCCGCCAACGCCGACGTGTGACGCGCACACACATTTCGTGATGGGCACACGCAGTAAAACGCGGACCGTCGGTGTCTGGGCGTGGCTGTCGATTGCCCATTACTGAACCGAGGCCCCCGGCGGCCCCGAGTGCGTGCAACCCACAAGGCACACCGCTGCCCCGCGCGCCCCGCGTTCACAAATTGTATTACAGCCAGTAATCCCCGCACCGCCCTCCTGGACGCGCTCCCTGCGCGCCCGCCGTGCGCATCCCGCCCGCCGCCCCCCCGCGCCACACGCCCCTTTCACCGCCTACGGCTCTCGACTAACACCACGCGGCTCACGCGCCGCGCTATATTCCCGAGCCGTCCGCGGCGCGCATCAGCGTGATGTTTTCCCCCTTGAGTAGGATCTTGCCCAGCGCCTTGCGCGACCCCTTCTTTTCCGAGACCTCCTCGGCGTTGTCCAGCACAAGGTTCATGTACTCATCAAACCCCTGCGCGCACCGCAGGGGGATCAGCCACCCTCTCAAGGGGGAGGGCTCTGGGGGGTTTTGAGGCGCCCCGGCCTTGAACGCGGCGCCGCCACCACGCAGGCCCCGCGACGCAGGCCGCCTCGCCGCATCACACCCGATACGGCCACTCCAGCGGGCAGCCCTCCGCCCCCCGCCCCTGAGGGCAGCCCCGCCGCCCGCAAGCAGGCGAGGCAGCTTGGCCGCGCACACAGCGCAGACAGCGGGCGCACGCAAGCCGCCGGCGCCAGCGATCCGCACGCCCAGGCCGCGCCGCGACCCGCACCGCGCGGCGTGCAGTCGGCCAGGCCCCTCCCTTGCCGCGTGCGCTGCCTGATTGCGGGGGTGGCGGGGAGCGCTGCGGGCGGGGTGCGTACGACGATCTGACCCTCGATGCGGAGGTCCTTCTGCTCGAACAGCCAGATCTCGATGCGAGATTTCTGCGACGCCCGGCCCGCCGTTAGATGCGGTGCCCCCTACCTGCAGCAGTTGCTGGTTTGTTCCGCGGCCCCTGAACCCTCAGCCCACCCCCACCGTTGCATGGCGCGTTTCAGTTTTGAACTCTATGCCGCCTGGCCAGCTACTCTTCACAACCGGGACCACCCAGCCCAAATCGCACACAGAACCTCGGTCGCCCTTCGGGATCCGCTCTGGGCGTGGGCTGCCTCGAACAAGAGGACTGGAAGCTGGACCCTAATGCCCAGCTGCTCGACCCTACAGCCCCGCACGCGCACAGGACATCCACCGGTAGACCCAAATCAGCAGCATTCCCGTTCCGCAGGAGCTGTGCGGGCCCCCCAGCTGGTGCGGATCCCGCCGCGGCGGGTGCGAGCAGCGGGGCAAGAGGGCTGGCAGCTTACGTTCTGAAGAAACCTGAAGATCAGGTTCTGCCAACCCCAGCCAGAGACACCATGCCGTTAGTTCCGGACTACAATCAATCGCCGCGAAACAGCTGCGCGGGGAGAAGCGCCGGGCGGGATCTCACGATCGGCTGGGTCATAATCTTTTGAAGCTTCGACATCCTGGCCGAGTTTTGGGCGCAGCAGCTGCTCCTTAAATTCCTGTTTCGGCCGCTCTCGCGTTGTGTCTCCCGACGGGGAGAAGCCCACGGGAAGTGGGGTAGTGGTGCGGAGAGGAGGAGGGCGAGCGCTGCCCTTCCTCGTCTCGTGGAAAGTGTGTTGGCTCCAGACGAGTTGAGTAATTAAAAAGCCCCAGCGAGGCCCCGAGCGCCGTTGCATCTGTAACGGGAAGAAGTTAAGTGGGCCCGAGAGACTTCGCCTCTCGGAAACCGTTGGTGTACGAAGCAGGAGGCCTTCTCAGCACAGCGCGCACAGCGAGATGGCTTCGGACTCCAGGGTTGGCTCGTGCATCAAGGTGCGAGCCCCGCTTGGCCAGTGCTGGCTTGCCGCAAGCGCGGATCTGGCGGTGCACGCCAGGGACATGTGCCAGAGGGCTCTCGCGCTGGCGACGGTGCCGGTGTCGCAGGGGCTCGATCGGCCGATGAGGGGCGGGGTAGGGCGTCAGGGTGACGGACGAACATGACTAGGAGTCTCAGGGCATGCACTGAGTATGGAGGGGCGGGCGGGCGTGCAGGTCATTCGGAACAACGGTGAGATCTTCGCGGTATCTCATCCGCAAAAGAAGACGGGCTACAAGAACCCGAACAGCGAGACGAACATCACCGCGCTGGGCGGCAAGACGTATATCCCCGCCTACACCCCCCGGTCCAAGGAATCATGCTGGGGCGCAACTGCTAACTTTTCCTCGTGTGCCCACAGCTCCTACAAGCAGTTCTTCGAGGACGAGGTGTCGCTTCCCACTGTCCAGAAGAACCCGAAGGGTATGGGCTACCGTCCCAAGCTTGTCCCGTACAAGGTGGGTTCGATCGTGAACCAGCTGCCACGCCGTTTCGACAACGCGCCGCTCCCCGGGGTCCGCTTCTGTGCTCCACGGAACGCCAGCCAGATCAAGTGCGCCCCTTCCCACCCTGTCCCCCCCCATCCTGTATCCCGGATCCGACCAAGCCAGGGGACAGGGCGAAGTGCAGCTGTAGAATCGTGTTGCTTCCTGTCCCCGCAATGGATCGTTGCTGGGCGGCTGCCGGCGAGGCACCACCCGTTGCTTTCATGCACGACGTGAACAGAGCAGACGCTGGCGCTGACACGCTCACCGCGTGCGCCCAGGCTGGGTTCGGGGCGCAACTACGAAAGGCAGTACGTGACCACAAACAAGAACACCTTCGTCAAGCACACAGGGTTGCCGGTGAGTCCCTGACTCCCGCGCCGCGCGACGGGCGCGCTGCGCTTCCCCGATCCCCGAGCTGCCTGCGGAGTCGCACGCCCCCCGTCCTCGGACGCCGGAGCGCCACGCCCCTCGCGCCCGTGCCGCGCGTGGCGGCCGCGCCAGCACGGTGCCTACGCGACGTGCAGTCTGTTGGGCCGCGTGCACGGCCGCTGACCTCGCAGCGCGCGCGCAGGTGGGCTTCACCAACCAGGGGATCATGTCGGAGAAGACCACATTCTTGCACTGGAAGCAGTCGCTCTGAGCAATGGGTTGGGGTTGACTTTTCTCTTTCAAGTGGTTTGTTTTGGTGCCGCCCGCGCCCCAGAGACTGGCGGGAGGAGAGGGCCGGCCACGGCCACGGAGGCGCGGGCTCTTCCGGCGGCGTGCCTTCGAGTTGAGTGACGGGGAGCGGCGGGGGGGCGAGGGTAGTGTAAGATGTGTGCGGGGCAGTAGGGAAGGCGGGGAGGCGGGCGCGCGCGCGGCCGAGCGGGCCGCAGTTTGGCGCCACCGCAGCGTGTTGGGCAAACGATGCTGTAATGATCCTCCGCCCCTGCGCACGCGCCGCTTGCGCGCGCGCCTAGACCCCGGTGGGGTTGTTGGTGTAGACGAAAGGCACGTCCGTGCACGGCATGACGCAGAGGTCCATGCCCGGGCGGAGCGCCTCGGGGCTCGGGATGTCGGGGTTCACGTCTAGCAGCTTCTTCACCGTGGAGCGGAAGAGGTAGGCCAGCCCTGCGAGGTCCTCGCCGGGCTGTACGCGGTACACCGGGCCGAGGTTAATGATGCTGAAGCCGTTGGAGATGGTGTCCGGGTCCCCGAAGACCGTTGCCGTCGCGAGCGGGTCCGACTCGATCTCCGCGATCCCTGCAGGCCGCCGCGCCGCGTTCAGGGCCAGCGACGCAAGGGGGACGGGGACGGCGCCACGACGGAGTAGCGCGCTCCCGCGGAGTCGCGCGGCTCGCGGCGGGAGAGGGAGCGGGGCGCGGGGCGCGCCGTTTGCGTTCCACAGCTGCAGCCAGTTGGAGTTGAGCGAGTAGCGCTTGTTGATGTAGTGCAGCGTGTCGCCGCCTTGCACGCAGTACTTGCACTTGGGCACCTTGATGTGCACGCACGCCTCGGCCGCGCGCAGCCCGTGCACGTCTGACGCCGTGAAGCACGGGCGGAACTCCTGCGTCTCGCCGCCGCGCGGCGCCTCCCAACGCATGCAGCGCCGGCACGAGCCGGGGACGTACACGATCGGAAAGATGTCGACGCCCGCTACGAGGCTGCGCCCGCGCCCGCGCCCGCGCCCGCGTCGGTCGGCGCGGCAGGGGGGCGCGTAGGGGGTTGGCAGGGAGGGGGAGATGAGGGAGGGGGGGACGGACCTGAAGAGGTCCGCGGGCGGGAACAGCCCGATCGGTTCCGTGCTCTGCGCGACGGGCGCGCAGGCGGCGTCGAAGACCGCGCCGGGGGGGAGCGTCTGCTGCACGGGCGTCACGTCCACCTGGTACAGCCGGGCGTTGTCGAACGTCTCGAAGCAGAGGGAGAGGTGGCACCCGACCGGCGAGTGGTACTCCTGGCCGGGCGCCGGCGTCGGCGGACGCACCCAGAGGAGCTCGGGCGCCACGACCTTGATGTCGATGCACTTGTAGTCCGACTGGCACTGCGTGTAGGACGCGCCACCGCCGGTCGCGGGGAGCGGCAGCACGAGGAAGCACATGGAGTGCGTCATGCCCGCCTGCCCCTTGCGCGGCGCCCAGGAGAAGCGCCGCTGCACGGGGTTGCAGAACCCCGGCCCGATGCATTCCTGCGCGGTGAGCGTGGCGCCGTTGGGCACGCCAGGGTCCTCGTACGCGTAGAGCGAGAGGTTCTGGTTGTGGAACTCGTCACCCCACGACGCGGAGATGTTGAGCACCAGCGTCGAGCCGACGATGACCGTGAGCGCCTCACGCCGCGGGTCCGCGCCGTGCTCGGAGGCGATGAGCTGCGGGCCGGGGACGTCGAGCGCCCCGAGGCGCCCCGACGGGTCAAGCACGGTCCCGGTCAGCCCGAGCGTCGCAGAGACGTTGCCAAACACGGGGTTGTGCGCGCACGGTTGAGCCGCCGCCCCCGACACCCACAGCAGCCCTGCGAGCACCCCCAACACTCCCATCGAACTCAGCCGTACCCGCGCGTCCCGTCCGCTGCAGTGGGCACTGCCATGCCACTCGGTGCGACATGGCCGGCCGGAACACTCTCCGCGCAGGCCTCGCTTGCTGGCCTCCAGATCATCCAGCCCCGCTCCTGCGTAGCGCACTCGCTCAGCCATTGCTGCTACCCCGTTCGCTGCCGGCGTCTCGCCGGCGTCCCTCCAACAGGTAAATGGCACACCCACGCATATCAGCGACTCGGCGTCGGCTCGCCGCCGTGCTGTAGCGTCTTGCTTTTCGCGCCCGGGGCGACACTGCACCGCCCGCCGACAGACCCCGCCCGAGCCCCTCAAAGAACCCCACTCCGCTGCACTCTCCCCAGCAGGACGGCTACCGACATCGCTACACATACTGCACAGATGCGCTCAGGACGAAATCCCTGACGTTCTCCAGCAGCGCCCAACGCGACCCAGCGCCCCCGCTGCTGCCTGCCGCTGGGGCTTCGAAGGCAGTTGGCTATCCGACGAAATCCAGTGCAGTGCTTGGAAATTGCCGAGAGATCAAAAGTGATCCACTTTCGGGTTCTGGGACCCCGAAACCACAAGGATCCTCCTTGTCGCTGGGCCGCACCGCCGGATTGGAGCGGGCGCGCAGGGCGGGCGATAACGAGCGATAGCGAACGGGGAGTACGTGGCAGTTGAGGCAGCAATGCACGGGCGCGGCGGCCACCCGATCGCGTGGCACATCGATGCTGACTTCCACCAGTCGGTTGAGAAGTGCTGGCCCTACCCTCAGGCCCCCGTTGCCGCGGCCCTTTCACCAGCTGCGCTGCGCTACCAGTGCGGGAATTCGGCCACCCGCCTCGCTCATCCCCGTGAGCGCTACTCCTCGCTTGCCCGTGGACTGTGGGCGCCCTCTGGGACTGGGGTAGAGGAGGGACCATAGCCTTACCCCCCACAAACCCACGGGCTCAAGGATTTCGGTGGTGCATGGCAGGTATCACGCACGACGACGCGACAACGTCGCAGGCGATGGAGCGCGAGAGGTCATGGCGGGGAAGGGCCACAGGGTTGAGAACCGCACCAAGCTCGTCCCGTTTGTGCCGCGGTCGCAGTACGACATCCAGAAGCGCTTCCGGAACCAGACGCTCGACGGCTCGGGGCGGACCGTCATCGCGCGCACGGTGGAGCATGCATACGTCGACGACTTCGAGCCCTCGCAGGCAACCGCGCCGCACAGCCCGTGTGCCCCGCTGCGCAGCTCCCAACCGCGCTTGCGCGGGCCCGCAGCGAGAGCCCCGCGCAGACCCCTGCGCTGAGCGCGGCGTGCGGGGCGCCTGCGCGCAGCCGCCCGACCGCAACGGCCGCACGCTGGTGCTCAAGAACATGAACGCCGTGCGCGAGGCCTCTGAGCGCAACCGCCGCGAGCTCGTGCGGCGCAAGCCGCTGGTGAAGCACCTCAAACCCGAACCCGAACCTTCCTCCCGGGTGGCGCAGCGCCGCCCGCGCGCCGCGCCGCGCCGCGCCTCGCTGCTGAGCGCGCGCTCGGGGAGACAGACCGACGCGGCGCTGGCACGGGCGGTAGGCGGGATCCTGGCACCGGCGCGCGCGCGCGCGCTGGCGGGCTGGCTGGCGTCGG
>Ga0115567_10007727_pt1 | contig 10184 bp, 5 predicted proteins | sample COGITO_mtgs_1204_2_FD_88679 | JGI IMG/M metagenome (GOLD analysis project Ga0115567, IMG submission 88679) | Pelagic marine microbial communities from North Sea - COGITO_mtgs_120412 | ecosystem: Environmental > Aquatic > Marine > Epipelagic | place: Germany:Helgoland, sampling site Kabeltonne... | reverse complement strand
CTGTCCAGGCGTGAGCTCGCCAACGCTATCCAGCAGAGGGACAGCGGTAAGTTGGTACAAACTGACGACGACGACGCCGACTCCCTAAACCCCGCCGACTCCCTTCACGCCATGCTCAGTTCAACACGCGGGGAAAGAGAGACTCGGACGATCAAGGAGGGTACGGTGCTCATCACGCAGGGCGACGAGGCGACGGAGGCGTATTACATCCAGGAGGGAACCGCGGAGATATTCGTTGAGAGGTGCATCGACCTGCCGGGTTTGGGTAAAGTCGCCGGACGAAAGAGGACGCGGGACGTGGGCCCGGGGGATTTGCTGGGTGAGGTGGACCTGTTCCTGGACGGTAACGTGAGGACCGCGTCGGTGGCGGCGTTGAGCGACATGAAGGTGACTGTTATCCAGCGCAGCGAAATCTCTGACTGGTTCGAAAAGGAGCCGGAGGCGGCGTCCGCCGCGAAGGACAAGGCGAACGATTTCAGGCAGCTTCGCCGGCAGGTGAGCGGGCAGCTCCGAAAGGAGCTTCAGATCAAGCTCGGCATGGGCATCGAGTCGTTCCCGTCGATCAACGAGGACCTCCCCGAGCGCCGGTACCGCGCGGGCTCCATCATCTTCTCCGCGGGCGAGGACGCGGGCATGGTCTGGTGGGTGCGAAAGGGGTCGGTGCGAGAGCTCCACGTCGCAAAGGGTCAGAGCCTCGACGAGGCCATCACGATCAAGGAGTGCGAGCAAGGCGACTTCATCGGATACGCCACGTTCATGCTGGACAGGAAGAAGCGGTTGGTCACCGCCGTGGCGAGCACCCCGGTCGAGCTCGTGGGCCTCAGCAAATCGCTGTTCCTGCAGCTGGTGTGCTCCAACCCAGAGTTGGAGGTTAAGCTCAGGGCACACGCGCAGGAGATAATCGCGGAGACGGAGTCGTTCATCGCGACGCGTTTGAGGGAGGTTACCAGGATGGTCATCGCGGCGCAGCGCATGAAACGAATCAGCGAGAGGAGCAAGGACGGGAGCCGGTCGGCGTCTTCCGTCGCCGGTACCGACACGGGCACGGACGACGACGATCAAGTCAATAGACTACGTCATTGACGAAGTGCCGTGAGTATCATAATACGGTTATGAGCCTTGTTACACACTAACTAATAAAACACTATGGGAGCTTGAGGAGCTCGTCCCGGAGCCTCGAGAAATCCACGCTTCCCAGGCCCGTGAGCGGATCCCACCCTTTCCCAGTTCTGAATCCGTGCTTGCAGCATCCGACCATCGCGCCCGTCATCGCCGGGTTGGGACACTTGCTCGATCCCTCCTTCACGTCCCTGAAGACGTCCGCGGCGGTCCTGTGCAGACCGTAGAGCACCGGGTTGATGAAGCCGACCGTGCTCTTATTCTGCGCCAGCCGCTGGTCGTTTATCAGCGCGATCATCCCCGCGAAGAGCGGGGCGCTGTAGCTGGTACCCGACGACTCCGTGAGGTAGTGCCGCACCTGCGCCAGCTCACCGCCGGAGTCCACCCGGGTCTTACCCAGCTCGCCGCCGGAGTCCACCGCGGTCTTACCCTCGTCCACCGCGGTCTTACCCTCGCCCAGCGCGGCGGGCTGCGCGTTGAGGTTCGGTGACGGTTTGGGTTCCTCTCCGATTGACGCGAATATGATCGCGATGTCCTCGGCGGCGAGCGCCACATCCGGGTACGCGCGGTTCGACTGGTTGAAGAAGGACTCCGGGGGTAGGTCGTAGGCGTACTCCTCCAGGTACCGACCCACCGCGCCCTTCTGCCACTCGGGCTGGGGAAAGATCGAGGAGAACCCGCCGCCCGAGCTGATCTTGCTGCCGAGCTCGACGGCGGCGGCGCGCTCAGGCTTGAACGGGTCCTTGCCACCCGTCGTGCCCCCGACGGACGTGACGTGGGGCATGGACGCCGGGAACGACGGACCAAAGGCGCACGGCGCGTCGTGCATGGCCCACGTCAGGTACGGGTTGGGAATGCCGTACGAGAACGGTCCGTTATCGCCAGACGCCGCGATGACGGTGACGCCGCGGAGGCCCAATTTGGCAATCTCGGTGTCCATCCGTTCGTAGGTGTCCCAGGAGTGGCTGTCGCGGACGTAGCTCGCCTTGGCTTCGCGCTGCTTGGACCCGAAGAGATCCGCCATGACCGCGGACGCGGAGGCGTTACCGCCAGCCACGGGATTGGCCGTGGGCTGCGCCACCTTCCCGTCCTCGTCCAGGGCGCGGACCTTCTCCATGCCCCCGAAGGAGAGCGACAGCACCGACTGCGGCGACTCCGACGCGGCTACGTTGAGTAAGACGTCGAGCGCCTCCCAGCCGTAGTGCTGCTCGTGGGTGGTGAGGAGGATGTCCACGTCGGCACCCTGAGCGACGGACATGGCAGCCTGGACGTCCAGGTTGGTCTCCAGACGCTTAGCGCCCGCGTCGTGCCAGCCGAGGTCGGCTACGCCGTTGGACTCCAACCCCGCGATTTCCCTGGCGGTGGCCAACGACGCCGTCGCCTTAGTCGACGGATTGAAGGAGGATCCCGCACCGTTGAACGTGTCGACGATGAGCGCCGGGTCCGACACTGACTTTGCGAGCTTCGCCGCATCATTAATGGACGGCGCGGCGTCGGTGAAGAGCCCCGCGGCGGTGGCGGCGCTGTCCACTGCGCCGACCGCCGCGTTGACGGTGCCGCTGACCATGTCCTTGACCTCATCCTTGACCTGTTTCTCGATGGAATCCGTGGATTTCTTGGGCTGCTTTTTGGATGCGGGGCCCGCCCTGCGCCCGCCGTGGGCCTTCGTTGAGGACCCGGCGGGTGGTGTCGCCGCCTCTTCCTCCTGATCATCCTCCTCATTCGCCGCGTCCTCGTCGCCGAAGGTTGAGTGAAGCATCACTTCCGGCCGGGACGCGGCGTTGACCTCGCCGAGTGACAGGTTAAAGTACTGCGAATACTTCCACACCGTCGCGGACCACCGCCTGGTATCCCCCGCGATCATCCCCACGCCCACGCTCGCCCGCGGGTCGGACACCCTGCTCCCCCTGGGAACGTTGTAGTAGCTGAGAACCTTGTCCGGGGTGACCAGCGACTTGAGCCGCTCCTCGAGCATGAGCTTGTGTCGCAGGGTGGCGTTTGCGCGGGACGCTCGGATCTCCTCGTCGTCGTCCAGGTGAAGGTTCCACGCGTCATCCTCGGAGCCGTCCTCGTCGTCGTACGGCGCTGAGTACTCGTAGTATCCAGCCTCGTAGTGCCCGGGCTCCGAGAGGAAATCCTGCACGTCAACCTCCAACCCTTTGGCGGACTTGACACCGTCGGACTCGATCTCGCGGAGGTCTTTCGTGACGGAAGGCGAATCGCCTCCGGGTACCGCCCTGTTGACGTCGAGCGACGCCACCTCGGTGTCCACCTTGGCCTTCGAAGATCCCTTCTTGACCACCACGTTGATCTTCTTAACGCCGTCGTCGTCGTAGTCGAGGGCGGAGGGTGCGCCGGACTCGGCGGATGAATCGTCGGAAGATGATTCGTCGCCGTCGTCCCGATGCACAACCTCAGCCATGAACGTCTTCATCTCCTTGAACTCCGTCTCCATCTTCTCGAACATCAGGTTAGCCTTGTCCTCCCACTTTTGCTTCTCCTCCGTCTTCAGCGCCTTTTCCCTGGCCACCTTTTGCGCCTTGGCCTTCTCGGACGCCTCCCTCGCAGCCTGCTTAGCCTCAGCCGCGAGCCTGTCCTGCTGGGACTTATCATCCGCGTGCGTCACGGCGGCGGTCTCGGCGGCGTGCTGCTCCCGCTTGGACGCGGCGGGGGGTTCGGTGACGGGTGTACTCGTCGGCTTTGCGGTGACGACCACGGACTTGGCCGCGACGGGGGACTTGCCGTCGGGAGACGAGTCGGTACGGGGTGTGGACTTATCCCCGTCTTCTGACTTATCCCCGGTGGACTTATCCCCTTTCGTCGCCGGTCGTTTGTGACGCGCGAGTCCCGCCACCTGGTAGGTGGCATCGGGCGCGGGCTGGACGGTGACGAACGGATCCGCGTCGGCGCCCAGCCGGTTCACCGCCGCGACCGACGCAAACTTCAAACCCCGACCCCCCTCCCGCGCCGACCCCAGCGCAGCCGCGCTCAGCGCACCCTCCAGCCGTACCCGCGCGTCATCCTCGCCCTTCGACGAGTCCACCATGCGCTCGTCCGCGTACGCCGCGTACTTGGCGGCGCGCGCGATGAGAGAGTCGCGTTCCTCGGCGGCCATGTCCCCACGCAGCCCCACCGACGCGACGGCATCCGCGAGCGCCGTCGCGGATTGCGCGGGTTTCGTTCCCCCTTTGGATCCGTTTGTTCCACCCTTGCTTCGTCGCTCCCCGGTCGCCACGTTGAACGCCTCGACGGCGAACGGGTCGTTACCGGCCTCGGCCGCCAGGTTCTCCGCCTCTTTGAGCACCCACTCCGTGGCGTTGACCTTACGTCGCACGGGTGGTCGCCCGATTCGCAGCGGCGGGCGTTCGCTGTACAGGCTTCCGGTGGGCCCGCTCCCGCCGCCACTGGCGCCCTCGGGCTCCATCAAGCCGCCCATCGAGCCGCCCGTGTGCGTGGCGTCTTTCGATCCGGACTCGTCATCGGTCACCCGGGTGTCCCCTTCTTCGCTCTCGCCGTCGACGCCCTCGCCTTTGGTGTCGTGTTGCAGCTGCCCGGACGGCAGGTGCAGGGCGCCGAGTATCCCGTCCAGGTGCCGCTCCAGGTCCTTGGGCACCGCGATCTCCCGCGTGCGGAACGCGGCGTGCACCGTGCGGCCGTTGACCCGTCGATCCCATCGCCGGAACCGCGCGTTGAAGATGCGGTTGAGGTCGCCCACGCTGCCCTCCACCCGGACGTGGTCGCCCCCCGGGGACCATCGCGTCTGCACCGAGAGCGCGGACGTCACCTTCTTGAGGTACGCCTTGACGAACGCGACGCTCTTCTTGTCCGTCGCCAGCTCCGCCACCTGTCGCTGCGTGAGGTGCTTGCCGTACGACGGCGAGTCCGGATCGGAGACGCGCGCCAGCGCCCTCAAGATGGCGTCTCGATCCTGACGAACCGCGAGGGTCACCGCGTGCCTCGCGGACTCAGGGGGATCGTCGCCGACCTCCCTCCACCCCGCGACGTCGCGGATCTTCACGTCTGCCTCGCTCACCCTCAGCACGGTGATCGTCCCCGGCGACTCGAACGACGGCAGCGACACGCACGCCAGGCCGAAGAGGCACAGGAGCAGCATCACGAAGCACCCCGCGCACGGTCTCTGGTGCCACGCGCGCCGCGGCTTGATGGACGCGTGCTCGCCAGGGATGAGCAGGATTCGCTCATCGTCCGTCCCGTCCGCATCGGCCGCTCTGCCGAACCTCATCGTCGTTCTCCACACCACACGCGCACCTCCTCCGCGCCGCGCCTTTATGTCAGGCCGCGGCACATGTCAGACGAGTCTCTAACAACCGCCCCGCTCGTTGCGATCAAATTCGTATGGGTATCTAGTTACCCTAAACTTGGGGTGTTGCACTCACGATTCGAGTTTAGCGGTCTATTTGGTCCATGGTTCTGATGAAGCGGTCAATTTTGGGCCCATATTCGTGAATGACGACACCGACGGTTAAGATTCGAATCCCGGGGTTCTTTCTCTCCACCACTTTGAGAAAGGAAAATCCTCGCGTCGTCGCGCCCCTCGCCCTACTTCTTCCCGCGCGGAATCCACGTGCAAGGTTACGTATCAAGGCAAAGATGGTGCGTGTCCCATTCCCGCGATCTCGCGCCGCCACGAACCGGCCCGAACCCGGCTTCGCGGTCGACGACGCGGTCCGATCTGAGACACGTCCGCGTGGCCACCTGTCGATCGGTCCGGAACACACGCAGCAGCCCCCGCCCCCCATAGGCTTCATCGGTACTGACGACGTCCCCGAACCCTCTCTCGACAGGAATCCATCTTCCCCGAGTCCCTCAAGACCCTCAAGGATGCCGATCCCGAGATCTACGAGCTCGTCCAGAAGGAGAAGCTCCGTCAGATGTACGCACACCCCCGCCCGGATGAGTTCCCGCGCCGACAAACACGCGCAAACGCGCCCACCGTCCGTCATCCGCCTTTTTTTCCCGCCTCTCACCGTCCACCCCACCCCCCACCCACCCACACAGCCGCGGCATCGAGCTCATCGCGTCCGAAAACTTCACCTCCGCGCCCGTGATGGAGGCTCTCGGCTCGTGCCTCACCAACAAGTACTCCGAGGGTCTCCCCGGCGCGCGCTACTACGGCGGTAACGAGAACATCGACAAGGTTGAGGTTCTCTGCCAGGACCGAGCGCTCGCCGCCTTCCGCCTCGACAAGTCCAAGTGGGGCGTCAACGTGCAGCCCTACAGCGGCTCCCCCGCCAACATGGCCGTGTACACCGCGCTGCTCAACCCCCACGACAGGATCATGGGCCTCGACCTCCCGTCCGGAGGTCACCTCACCCACGGGTACTACACCGCGAATGGCAAGAAGATCTCCGCCACCTCCATCTTCTTTGAGTCCCTCCCGTACAAGGTCGACTCCTCCACCGGCCTCATCGACTTCGTCAAGCTCGAGGAGAAGGCCATGGACTTCAGGCCCAAGATGCTCATCATGGGCGGGTCCGCCTACGCGCGCGACTGGGACTACGCCAAGTTTAGGGAGATTGCCGACAAGTGCGGCGCGATGCTCATGATGGACATGGCGCACATCTCCGGCCTCGTCGCCGCGGAGGAGCAGGCGCAGCCCTTCGAGTTGTGCGACATCGTCACCACCACCACGCACAAGTCCCTCCGCGGACCACGGGCGGGCATGATCTTCTTCCGCCGCGGCCCGCGGGCGTCCAAGAAGGGCGAGCCCGAGGGTATGACGTACGACTACGAGAACAAAATCAACATGGCCGTGTTCCCCGCCCTCCAGGGTGGCCCCCACAACCACCAGATCGGTGCCCTCGCCGTGGCGCTCAAGCACGCCGCCGGCCCCGAGTTCAAGGCGTACCAGCAGCAGACCAAGTCGAACGCCCGCGCGCTCGCCTCGGCTCTCATGTCCAAGGGGTACAAGCTGGTGACGGACGGCACCGACAACCACCTGGTGCTCTGGGACCTTCGCCCCTGCGGCCTCACCGGCTCCAAGATGGAGACCATCTGCGACATGTGCCACATCACCCTCAACAAGAACGCGGTCTTCGGTGACGCCTCCGCGCTCTCCCCCGGCGGCTGCCGCATCGGCGCGCCCGCCATGACCTCCCGCGGCCTCAGGGAAAACGACTTTGAGAAGATTGCTGACCTCCTCCACAAGGCGGTTGAGCTCGCGCTGGAGGTGCAGACGAGCCACGGCAAGATGCTCAAGGACTGGAAACTGGGCCTCGAGGGTAACCCCGCGGTCGATGCCCTCCGCGCGGAGGTGGAGGCGTTCGCTGAGGCCTTCGAGATGCCGGGATTCACCCGCGATTCCGTCGACATGTAAGCGCGGGTCGCGGCGCGAATTCTTTTTTACTTTTATTACGCACTTAGCACAGTTGTGGGGCGCTCGCCAGGGCGCCCCTGAGGGTCACGCAGCGCTTGCATGAAAGAACTTGTAACACCAGAAGCTGGGACGTGACTCTAGCATTTTATTGATTTAATCAACACACCCTCATTTGGACGGAGAAGGACTCAGTTCGTACATCTCACCCGGCGTACCCGCGTCCGCCGATGACATTCGCATCAGACGCTCAATGTCCGCCAACAGCGACGTATCCGACATGGACCCGGCCACGAGCGTGTCGTGCATCCTACCGGCGCCGGGAGACGCGATCGGGGTCCGGGCAGGTCGCGGCGCGGGCCTCGAGTCATGAACCCTCGAATGACTGACCCTCGACTCGACCCGCTCATTCGGCTCGGGCGTCGGCGTCGACGCCGAAACCGGAATACTCGTATGCGTTCCTACCCGCGCCGGTCTCTCTTGTTTCTGTGTCTCTTCACCCACACCCTCCATCCTCTTCACCAACGCGAGCTGCGCCTCGAGCAGCGCCACCCTGTTTCGCCGTCTCGTCTCCAGCATCCGCGTCGTCCGCTCCGAGAACCCCGGCGCTAGATGGTCCTCGGGTGCTCGTCTTGACCCATGGGGCACTCGTTGTTCGGGCGGCTCGGTCGCGGCCTTCACCCGCGACGTCTCCGCCGGCGCCGTCTCCCGCACCCGCGCCTTCTTCTCGGGCTCCACCAACCCTTTCGCCACCAGCCGTTCCTCGCACTCCCCGCAGTACAGCGTGGACGACGTCGCGCGCCTCTCCCCTGCCTTGTGCGACGCTCGCAGCAGCCTCGGCCGTCTGGACCGGCCCTTCCGACTCATGTGCGCGCACAGAGTCACGTTCTCGTCCCTGAGCGCCCTCGCCAGGGAACCGGGTTCCCTCGTGGACGTCGTTCGATCGGTGGCCGTCGATGAACTCGGCCTACCGGTTCGCGTCGGGGTCAGTCGATCGGCCAGGTCGTCGTAGTATTTTTGTGAATTCACCGCCTCGGGGTCGGCGTTCTCATCGGTCGGGTCGGCTCCGCGGCCTCGGAGACCGAGCAGGCCGAGTAGCTCGCCCCCGCCGAGCCTGGTGTTGGGCACTCCGATCTGTCCGCGCAGTTCAGCGGCGCGGCTCATGTCGCGTGCGTCGGTGCGCGTCTTGGACTGCGGCACCTGTTGACTTGAGTTCAAATTTACTTCCTTGGCGGACACACACTGAGCACTGCTGACGTCTCAATCAGTGACGATGGCGCAGTCGTACTCGGCCGCTGTGGAGCGGGCGGCCCGGGGCGCCCCGGTGCCGATGGAGGCGATGACCACGCCCGTGTGGCACGAGCATAGGGCGATCTCGGCCGAGCTGCGGGTGCAGATGAACAGGACCCAGCGGGCGGCGCAGGCGAGCGCGGAGCGTGCCGCCGCCGCTGCGGAGAAGGGCAGGCTGTGGAGCGCGGGGGGAACGCCGGGGACGAGCGGTCCGCCCTCGTCCGCGGGGTTCGGCGTTAGCCCCACGGGCAGCAGAGGCGGCGATGCGAGCACGTCGTCGGCGGGTGATGCGAGCACATCCTCGGACGACGAGCCCATCGCCCTCATAGCCAAGACGCTGGAGACGTCATCGATGGAGCCAAAATCGAAAAAGCAAAAGACGGACGACACTAAGGACGACGGACCGACGCGCGAGCCGCCGATCAAGCCCGTGGAGCAGTCCGACAGGGAACTCGTCGCCGCGTCCCTGAACAACCCGCTGGTCCTCAGCTACGACCCGAACCGCGCCGCGAGGGACGCCTCCTCCAACCGAGCGCGCATCAGGGCGCTGCAGAAGAGACTCAAGGAACTGGGCGCGAGCGACCTGCCGATGGCTCGCTACGCCCCAGTGTTTCTCAACATGGTGTTCGACCCGACCAAGCCAAAGATCGCGGACGAGTTCCTGTGGGACGCGCTGGGCGAGAGCGTCAAGGCTATCGGCAAATTCGCCTCCAGGATCGCCTCTGAGAGCCGCGACGCGCCCGACTTTGTCGCCGGTCACGTCGAGGCGAAGATGCTCCGGGACGTGTGCCGACACTGCGAGTCGTGGACAGCCGGCCTGGAGCGAATGATACGCGATGAGGTGGTCACGGGCGGTGAGTTAGCGCAGGGTACACACACGGTCGGTGACCTAGGGGAGCGGCGGGTCACTCTGGGGTTCAAGGCTGTGGTGCCCGCGGCGGGCGCGGGCGGCGGCGCGTGCGTGGTCGGCGACGTCGTGGAGATTGAACCGCTCTCGCCCCTCGCCGACCCGGAGGCGTACGCGACGCGGCTCGTGAGCGACGAGCGCGGGTACATCTTCTCGCCGGGTGGTGAGGGTACCGAGCCCGAGGGTGACGACGAGGCGAGGGCGGCGGTGGCGATTGGGTTGGCGCTGAGGGTCGCCGCGGATGAGCACATGAATGGGTCGGCGCCAAAGCCGCAAACTTGTGGGCCCGAAGAGGGGTTATACGGAGGGGATGGGTTCAACGTCGAGTCGATGCGCGCAGCCGCGGATCGGATACGGACGACGATCGTCGCGACTAAGGAGGCGTGAGTGGAGTGCGTTCGGGTCGTGCCGTTAGCTATTTAATTAATCTCAGACGTCCTAGATGTCGATGTCCTCGTCGAGCTCCTCGTCGCTGTCGGGCGCCGAAGCGTCCGAGTCGGAGTCCCTCACGTACATGATGTGACCCCGGCCTTT
>Ga0115567_10007720_pt1 | contig 10187 bp, 8 predicted proteins | sample COGITO_mtgs_1204_2_FD_88679 | JGI IMG/M metagenome (GOLD analysis project Ga0115567, IMG submission 88679) | Pelagic marine microbial communities from North Sea - COGITO_mtgs_120412 | ecosystem: Environmental > Aquatic > Marine > Epipelagic | place: Germany:Helgoland, sampling site Kabeltonne... | reverse complement strand
CATAAAGCAACTCCTGCAACTTAACAAGCCGCTTGATCAGCTCATGAACTGCCTTTTTGCCATCTTTCTTTTCTAGTCCGCCATTGTCTCGTGTAGCAATGTCATAAAGGTTTACAATAGACCCAGGGCCAATTTGGTATGTGTTGGTATCAATCAATTCTCACCTCATAAACTTACTAAAATTAATAGCGCCCGTAACACCGTATCAGGCTAACTTGGCATATTTTCATGTGCGGGAATATTGTTATCTAACGGGGTCGAGGGTATTTTGCTCGACACAAATACATTGAGCTGAGGCTTAACATCGTTAAAGTTGCTGACAACACCTGCCATAATGCCGATCATTCCATCGCGAGCGCTATTAGATGTAAATAGGGTTGAGCCACAATTTGCGCAAAAGTGTTTAGTTAAAGTACTTCCGCTGTCTGCCGGATGCGTGAATTTTTTTGGCGTACCTTTTATATCGATTTGGTCTGTTGCCACAAAATTAATGATTGCGTAAGCACCGCCTGTTGCTTGACGACAGTCTTTGCAATGGCAGTTAGCTGTAAATGCGGGTGCTTGCGTTGTGGTAAATTGAACATCGCCGCATATGCATGCGCCATGTAAATTACTCATTAATTTCTCCTAAGTGTATTGTGAATTCAGGTTACGCAATTTTCTTGAATATACCATGTACCAACAAGTACGGTTTGAAACTTGTAGAACAACCAATATAAATAAATGATTGATTGCGCCAATAGCATTGTAGCTAAGCGCTGGTCAATTGACAGGTTTTTAACAAAATATTCAGATTGATAAAGCAAGTAAGCTAAGTTATGAAATAATAAAGGCGGCTAATTGCACTAAATTGGGCGCCTTTATATTCTGTAATGAAGTCAAAATTCATCTGTGCTTTTGTGCTTACCTTTGAGTAGTCATGTAAGACGTGATTAACGAACAAATATGTCAAAACAAAAAGCAATCCAATGTAAATAGTTTGTTGATCTTTTGTTATGGCTACGTTTAAATGTAAACGCTTCCATTATGGTTTTATGTTGTTTTAAATCGTCAATGGTTAATTACGTAAATATACCGGAGAATTACATGAAACGAATACTACCTTTCCTCGTACTGAACACCATATTAATTAGCGCGACGTGCTCAGCAGCAACTATAACTAACGGCGATTTCGCCACTTGTGATTATTCAGGATGGAGCCAAGCTAGTGATCTCGATCCAATTGCGCCAGATGATTTTACCATTATTGACAATGGCGGCACTTGCTCAGCCCAAATAAGCGCCGATTTGTCAGATGCTTTCGGCAATATTTTATTTCAAGAAATTGATTTGAGCGCCAGTGACTCTAGTCAACTATGGTTAAGCTTAGACTTCTCGGTAGACAGTGCTCTATCTGACCAAGCGCCCTTAACTGCAGATTACTTCTCTGTTTACTTGAACGATGGCTCAGGCAATCTATTCGACCAAGACATGAACTTTGGCGCATTATTCGATGCAATAGATATAAATGGAGCAGCAAGTTACCAACAGCAAATACTGTTAGCAGACAGCTACAAAAATCAAACCGGTTGGTTCTTAGAATTCCAAATCAACTCAAACTTTGATTTTGAAGCCGCGTCTATTACGGTTAATTCTGTTGCTTTAGATGCAGTTGAGGCAGTTTCTGCACCTGCAGGCTTATCGTTAGTGGTACTTGGTTTTGCCTTTGCTGGATGGCGCCAGCGCACATTAATTAAAGAGGTGACCCATGTTTAAATTCACTCGTTTATTAACTCTATCGTCGTTTGCTTTAATTGCCAGCGCACAACCTACTTTCGCTGAATGGCAAAATGTCGACGGCGCAAATATTACTAACAGCCGGCAAACATTCGACCGCGTGAATCGGCAATTTAAAGTTAATGTGACGGTGAGTAACCCAAGCAATACAGATTTAGTGGGGCCTTTACGTTTATTAGTAGATAACGCCACCCTAGCGTCGGCAAATATGTCGGGCGTGACCGAAGACGGTGTTCCATATCTCAGTTTAGCGAGCGGCCTTGCAGCGGGTGAAACTAGAACCGTACAACTGGCGTTTGAATATGCTAGAACACGTCTCAATTTTGACTTAAGCCTTGAACAAGACGCGCAAGAGCAAAGCGATTGGACGCTAGTATGGCAAGACGAATTTGAAGGAAGTGAAGTTGACGACACTAAATGGTCGTTTGAAGAAAACTGTTGGGGCGGCGGAAATAACGAACAGCAGTGCTACACCAATCGTGCGGTTAACTCATTTGTAGAGAACGGTAAACTCACTATTCTTGCACAGCAAGAAACGTTTACCGGGCCCGACAACCCAAATGGCGATACCTCAAGCCTAGCGACATTGCCTTATACTTCAGCTCGTTTGCGCACCCTTAATAAAGCAGAATGGACCTACGGCCGCTTCGAGATTAACGCTAAATTACCTGCTGGTCAGGGCACTTGGCCGGCTATTTGGATGCTCCCTACAGACTACGTTTACGGCACATGGGCCGCCTCGGGTGAAATTGACATTATGGAAGCGGTGAATCTTAAAGCCCAAAGCGATGCACCCGGAGCAGAGCCTGGCGACTTAGAAGACCGCACACATGGTACTTTGCATTATGGTCGCATATGGCCTGGAAATGTGTCTTCAGGCACCGATTACGCTATACCCAGCGGCGTAAATCCAGCAGACGGCTTCCATGAATATGCAATCGAATGGGAAGACGGCGAAATACGCTGGTATGTAGATGATGTTCATTACGCTACCCAAACCTCCGACGGTTGGTACAGTCAGTATCAAGATGAAGATGGTGTTTGGATTACTGGCGAAGGTAGTGCGCCCTTTAACGAGCGCTTTCATCTATTGCTAAATGTTGCGGTAGGCGGAGCATGGGCGTCGAATGTAAATGAGAAAGGCATAGACTCTTCGGTATTTCCGCAAACAATGGAAATCGATTATGTGCGCGTTTACGAATGCTCAATCAACCCTAGTACAGGGCAGGGCTGCGCAACCATTGGTGAAAATGCTGAACTTGTACCCGGTAATCAAGCGCCGGTTATTCGTGACCCATCAGACAACGTAGGCAAAGGACCGGTTTTCAACCTTTTCACTAACTCCTTAATTGAAGCGTTATCGTTTGAAAGTTACAACCCTAACGGCAGCGTAAGCTTTGAAGTACAAGAAGACACGCCAGATCGCGGTAACGTTGTTGTGCTCGAGCAGAGCGGCAGTGTTGGCAATATGTTCTTTGGCGCATCGCCGGCAATTAACATGAGCGAGTTTGCTGAGTACGGGCAATTGGTATTTGACATAAAAGCCATTGAAAACGGCGCAGGCAGCGACGTGCTCGTCAAGTTCGACAGCGGCTGGCCAGCGGTTAGCGATGCGCGTATTACACCAACTAGCGCGTGGCAAACGATGCGTTTGTCGGTGCCAGATATGTTAAGCACAGGCAATAGCCTAGCACCCGGAAATACAGCCGATATAGTGGACATTTCCAATCCATTTGTGGTTGAGCCTACTGGCCCGATTACCCTAGCGCTTGACAATGTTCGCTATGAATTTGGTCTTGATGGAATAAATGAGGTGGTGGTGTTTGACGACAGAGATCATGCTCCGTTTTCAATTGGCTCTTTTGTTGCCAATGGTAGTGTTGAAATTGAGCAGGTAGTAAGTGCTGATGCCAGTCATGGCGAGGTCAAGCAACTTACTTTCAACACCAACGAATCGGTAGTATATTTTCAAACCCAAGCAGACAACGGTGGCACCACCGTTAAGCTAGATATGAATAGCTTAGACATGCTTGAATTTGACATCTTAGTGATTGAAGACCCTCGAGACACGCGTAATTTCGTGATTAAAATGGACTGCGGATTTCCTTGTGGATCGGGTGACTACCCTATTGAAACACCCGAGATTGGCGTGTGGAAAAGCTACCAAATACCCTTAGCAGACCTTATAAGTCATGGTGGTTCAAGCTTAAACTTAGCAACTGTAGATACTCCCCTAGTTATATTCCCTGCATGGGGGAATCAACAAGGCGTGGTAATGCAAGTAGATAACGTTCGTGTAGTAGGTGATGGCAATGATGATAATAACCCACCTAACGAAGTCGTTATTGACAGCGACACGGTACTTTTTGACGATGCTTTTGCCCCCGGTTGGGCGCTTTGGGATTGTTGTGGTAATGCAAATGTGTCTATTGTGGCCGATGCCGAACGCGGTATGGTGGCAAACGTAGACTTCTTTGGACCATCACCAACGGTATCGGGTATGCAGGCTAGTTTGCCGCATAACTTAGCCGCTGCTGTTAACGGCACACTAGAGTTTGATTTTAAACTAGCGAGTGCGCCAAATGATGAAACTGCTCAGCTGTTGATTAAGTTTGAAACCAGCAATGGGACTTTTCTAGAAATGGCAATGTCAGAAAGTGTTGAAGGCCTTGCTCCTCAAGTTGGGCAATGGCAGCACTTCACTTTTAATGTTGGTGAACTACAACAACGAGGCATTGATATTGAAAAACTAAACCTGATCTTGATGTTCCCATCGTGGACTAAAGCACAAGGCGCGGTGTATCAGTTAGACAATGTAGAAGTGAGGTTGTAGTCAGCACTTACTTTCGATAAGTTTGCGCCAGCATTGACTAGTTTACTCAATGCTGGCGTATTTAACCTTAGAAAAAATAAAGGCCTGATGTTGGGGCAGTCCAACGCTCTCAGACCTTTTTATGTAATCTAAATTCAGCTTTCTACGCTATGGAGGTCTAAACTTTATTCTTATAGTAACGTCTAGCAAACAAAAGCCCAGCGAATATTATAAGCGCTGATGTAGACTCATTTACCGCTATTGGCAATGACGTAGGAATAGGACCAGCGCCACTTGCTCACACTAGCCCTTATTAAAATACGAAAGCAAAACTGCTTATACTGATATTATTCCTGCGCGTAAAATTGGGAAACTGTGTCTTGAGCCACTTTTTGCAAAAACAGCGCGGTTTCGGCGTCAATTACACCGTAATAATCATAGCTGCTGCCCACTGGAGAAACGCCATAAATGCTTGCAAATACTGTTGCTGCTGCTAAGTAAGTCCCTTCAATACTGGGGTGCGAACCATCAAACGATTTGTGTAACTGCATATTGGGTTTAAGTCGATAGGCAGCTTCAAATGCCAAACCCACCGGAATGACTAGTGCGTCAATTTCGTTGCCCGCTTCGATATACAAAGAGGCTATATCGCGAATCATCCCAGGGCGAAACTTTGCATGGGGTTTTACATACGCTGGGGTCATATACAGAACCGTTTCGCCGCCTGCTTGCTTAATTTTTTTAGAAAACGCCTTGGTAGTATCCATAAAGCGCTGACGTCGTTCATCAGAAAGTGGCGCTGCGCTTCCACCTTGTAAAATAACAACTTCAAAAGGCCTGTCTACGCGCAGGCTCGAGGGATTGAGTAAGTGATCAATATTATGATCAAAAATAGCGGCACCGCCAACAGTCGCGGACTTATATGTCAAGTCGCCGCTGTCATTAATGCCGGCCGCGGCAACCATTCTGCGAACATGATTATGAACACTGTCGCCGTAATACAAGTAACTGTTGCCAACAAACAGTATATGAGTTGGATTCTCTAGTTGTAAGCGTTTTACCTTTGGCACTGACCATTCAGAACTTTCGAATGCTAGGTTAGAGGATGATGCTTGTTTAAGCGTGCTTGCGCAAGATGATACAAAAAGTTGTACACCTAGAATGGCGAATATAGTAACTACCTTGTTCATCTTATCTTCTCCACATACCTTGCCTAGAACTTAAGGCAGATATGTCAAAATTAGTATTTCAAAATAGCGACTATTCAGCCACTTTAGCACTCTTTTGATCAGATTGAGTTCTGGCAGCGAGATGGGTAATCCCTACCAAAAGCGGTGTCACAATAAGCCAACACAATCCGATAATAACACCAGTTTGCCATTGACCTAAAGGCAAATCCACCGCACCTAGCCGAGCAGCACCTATGTAGCTAAGGGGCGCAAACAACGCGGCTAAAATTGTCATTATCAGTGGTTTTTTAATCAAGTAATTCATGCTGTGTCGAAAACAACCTGAAAGCGCGAGCCATACAGCCACCAGCCAAATTGGAATAGACAGTAGACTCGGATCTGGCGTAAACATAAAAACACCAAAATAGCTCAATGCGCAATCTACCGCTACTCCTAATGTTGCGCACGGGACAATAACTTTTAGCTCCTGTAACCAATCTCCACTTAAGTAAACGTGTAAAGCGATTAACAAGAATAAAAGCCACTCTATATGTTGACCGAATAAAACCGCTAAGAACCACGTCGACTGGAACCAAATAAAATTGTGCAGCGGAGAATAGCTAAGTAATTTCACTGTTTTTTTGCATCCAAGCCAGTTAACTTCAAATTAATGTGTGACACGTTCGCCCCATATATCTTCTAAGCGAGAATCTCTTCCACATCTCCAACGATAGAATTTATAGCTTGCTGCGCTCTTTTTGTAATAATCCTGATGGTGGATTTCATCGCCCTTAATTGGGTAAAAAGTGCTTGTTGCTAATATAGGCGTTACCACTTTTTGATCGCTGAATTCATCCACAACCTTTTGCTTAGAAGCCTCCGCAAGTTTGCGCTCATTGTCGTTAGCAACAAAAATAGCGCTCAAATAGCTGCTGCCTTTGTCACAAAACTGGCCCTGAGCATCAAATGGGTCAATGTTGACCCAGTAATAATCCAGTAAATCTTGATAGGAAACTACCGACGGGTCGTACGTTACTTCAACTGCCTCATAGTGGCCTTTGTGATTACCGTTATAAGTTGGGTTGGGTGTTTTACCACCGGTAAAACCCGACACCACTTCACTTACGCCATCTAACTTTTCAAAGTCAGATTCCATGCACCAAAAACAGCCGCCAGCAAAGGTCGCTGTTTCAGCCAAAGATATTGCGCTTGCAGATGTTAGCCATACTAATGCTAAAATTTTCACATATAATTTCATATTTATAAATTCTCTTTTTTTTACATAGTCTATATATAAGAACTGGTATTCATCAAAAACAGTGCAATGATTGCAAAACTTTAATAAATGAATCTTTGCTAAAAGAATACTTCTGTTATTCTTTTTGTTCACTCTCGATAGACCTAACGGGCAAAGGCTCATTGAAAGTAAGTGTTCTGTAAGGGAATGGTATCTCAATATCGGCGTCGTCTAATGCTTGTTTAATGGCCCCAACGACTTCACTTTTCGACTTTCGCTCACCAAGGGGAGTTGGGTCGGCCCACCACGTAACCTCAATGTCCATTGAGCTGCTGCCAAATCCGCTTAAGAATACTTCAACCCCCTTATCTTTCGCAATCAGCTCACAACTTTCAACAGCGTCTTTAATAATTGGCAAGGCCGCGCGAGCATCTTCTGAGTAAGCAACGCCGGTCATAATTTTCATGCGCCTTGTTCTTTCGTGCGTAAGCACACATACAGGATTCTTAAATAAAAATGAATTTGGCACTACCACCAACTCGCCATCGGGCCTAAGCAGCACGGTCATGCGTACAGTAATGTTCTCTACTCTACCAAGAATATCTTCACACTCAATAAAATCTCCTTTTTCAAAAGGGTACTTCCACAGTAATAAGATACCAGCGAAAAAGTTTTCAAAAATCTCCTTAAACGCGAAACCTATAGCCACTGAAGCTAATCCCAAGCCACCAAGTGCTTTAGCCGGTGTGAGTCCTGGAAACACCACCATAGCGGCTAGTAATATACCTAATATCCAAATGATTATACGGGCAATGCGCTGAGTTAGCTCTTTGAGTGAGCCACGCATTCTGCTGCGGCCAGTCATACCACCAATTAGTTTACTGACCAGCATCGATACAATGCCTGTTATTAGCAACACGGCAATAGCAACTATAATATAAGGGGTATGGGCAATAAAGTCGTACCAAATGTTTAGCACAGTATTTTGCAGAGTTTCACTAGCCGCTTCTACTGAAAAGGCGGATGGCGCGCTATCTGCTTGTCCCTCTTGCCCATTAGCTGTTTGTGCAAAACTAAAAAATGATATGAACAAGATAAGTGTCACGGTGATTTTCATGTTGGCACCTTTTCGAATAATTATGAATTATTACTATATTACCCTATACGAGCGATCACTTTTTTAAAAATGAAAAATGCTAAGTATTAATACAAAAGTACTATTCCTAAGGCCCTTTAAACCAAGTTCAAGAAATTATTTGCATAAAAAAACCCGCACTCCAATGAAAAAAGTGCGGGCGATGAGAAACTTGCTAAAATACGGGATTTGAGGTGTTGGTAAAGCATCTACTGTTGTCAATAAAACTAACTTCATGACAAACGGAAATTACACAATGAATAGTCAACAATAAGAATGATAGCAAAAAATATGCCAATACTTAATTCCATTATTTATCAGATACTTAGATTAAATGGGTGATATTTGCCACAAATAATGTGATGCGTTTTGGGAACGCAATGAGAATTTATTTCATACAGAGCAAAAAACTTCTGAATTTTACTTATAGATATCAATCAGTTACTTCCATATAGTGAATGTCGCAAAATAGAGGCGCACACTATTAATTTGATTGTTTTGCGTAATATCGGATGATAATTATTATGCACATTCGGCTTAAATTAGAATTACGCTCAAGCTAATTATTTACGGCATATAAGCGCAGATTCTAATCTATTAAACGCCTTCGTACCGCTTGCCGCTCAATATCGCGTGATATAAAATAGGACTATTAACACACTTCATTAAATGGAAAATCAATTTTGTCTGTCCACGCCCAAACCGAAAGTAGTCATACAAATATTGTGGTTTTAGGGGGTGGAGCCGGTGGCTTGGAACTCGCCATTAAATTAGGTAGGCGCTACAAAAAACATTCTCGCAAAATTATATTAGTAGACAAAAACCGCACTCATATTTGGAAGCCTCTACTGCACGAAGTTGCATCTGGTTCGCTAGACCCAGAAATGGACGGGGTCGATTATCTGCTATTAGGCAATAGAAATGGTTTTGTATTTCACTTGGGCACTATGGTGGAATTAAACCGCGGTGAAGCCACCATCACATTAGCGCCACTCCTTGATGAAGATCAAGAAGTTGTGCTTGAGTCGCGAACCTTAAGCTATAAACAACTTGTATTTGCGCTTGGCTCGGTAACAAACGATTTTGGGACGCAAGGGGCTAAAGAAAACTGTATTTTCTTGGATTCACCCGCTGGCGCTCAAAAGTTTCATAACAAGTTACTGAATGAATTTTTAAAACTACAATCAGATAGCAAAGACGATACTTTAGAAATTTCCATTGTAGGAGCCGGCGCGACCGGTGTTGAACTGGCCGCTGAACTTTATAAAACCTCTGAGTTACTTCAATCTTATGGATATAACCATCTATCTAGTGCCCGATTAAAAGTAAAATTAGTCGAAGCGGGCCCGAGGTTGTTACCTGCACTGCCTGAAAGGATTGCCACAAGTACACAGCGAGAGTTAGAAAAGCTGGGCGTTGAAATACTGCTTGGTACCGTTGTTTCAAAAGTTGCAAAAAATGGTTTACATACCAAAGACGGCCAGTTTATCGAAAGCAAAATGTCGGTATGGGCGGCAGGTATAAAAGCACCTGATTTTTTGGCAAATATTGGCGGGCTAGAAACCAATAGAATTAATCAAATTGTGGTTACATCTATGCTCACCAGTGTAAGCGACGAAAATATTTATGCCTTAGGAGATTGTGCTCAGTGCACTATGCAAGACGGCTCTAAAGTGCCTCCTCGCGCGCAATCAGCACATCAAATGGCTAGTCATGTGTATAAAAACATTAAATTGCTCGATGCCAACAAGCCGCAAAGCGAATATAAGTATGTGGATTACGGGTCGCTGGTATCGCTGTCGACCTATTCTACAATTGGCAGTTTGATGGGCAACTTATCAAACGGCAGCATGTTTATAGAAGGGCGCTTAGCCAGAATTGTCTATATTAGCTTGTATCGTATGCATCAAGTGGTTATTTTTGGAGTGCTAAAAACCGCATTGTTTATGATTGTTAACAGAATTAATAATAGATTGCGGCCCAACTTAAAGCTGCATTAATAAATATCATGCTGTTAAAGCAACCTGACTGACTCTTGCGCAAGGATGACCTAGGGTG
>Ga0115567_10007716_pt1 | contig 10191 bp, 8 predicted proteins | sample COGITO_mtgs_1204_2_FD_88679 | JGI IMG/M metagenome (GOLD analysis project Ga0115567, IMG submission 88679) | Pelagic marine microbial communities from North Sea - COGITO_mtgs_120412 | ecosystem: Environmental > Aquatic > Marine > Epipelagic | place: Germany:Helgoland, sampling site Kabeltonne... | reverse complement strand
TTTCGAGCAGGTGTATAAGGGATACTGATGAAGAAAGAACAGCCCGGTAAGGCTACAGGAATGCAGTCGCTATTTTTTAGGCTTTCAATGTCATGCTCTTCTAAAACTTCGAGATGGTCAACGCTCAGTGCACCATGCTCGCAAGCCACTTGCACTCCACCGATGGATGAAAATTGATTGACATGAATCTTGGCTTTCACTCCCAATGCTTTAGCCGCCTCAAGCAACTGAGCTGTATGCTCAGCACTGAAGTAATTTCGCTCGCAAAAAATGTCCACGTAGTCAAGTAGATCTTTGGCTTTGGCTGCTGGTAATATTTCCTCACAGACATAAGCTATGTACTTATCCGCATCACCCTTAAATTCCAGTGGTACCGCATGAGCTGCCAATAAACTAGCCTTGATTGGTAAGTTGAAGTTTTCTTTTAATCGCTTAACCACCTTTAAGATCTTAAGCTCCGATTCAAGATCGAGTCCGTAACCCGACTTTATCTCAATGGCACCCGTTCCCAATTGTATAAGCTCAAGCAAACGATTAGATGCTTGCTCGTAAAGCTCATCTTCGCTTGTTTCGCGAAGTTTCAAAGCTGAATTGATGATTCCCCCTCCTTTCGCGGCAATCTCCTCATAGGACAAGCCTTTGATACGATCTACGAATTCACTTTGCCTCGTTCCGGCATAAACCAAATGTGTGTGGGAGTCTATCCAGCTTGGTCCAACAACTCTTCCGTCGGCATCAATCACTTGAAGATCTTTCCAATTGCTGATTCCGGGGAAACTGCTCATCTCACCAAAACCAATAATCTTATCGCCTTCAATAGCCAACCAAGCGTCTTCTATGATCGGCAGCTGTTTCATAGCAGCACCTTTGACCAGAGCGCTGGTCTCGCTTACTTGAATGAGTTGCTTTATGTTTTTAATAAGAATATTCACGGCCTGCAAAGATGGAAGTTTAATTCAAGTCTACAATTAATGAAGGCCTTATCTCGCTTAAGATTTCAACCTAAAAATCAACTCTAAAATAAAACACTGGCAAAAAGCCTAATTGGTATTCTTCGCGTATGCTTTTAGCTGGATCGTTGGATTCATCTGGTGCATAGGTCAATGCAAGAATATTCTTGGTGTTGAAGATATTCACGAAATCAACCCCTAATTCATGGGTTAGCGCTCTTGCATTGCGTTTCCAGTTAACCTTGAGGTCTGTTCTGAAGTATGGCCTGTGTTGCAATGTATTCTTCAAGGCATCAACTTCTACCAACTCCTTTTGAATGTTCGATTGAACGATATCCGCAGGCCCATACCATCTACCACCAGTGGTGGTGACTTTAGTTCCGGTTTGAATCCTATTCTTCTCTCCTAATTTCCATTCTTTGGTGAAGAGCGCATTAACAGCGTAGTTTCCATTAAAATCTGTATTCCTCCAAACCTTATCACTTCCTTGATATTTAGCATCGAATACTGAAGCCGTGAGCATGAAAAAATAGCCTTTGCTAAAGAACTTCTCTAAGGTAAGTTCTAGGCCGTAATTTCTTCCTAAACCTTCATTCACAAGCGTGTCTGGGAAAAAACGCGTAAAGCCACTCCCGGTGTTTACCATGCTGAAAGAACTCGGTTGAATGCTCACTGGGATATTAAACAAATGCTGGTAATAGCTCTCCACTTTCAGACGAACATTATCACTCAGCATGCGATCATATCCTATTACAAAATGATGACTCTTTAAAAAGTCCATTCCCTTATTGTAAGTGATGGGATTGCCATTGGCATCCATTCTATTCCCGAAGAACAACAAATAACTTGGTGGCAACTGTGAATGCAGTCCATATCCAAAACTCAATTTGGAGCCTCCTTTAAGTGCATAGCTCAAGCCAAGTCGAGGTTCAATTGGTGAGAGTGAGCCATTCAGGCTAAAGTACTGTGCATGAATCCCAGCATTAATCGTTGTGCGGTTGTTAGGACGATATTTCCACTGAACGTAAGGTTGTAATAGCAGCGCAGTTTCGTTGCTGGCCCATCGAGTTACCCACGAATAATAACGAACATCAGTAGAATCGATAACCCTTGCACTGTCTTGATGATTAAAGAAATAATTGTCGGCTACGATTCCATACTTCAATACGTTTTTGGAATTAATCTTTCTGTTGATGTACAAAGCCGTGGCTACTTTACGTTCCTTAAAAGTGTAATCCAAGATACTCGTGAGCGAATCGAGTTGATAAGTGTTTTCAGGAGTTATTCTTCGCCAAATTAAATTGTGATTTGCTTCGATCATGCTTTGGGTTCCTGCTAAGGTCCACTTCATGAAGGTCTTTTTGTTCAAGGCCTTGGTGTAGCTTGCCCCAACAACACCCATGTTCGTATTGAAATATTGATCGCGATCGTTATCTCCAAAAATATTGCGCTCAGGTTCAACTTGATCGCTTAAGACGATATCGATGCTGCTTACTCCTCCTATTCCAAACAATGCAAATTGGCCTCCATTTTTGAGAGGGAAATTAAAGCGCAAAGAAGCATCCTGGTAAGCAGGAGCTGCATCTGTTCCTATATCGATTCCCAATGCCGAAAAGATGGCCACCGTGCTGTATCTGTAGGTCAGTAAGTAGGAAGATCCCGATTTCTTTCCCAAGGGTCCTTCCGCAAAAGCTTCTAAACCCAGAAAGCCCAATTGGGCGCTTAATTCATGCTTTTGGTTATTTCCGTTACGCAGCTTCAAATCGAAAACTCCGGCAATACCATTTCCGTATTCCGCTGGGAAAGCACCCGTAAAGAAATCGGAATTTGCAAGGTTCTTATTATTGATGATACTCACTGGCCCTCCAGCGGTTCCAGCGATACTGAAATGATTGGGGTTTGGTATTTCAATCCCTTCCAAGCGCCACAATAAACCACTCGGTGAGTTCCCGCGAATGACGATGTCGTTTCTGGAATCATCAGCTCCTTGAACTCCTGCAAAATTACTTGCCATCCGTGCTGGCTCTCCCCTGCTACCAGCATATCTATCGGTCTCTGCCACATCAAAAGCGCGAGCACTTACCGTGGCCATTTCATTGAGTGCTTCTCCATTTCTGCTCGCCCTTATTTCAAGGGCTTCCATCTGAACAGCTGATTCTTCAAGATCTAAATTCAAAATCGTTTCCTTTCCTGAATTCAAGATGATATTGTTCAGCACACGCTCTTGATAGCCCAAATAAGTGAGCTTTAAAGCATGTCGACCTACGACTAAATCATTCAATTCAAAGTTTCCATCAAGATCTGTGGTAGTCCCTACGAGTTGAGTAGTATCTGAGATGAGAATAACATTGACTCCGATAAGAGGGATTCGAGTGTCCTTATCAACAATAGTTCCCCTGATATTGGATTTAATATCCTGAGCCTGAATCGAATAAGGGCCGACCAAACAAAGTCCAAGTAAAACAATAAAACCTAAGGTTCTCCTCATTTCTGGTGGAATCGTTTGGTCATTTTAGAGACCTGAATCAGGTCGCTTTCAGTTACGATACCTAATAGCTTTGCATCCTTCACGACCATCAGTACTCCCGTTCTTTCTGTCGCCATAAGATCAACCGCCTCTGCTGTGCTGCAACTGCTTTCAACGCTTATAAAATCTTCACGCATGATGTCCTTTACCGCGACATCCGCTGTGCCATCGTTCCCTAGAAAATGACGCAGCAAAGCTTGATAAGTAATCACTCCAGTAAGCTCGCCTTCATCGTTTTCAAATGGAACATAAGGTGTTCTTTTACAATCCATTACATTGGTTACTAAATCTAATAGTTCATCCTTATTTACCGTAAACATATCCGTGGTCATGATCTGAGAAACAGCCTTAAACTCTTTGTATTCATCGCGTTTTGCTGGGTCTACATTCTCCCATAAGTGAACTGGCTTTTCAGTTTGTTCGTTCTCATAGATTCCCTTGTTAATGAAATGGAAGCTTCGTTAGGGGTTGAACCAATAAGTAGCTCACTAAAGTTTTTCATTTGCCATTGCGCGCCATTCATATGACTGTATATCCTACTCTCTATCACTCCTAGGAGGCGCTCAATATCAGCTAAATCGACTTTAAGACTCTTAAGTTCTTTGTATGCCATTGGGATTAATTCTTCCTCGATAAGCTTTGCAGCTGATACTGTTTGGCCAAACCATCTGAACTGGCAGTCTAAACTGGTATTCGCAGCATTATAGAAGTTGTAGCGAACATCCTCAAAACTCATTCTGGAAGGCATATCTGCGCAATCTGCAGGCATCCCTTTCATTAGACCTAGCCAAAAAGCGGTGTTTGCCATTTCGTCCAATACGGCAGGACCAGCAGGAATATAGCGGTTTTCGATTCTCAGATGAGGCTTACCACCTCCTACACCATAACAGGCACGATTCCAACTGTAGACTGTACTGTTGTGCATTTTAAGGGCATTCAATTCGGGAATACCCCCGTCTTTCAATACAGCCAACGAATCTTCATTGACATCAGAAGCAAAAAGCAAATTATACCTAGAAACTTGATCCTTAAAGAGATCTACTACGCTGCCTTCAAGCCATTTCCGCCCAAAACTCACGCGAGGCTCTTTATCGCGCATATCCACATTGGTATCACGTGTATCAACCGATTGCTGAAAAAGAGCGATTCGGGTTTCACTCCAAAGTCTTTTACCTAAAAGCAATGGAGAGTTGGCACATGCCGCCAAAACTGGCCCTGCAATGGTTTGTGACCAATTGTAGAGCGATTGAAAATCGTCTTGATCTACCTGAAGGTGCACCTGAAAGCTTGTATTACAAGCCTCAAACAGAATGTTTGGGTGTTTGGTGATCAGGTCATCTAGTCCGTGCAGATTAAGCTCAAAGTCGCCTTTACGTTGACTTCGAATTATGTTGTTAAGCGCCTCATAACGCGGGTTAGGCGTCATAAACTCAAAAGAAAGATCCTTCTGTTGCAATGTTGGCAGGATACCCGTGACCATTATTTTGGTATTGTGTTTTCCAGCAACTTTTCTTCCCTTTTTTAGCAAGTCTCTCAACTGGTTTTCCATTCTGCGGAAGCAGTCTGTTTTGAAAACTTGTGGGTCAAGATTGATCTCGAGGTTAAACCTTGCTATTTCTGTGGTGTAATGTTCGTCTTTGATTTCATCCAGAAGCAACATATTGTTCATGGCTGGTTTCCAGTCGTCGCCAACCAAACAGAGCTCTTGTTCTGCACCAATACGAGTAATCCCACTCTCTATTTGGCGCTCATCAAGCATACGCTCAAGGGCTTTGATATCGTTCAATAAATATCTTGCAAAACTCCTTTTTTCCAGTGGGTCACTGAATTTGCTTACGCGCTGATCTCCCATATTAAATCAATAGAGCACCTAAAGTAAGAAAAGCTCTCGGAGAAACAAATGCTTGGGTGGCCTTAGTTAAGACTCAATAAACTCAACGATCTCATCCATCAACTTACGGTCTTTTAGAATCTTAAAGTGACCTAAGCCCTTGGTAATCAAAAGCTTTGAATTATGCAGTTTAGAGTGAAGAAATTCAGCTTGGTCGATTTTGGCTTCTTGATCATCTTGGTCGTGCACCACTAAGTAAGGGATATCTATGGCGTATCGCACATTATGTTCGGTTGTATATTCTTCAAATTCGTTCCCAGTTAATCGCCTTACCTCATTTCTGATTGCTCCGTTCAATTTGGGAGAAGCGTTAATTCTCGCTCGAAAATCATCAAGTATGTCATTGGCAATGGTTGGTTGACTGATACTTACCACCTTATTAAACTTCTGTCCCCTCGACATGGAGTTGAAAATACTGGCCGCTCCCAAAGAATGTCCAACTACCGCTTCAACCTCTCCAACTTCTTTTAGCAATTCCATCAAGGCCGAGCTAAAGTGAATTACATTGCTGTAGTTACCTGGACTCTTACCATGACCGTAAGCGTCGCAAGCCCAAACACTATATCCTTTCTCAATCAGCTTTAAGGCCAAAATACGCCATTGACTGGCTCTACCCATCCATCCGTGCATAACAACAATGGCAGGACCTTGTCCCCATTTGTAAGCTTGGATACGAGTATTCTCGTAGAACAAGTCAAACTTTTGAGCTTGTTCCAAAAACTCTGCTTCACGCACTGGATACTTGAAACGAAAGGGCGTTGTGAAGATTTTAACTCCTAACCAGCGCGCCATTGGTGGCAGAAGTTTCTCCAATATTGGAAACCCGGCTTGCACGATTCGAATGGGCAACGGATACTTTATAGGGTTCGGTTTGAGTGCTTCTTCCATCTTCCTCTACTCAGTGCTATTATGCGCTGAATTTGGTCGTCTTGCCGACCTTTTTACAATCTTATATGATTTGGGCCAAAGACTTGTAATAACTTTAGCCTGATAAGCGAACAAAAGTAATTCACCAAAGGTTTTAAATACGATGAAAGCAATCAATATTCTTACAATTTTAGTCGCCACCTTATTGGCAGCATGTGGCCAGAGCCAGACTCAGTCGACAAAAGAAAGCAATATTCAAAACGCGAAATACGAGGTAGTAAAGACTCCTCAGGAATGGAAGAATATCCTCAGCGACCAAGAATATTACGTTTTAAGAGAATCTGGAACTGAAAGAGCTTTTACAGGCGCTTACTGGAATCACAAAGAAAATGGGGTGTACACCTGCAAGGGATGTGGAACCCATCTTTTTGAGTCTGATACGAAGTTTAAATCCGGAACTGGATGGCCAAGTTATTACGATGTAGTTTCAAAAGAAAATGTGGAACTAGTTAGTGATAAGAGCTTGGGCATGACCCGTTCCGAAGTGCGCTGTGGTAAATGTGGAGGTCATCTCGGACATGTATTTGACGACGGCCCTGCTCCAACTGGATTGCGTTACTGCATTAATTCAGCTTCTTTAGGTTTTAAGAAGAAGTAGGCTTTGAAAATTTTAATCTACTGCAAATTCAAACTAGTCCATTAAAGCCTCTTCAAAAGACTTCAACTCCATTTCCCATGTATAGGCTTTTTTAGAAAGCTTTCTGGAAGAATCGCGGTACTGCTTCCAAAGGTCTTCATTGGAAAGCAATTCCATAACGGCATTGGCAAAATCCATTGGGTCATCCTTGATGGAAGCATGCATTTTGTCTTCAATCGAAATGCCTTCTGCCCCAACTGGGGTGGTTACCATAGGAAGACCTCTGTACAGGTTATCCAATACTTTAATCTTCATCCCACTACCGTAGCGCAAGGGAACCACTCCTAGCCTGCACTGTTTCATGATTTCATCTGGGTTTTCAGCAAATCCATGCATCACAACTTGGGGCCATTTGTTCAGGACTTTCTTTAAATCTCGTTTCGCTCCCTTTCCTAACAAGTGAAATTTCAAATCGGCATCCTTTTCAATGAGTATAGGCCACACCTTTTTGAAAAACCATATCAAGCCATCACTATTAGCAGGCCAACTCAAGGAGCCCATGTAGAAAAGGGCTTTTTCTGTTTCATCAAATTCGAGATTAGGTAAGCTCATTAGAGACTCTGAACCCAAATGTTTGGTTTCTCTAAAATTTGGTACCTCAATTCCATATTCCTCAAACTTGGCTTTATCGGAAGCAGCCATAAAACTCTTTGCACAGGCTTTCATCAATACCTTCTCTGCGGTAATCACCCGCTGGGTCTCTAGACTTATCGCCCGCTTCTTCAATGGCTCACGCTCCAATTGCGCCAAACGCTCCCAAAGTTTAAACTCTGCATTATGAGCATGGTATACCTTCGTACAATCCGACAAGGAGCTCAAATAAATCCCCATCTCGTAATGATCAATAATCACGATATCGGCATCATCCGCCAAATGATGGATGATTTCTGCTGCCTTAGTATGGTAGTTCCGAAACTGATTTAAAGGAATTCGCTTGGTATAAGAACGCAAGAGATTCATCAGGTTTCTTTTTTTCTTAAGCTTAAAGGAGGCATAAGTATTCAACTTAACCGCCTTCATGAACTCTTCTTCTAATTCCTCACTGGGCTTATCTACCAAAGCAAAAACCGAGAGTTCATGTTCTTTTGAAAGATGCTCTATGAGCTTGAAAGATTTGATTCGTCCACCACTGCTTGCAGGATAAGGGAGTTCAGTAGTGATGAATAAAATCTTTGCCATTGAACTCAAAAGTAGTGCTTAATGAAAACTCAGGGGCGAGATATTGATATTACTTTTGCGAGATGGGAAAACTCGCATTAATCACCGGAGCAACCGCCGGTATAGGTAAAGCAGCAGCATTTAAATTCGCAGAAAACGGTTGGGACCTCATCATCACTGGAAGAAGAAAAGATCGCCTCTCTGCTTTGGAGACCGAATTAAAGCAATTCAATATCAAGGTATTAAGCCTGAATTTTGACGTTCGCAACAAAGAAGAAGTTGAATCTCATTTAAGCGAGCTAACTGTTGAATTTTCTGAAGTAGACCTCCTTTTGAACAACGCTGGTTTAGCTGCCGGATTTGGGACCATTGATCAAGGAAATACAGATGATTGGGATCAGATGATCGATACTAACGTAAAAGGATTGCTTTACGTTTCCCGACAGATTTTACCCAAAATGAAAGAACGCAAAAGCGGGCATGTGATTAATATCGGCTCAACTGCTGGTAAAGAAACCTACCTAGGTGGCAATGTGTATTGTGCAACCAAACATGCGGTTGACTCCCTTACCAAAGCAATGCGTATTGATTTACTTCCATTTGGAATCAAAGTTACTGGTGTTTGTCCAGGAGCTGCAGAAACAGAGTTCTCTCTAGTGCGTTATAAAGGAGATGCAGAAAAAGCAAAGTCGGTTTACAATGGCTACACCCCAATGACTCCAGAACACATCGCGGATGTGATTTGGTATGCAGCCAACACACCTCCCAATTTGTGTTTGAACGACATTGTACTCACTTCCCTAGCCCAGGCGAATTCATTCTATGTAAACCGTGAATCGGTTTAAGGGATTAACTTAATTTCGTTTTAGATGAAAATCGGCTACGACGCCAAAAGGGCTTTCCATAATTCTTCTGGTTTAGGCAACTACAGTCGCGACCTGCTGCGAATTATGTTTGCTTACAGAGCAGAATATGATTATTACCTATTTAATCCCAAGCCTCCTAAACGAGAGCTTTTTACATTCAACAGCTCTCCACAGATTCATCAAATTGAGCCAAGCTCTCAGTTTCATAAAATCATTCATCCCATTTGGAGATCAAAAGCAGTTATCGGTGAATGCAAAAAGCTAGGCATCGATATTTACCATGGACTTAGTAACGAGCTACCCCTCGGAATGAAGAAAAGTGGGATTAAATCAGTGGTGAGTATTCACGATTTGATTTTCATGCGTTTCCCAAAGCTTTATCGAAAAACAGACCGAATCATTTACAAAGCGAAATTTGAGCAAGCTTGCAGAGATGCCGACAGAGTGATTGCCATCAGCCAACAAACTGCTAGCGACATTAGAAGCTTTCTGAAAATAGACAGCAAAAAGATTGATGTAGTTTACCAAGGTTGCCAGACTGAATTTCAAGTGCGCTATTCTGAGAACGAGCTGAAAGACACCCGTGAATCCTATGATCTGCCTGAACGTTTTCTTCTAGCGGTAGGCACTTTAGAACGAAGAAAAAATCAAGAGATTGCCTTGAAAGCCCTTGCAAAACTCGACGACAACATCTCTTTAGTTCTAGTTGGAAAACCTACTTCTTATAAAAACCTACTCCTAAAGATGATTGATCATCTAGGGCTTAAAAAACGGGTGCACTTTATGAGCGACCTTCCAAGCGTCGACCTTGCTAAGTTTTTCCAATTAGCGGAAGTGGTGCTCTACCCTTCTCTCTTTGAAGGTTTTGGAATCCCAATTGTAGAAGCTTTGGCTTCTGAAGTTCCAATCATTACCTCAAAAGATTCATGCTTTAAGGAAGCTGGCGGTGACGCCGCTTTGTACATTGATCCTAATGATTACAAATCGCTTTTAGGACCCCTCGAGTCTTTGCTTGAAGATCAAGCTGAAAGAAATCAGCGTATCGAATTAGGCCGGTCACATTTCAAGCGTTTTTCTGAGGATCAAATAGCCAAAAACCTAAGCGAGGTTTATGCAAAATAATTTGGGAGAGCTTAGCTCTGAATTAAAGAAAGGGAGTCTAGTCCTTAGCCCCTATGCTGGATCTTGGGGCTTCCTCGTTGCTCTTGACAATAAGGAAAGGATCCAAGAATTGG
>Ga0115567_10007715_pt1 | contig 10192 bp, 10 predicted proteins | sample COGITO_mtgs_1204_2_FD_88679 | JGI IMG/M metagenome (GOLD analysis project Ga0115567, IMG submission 88679) | Pelagic marine microbial communities from North Sea - COGITO_mtgs_120412 | ecosystem: Environmental > Aquatic > Marine > Epipelagic | place: Germany:Helgoland, sampling site Kabeltonne... | reverse complement strand
TTCGTTGCAATCAACGTTCGCGCCCAGATCAAGCATGACGGTCGCGCCGCGAATGGTTGGGAAATACGTTGCAATGGCTGGACGGTCGATCCCAGGTAATGTTTTCAGGACGAATTTCGCCATCGCCATTAGCGCGCCTGTGTTGCCAGCCGAAATCACGGCGGCGGCTTCACCATCAGATACAGCGTTGATCGCAAGACGCATGCTTGATTGCCGTCCGCCCCGAAGTGCAATAGCAGGTTTATCACCGCTGCCGACAACATCGGGTGCGTGGCGGATTTCCGTTACTTTTTTGACAATGGGACGATTTGCCAACAATGGCTCCAGCAAAGCTTCATCGCCGAAAAGCAGGAATCGCAGACGCGGATTTTCACCGGCTGCGATCTCTATACCATCAATGACCATGGCAGGCGCTTCATCACCGCCCATCGCGTCAATAGATAAGGTCAAAGTGTTATTGGAGGCCATGTCCAGCAAGCGGATGCCCTAAATCCAGTGGAATCAGAAGATAACGCATCATACGGGCGAAACCACCCGCTTGAAAGGAAGTTAGGCGAGTTCTTCGACGACGCTAACTTCGCGCTTGTTATAGTGACCGCAAGAACTGCAGACATGATGCGGACGCATCACTTCGCCACAGTTGGAGCACTCAACGACATTTGTAGTACCAAGTGCGTGGTGCGCCCGACGCATGTTGCGCTTTGACTTTGAAATTTTCTTCTTTGGAACGGCCATCTATCTAATCCTTGGTTACGTCACGCACGGCAAGCGCGATTACATAAAGGATTTGGCATCGTGCTGCAAGGTGAGAAGGTAATTTTTCTGACGTTTATATAATTGTAAAAAATATCTTCTAACTTTTTGATTCTAAGTCTTTTTTTAGAGCAGCCAACTTGGCGAATGGGTTTGGCTTATCATCACCGCCGTCGGCATCCTCAATAATATCGTTAAATTCGGCACCTGGTACCCTCGGATAAGGGGGAATCAGTAGTGCAAGCTCTTCGACTACGGCCTCTCCAACATCAATTATACCGTCTTCAATTGGGTCCGGGCCGTCGTCCATTGGCAGGACAATAATGTCGTCATCTTCGTCTTTGATGTTAAATTCTGACGCATCTTCGCTGTATCGGCGCTCAAGTTGGAATGTCATTGTCTGTATGATCGACTCACCCGTGACCACACAGTTTTGCACGAATGATGTAATGATTTCGCCCTCTGCAACGATCTCGCGACCGATTTCTGGGCGAATCTTGACGATACCCTCAAGCTTATCCAGCGTAACCAAATCCAGCCGGCTGGCGATGGTTGCCATTTCCTCAACAGTTGGCTGAAGATCAATCTTACGCCCGTGGTTCGGTAATTCTTCAACAACAACGGGTCGGCTTAATTCGTATCCCATAGCTTAGGTCGCCTCGCTGATGATGCCGCGCGTACCATCAAAGGTTATTGTCCCTGTAATCAGGGCATTTGGATCCTGTTGTGCAATGTTCTCAATGATCTCTTGGGTGTAGCGCGCGACAGCGTTGGTCGTTTGCTCTGAGACGCTGATTCCATCGTATAAATACCGCTTAATCGTGAGAGGCCACAGCATCGGATCATCAGACAAAATTGCATCATCATAAGTCTTTAAACGACCATAAAAACTGCCGGCCAGTTTCTTCATGCGTTTTGCCAAGCTTGCTTCGCCGACTCCCATTTCACGCAGGTTCGACTCTATATCTTCAAACATAATGTCAAAATAGGCTTGGCCCACACCTTCTGCCCCATCCATGTCCTTGAGTCGATTGAGCACGATAAAAGCCATCAAGCTGAGCGCTTCGAAGCGGCCCTCGGGCGTATCGGGTACTTCGCAATCATTGAATAGCCAGGAATCTCGCGCAGCTTCTATGGTCGCCACATAGAGATCATGGGCCGCGTTGGCTTCACGCCGGTCTTTGAATGGGTTGGGGAACGAAATCATTAGCGGTCTTTAATACTTGCTCATTTATTGACAATTAACGATGCGAACGGCACTTTCACGTGCAATCTCGCGCCAGTTTTGGCAGCGAATAACGTTCTAGGAGCGTGATGTAGTATGCGGACCCCCCGTTTTACAACCCCTGTTGTCATTGCTGTTGCATCCTTGCTGGCACTCAGTGCGTGCTCGCCCAACGTTACGCAGCGCGGTGTCATGCCAGATATCGATAAAGTGGCATCAATCACGCCCAGCGAAACAACCAAACAAGAAGTGGAACGTGCGCTGGGGTCGCCGTCTAGCATCAACATTTTTGGTGAAGAAACGTGGCTCTATGTTGGCGAAACCACAGAGCGTCTCGCGTTTCTTGAACGTAGAGTCCAAGAACGCAGTGTGCTAATTGTGACATTCGATAAAAGCGGCATTGTCACTGACGTCCAAAGCCATGGCTTGGACGCATCGCGGAATATCCAACCGATTGAGCGTACGACCCCAACTGTTGGTAAGGATTTAACCGTGATTGAGCAATTGCTCGGAAACCTGAACCGACTGGGTGATCTGAACAAATAAAAATAATTCGCGTAATTTCTTCTGAACGCGATCAGAATCAAAAACGGCCCCGAGATCGCTCTCGGGGCCGTTTTCTTTGGATCGATATTTAGCTGTTAGGCCAAAACCGCCAGAAGCAAGATCGCGACGATGTTGATGATCTTGATCATTGGGTTAATGGCTGGACCAGATGTATCCTTATAAGGATCACCAACGGTATCACCTGTTACAGCAGCGTGGTGAGCATCAGAGCCCTTACCGCCGTGATGGCCATCTTCGATGTATTTCTTGGCGTTATCCCATGCGCCACCACCTGCGGTCATGGACAATGCCACGAACAGGCCAGTAACGATGGTACCCAGAAGCATCGCACCCAACGCAGTGAAAGCTGCCGCTTGGCCGCCAACAGCGTTGATCACGAAGTACATCACAAACGGTGCCAGCAAAGGCAGCAGTGATGGCAGGATCATTTCCTTAATGGCGGACTTGGTCAGAATATCGACGCATTTGCCGTATTCTGGCTTTGTCGTGCCTTCCATGATGCCAGGGATTTCTTTGAACTGACGGCGGACTTCAACCACAACAGCAGCCCCTGCCCGTCCAACAGCCATCATGCCCATTGCAGCGAACAGATATGGCAACATACCGCCGATGAACAGGCCGACCACTACGTATGGATCTTGCAGTTCGAATTTCACATCAATGTCTGGGAAGTAATATTTCAGATCATAAGTGAAAGCTGCGAATAGCACCAAAGATGCAAGACCAGCAGAACCGATCGCATAACCCTTGGTTACAGCTTTGGTCGTGTTACCGACTGCATCCAATGCATCCGTTGTGTTCCGAACATCATCCGGCAGGTCAGCCATTTCAGCAATACCGCCAGCGTTATCCGTCACAGGACCAAATGCATCTAGAGCCACAACAATACCGGCAAGTGCCAGCATGGTGGTTGCAGCGATGGCGATGCCAAACAGACCTGCGTAGATGAACGAAATTAGAATACCAGCGGAAATCACGATAACCGGAAGCGCAGTTGCTTCCATGGATACCGCAATACCTTGGATGATGTTGGTTGCATGACCAGTTTCTGATGCCGCAGCAACAGATTTAACCGGACGGAAATCAACACCCGTATAGTATTCCGTGATCCATACGATCAGGCCAGTAACGGCCAAACCAACCAAAGCACAAACGAATAAATCGGTACCCGTGAAGACTTTGCCTTCGACCGTGAATTCCGTGCCCCAACCGATCATATACGAAATCGAGCCACCGATAAGGATAGCTGAGATAACGCCAGATGCGATCAGGCCTTTGTACAACGCGCCCATGACGGAGTTGTTGGAGCCTAAGCGAACGAACCACGTTGCGATGACGGAGCCAACGATGCAGACAGCGCCAATAACAAGCGGGAACAACATCATTGTTTGTTGTGTTTCACCGGTGAAGAAAATCGCACCGAGAAGCATCGTTGCAACGATGGTCACAGCATACGTTTCGAACAAATCGGCTGCCATACCGGCACAGTCACCAACGTTATCACCAACGTTATCAGCGATCACGCCAGCGTTGCGGGGATCATCTTCTGGGATACCTGCTTCGATCTTACCGACCAAATCAGAACCGACATCTGCACCCTTGGTGAAGATACCGCCGCCAAGACGCGCAAAGATCGAAATCAACGACGCACCAAAGCCAAGAGCGATCAACGCTTCAAGGATATGACGCATGCCAGCTGGATCTGAGCTGTCGAACATGTCGAGGAGTACAAAGTAGTATCCTGCAACACCCAATAGCGCCAAGCCGACAACCAACATCCCTGTGATTGCGCCAGATTTGAATGCGATATCAAGACCACCAGCCAGGCCAGTTGTCCGTGCGGCTTCTGTTGTACGCACGTTGGCGCGAACGGAAACGTTCATACCAATGTAACCCGCGACGCCAGAAAGAACGGCACCGATGACGAAGCCAACAGCGACTGCCATGCCAAGTGTGAATGCCAAAAGGGCACAAACGACAACACCAACGATACCAATCGTCAGATATTGACGGTTTAGATACGCTGCTGCGCCTTCTTGAATAGCCGCAGCAATTTCTTGCATGCGTTCGTTACCCGCAGGTGCTGATAACACCGCGCGGCTAGCGTAAAGTCCGTATACCAGCGCGAGTGCGCCGCATCCCAAAATTAATAGATTAATTGAGGACATCTTCCCTCCCCTTCGTGAAGAATAGCCCGAGCGCGCCCTCTTCCTAACCGTTAGGAAGTACGCCGGACGACCAGCAATGCGAATCCGCATGTTCGCTGGTGCAAAAATCGAGCGGAAAATGCCAGAATGCCTAGCATAAAGCAACATTCGGATTTAAATGACTGTTAATTCGCTTGGAATAGATGAGGGAACGCGCGATTCAGGCGTGACCTAGCCCTCAAAATCAAACGGATTTATTGTTGCGGCGTATCCAAAATAGACTGGATCAAAATGCTGTTGATCATGCCTTCACGCTCGGCGATGCGCTCTGCAATCAGCTGCAAACGTTGTTTAATAGTTGGCAAATCAAGTCGCTGAATCTCGTTTAGCATGCGCGGTACGAACGAATGCAAATCCTGCATAAAGGCATCTTTATAAACTGGCAGGCGACGTTTGATATCGATGATGTTTTCGTTGCCAGATGTTTCAATCTTGATTTCCATTTGGATGGTGGTCATGACCGCCCCACCCTGCATGACATTGATCATGATCGGTTCCATATCGACGAAAAGCGCTTGAAGAGCCTCAATTTCTTTGGGTTCTTGCTCAGCTTGTACTGCATTCGGATCATGGAATGGACCCAGGCCAAGGAACTTCATCACACCAACGGTGCCACCTGCAATGAGCAGGATCAGGACGAAAACAATGATCAATTTCTTCATTTTTATCTTCCGTCGTTGTTAAAGTTCCAGCGAAAAACTGAACACTTGTGCACCGTCAATATCGCTTATCACCAGGTACGTGCAACGCGTTTTCAATTTGAACATCACGTTACGCAAAATGATTATAGCCTGATTTTGCGATCTCAACGAGGCTGCCGTCAGTAGCCCGCGCCATGACACCAGGATCACCGTCCACGACCTTGCCTATACATGTGATCGGAACATCACAATTGTCGGGGACTGAAGGGCCTGTGAACGCAAGTTCGTAATCATCACCACCTGAAAGAACCAGCGACATCATTTCTGGGTTCGATTCGATAATGCGATTTGCCGCATCTGATAGTGGAATAGCACTTATTTGAAGATCAATTTGTACATTTGACGCATGCGCCACATGGCCTAAATCTTGGATTAATCCATCTGAAATATCGATGCATGCATTGGCCAGTCCGATTAAAGATTGCCCCACCGATACTCTGGGTTGTGGGACCCGGTAACGGTCTGCCAAATATGTTTGATCATCTTCAGAGATTTCTGAAAGCTTTTTCTGTGCTGCCAATAACCCCAACGCCCCATCACCAAGGCTGCCCGTGACATAAACGTCATCGCCGACCTTGGCTCCGTTTCGACTGATAGCTTTTCCCAAAGGGGTATCGCCAAATGCGCATATTGTAAAAACTGCGTTGCCCGTAGTTGTGACGGTATCGCCACCCAGCAACGGAAATGAATACGCTTGGGTCCAGTCCCCCATTGCATGGGCAAAAGCCTGAATATCATCACGCTCAATGTCTTTAGGCCATGCGCAGGACAGCGTGAACCCGCGTGGTGTTGCCCCCATGGCGGCCAAATCGGATAGATTGCTCCCCATCAGCTTGGCAACGATGTTTGTAGGCTTTTCGTCTGCCAGATAATGAACACCCGCTACCACTGTATCCATGGTGACAACCAATTCGCAGCCCTGTGATGGGCTTAGTGTGGCGGCGTCATCCAAAAGACCGCGCGCACCTGGTGCGCCAGCAGAAAGGGGTTCAAAGTATTGATGGATCAGGTCGAACTCGTCGTTCACACCCATCTTCGACTCCACCTTTCTGCTATATTTTTCTGATGGTAATTATGCGCTTTTAGTAAATTCATCCGCACGCACGTCTCTGGCGACGGCGTTGATGATGCCTGCGATCAGTTTGATTTGCGGGCCATCCTCGTCAAAAAAGGCATCACTGATTTCCGTATATGACGAGAGCACGGTGCGCGCTGGCACGTTGGGGCGATACATCAGCTCATACGTTGCCATCCGAAGGATCGCGCGGAGCACATTTTCCAGTTCATCAAGCTTTCGCTCGCCCGCAATCGCGGGGGCCAAGGCTGCATCGATATCAGCCACATGCCGAGCGACCCCCTGAACGAGCTCTTTCAAGACTTCGGGCTTCGCGCGTGCCAATTCGTTGTCGGCCTCGTCATCGGCATTGGTCCATCGGTCGGTTGTGAACTCGCCCAAGACTTCATCGACGGGAACGCCCATCATGTCCAATTCGTAGGATGCCTGTACTGCGGCCAATCGGGTTGCGGACATGCGTATCCGTTGTTCTTCGCGACGATCAGTCATCTGCACGTCCTTGGAAATGGCGACGGAGTTCAATCATTCGGATAACGGCGGTCGCCGCTTCAGCCCCCTTGTTTTTTTGATTGGGGTCAGCGCGTTCGTCGGCTTGCGCCATGTTTTCACATGTGAGGACTCCAAACCCGATGGGATAGCGATGATCGACGGTCATTTCCATAATCGCACGACTGGTTTCCCGGCAGATATGATCATAATGATCGGTCTGACCACGGATAACGCAGCCAAGCGCCAAAATACCTGCATACTTCAGATGAGGATCCTTCTGACCTGCCTGGATCGCCATTTCGCAGGCGGCAGGAATTTCAAAAGTGCCTGGGACGGATATCCGCTCAATAGTCAGCCCGGCAGCTTCGATAACAGGTGTTGCGCCGGTAACCATGTTATCAGCGATTTTGTCGTAATAGCGGGCTTCAATGACAAGAACCGTCTTGGAATTGGTGGTCGTGGCCATGATGATCTTCCCTACTCTGCGCTTGTCGGAATGGCGCGCTGTTCGGTTACGGTGAGATGATAACCGTCCAAGCCCACAATTGTTCGCTGGGTGTTGGACAGCAAAATCATATCACTAACACCCAAGTCCAACAGTATTTGTGCCCCTACGCCATAGTCGCGCAGTTCGCCCGGCCCCTTTGGTTGCTCACCAATACGCTTTCGAACGCGATCAGATAAGGATTGCGCATATGGTTCGCGGATCAAGACGACAACGCCGCTCCCCGCCTCGCCAATCATGCGCATGGAATTTTCCAATTCGCCACTTTTACCGCTGGTGACATCGCCAAGGACATCATCCAACACGTTGAGCGCATGCATACGAACCATGACCGGCGCGCCCAAAGTCACATCACCCTTAACAAGCGCGATATGTTCTGCATAAGCGACTTTATTGACATAGACGCACATACGCCAATCGCCACCAAAACGGCTTTCGAATGGCATTTCGGCCTGCAGTTCAATAACGCGATCATTCTTCAGGCGATAGGCGATCAAGTCGGCGATGCTGCCGATTTTCAAGCCGTGTTCTTGCGCAAATGGGATCAGGTCCGGCAAACGCGACATGGTGCCGTCTTCATTCATGATCTCGCAGATGACGCCGGATGCGTTGAGCCCAGCTAACCGAGACACATCGACAGCGGCTTCTGTATGCCCTGTACGCACCAAGACGCCGCCTTCGCGCGATTCTAGCGGGAACACGTGCCCAGGTGACGCGATGTCTTCAGGCCCCTTGGATGGATCGATAGCAACAGCAATGGTCCTTGCCCGATCCGATGCCGAAATCCCGGTGGTGACACCTTCGCGGGCTTCGATGGACACCGTGAATGCAGTTTCGTGGCGTGATTCATTGCGCCGAGACATGGCTGGCAATTCTAGCTGGCGCACGCGTTCAGGCGTTAGTGCCAAGCAAATGAGGCCGCGTCCGAACTTGGCCATGAAATTGATCGCTTCTGGGGTCGCCATTTGTCCTGGAATGATCAGGTCCCCTTCGTTCTCGCGTTCTTCATCGTCGACCATGATGTACATGTGGCCGTTACGCGCATCGTCGATGATGTCTTCGATCGGAGAGAGAAACGATTGTGGGTTCATATTTTCAACACTGGTTTGTATCACGGGCTGTAAATTTTTGTCTAAGTTCCAACGGTTTACCCGTTCACCTCTTTGAGACGAGCAACATAGCGTGCGAGCACATCAATTTCCAGATTTACCCGAGCGCCAGATGTCAATTTTCCAAGCGTGGTAACCTGTTGGGTGTGCGGGATGATATTGATTTCAAAAAATGCCCCCTCAACGTTGTTAACCGTCAATGAAACGCCGTCGATGGTGATTGATCCCTTTGGCGCAATAAACTGGGCTAACTCTGGCGGTGCCTCGAACGCAACCACCCAGGATTCAGCGACGGGCGTCACGGTTTTGACTGTGCCGATGCCATCGACATGTCCCGTCACGATATGACCGCCGAGTTCATCACCCATGCGAAGCGCACGTTCCAGATTAAGCGGCATTCCCACCGACCAGCCTGACGCCGTCGTCTTATCAAGGGTTTCAGGTGAAACTTGCACGGCAAACCAGTCATCACCTATTTCGATGGCGGTTAAGCACGCACCAGAGCATGAAACCGACGCGCCGATATCGATACCGGATGTGTCATAGGATGTGGTGATCTCAAAGCGAAGATCCCCCTCGCCTGAAATATCCCGGACCGAGCCAATATCGCTGACAATACCTGTAAACATAAGGTGCGTTGCCTCTATCGTTTATCTGACCCGGAGGTAGCGCTCTAATCGGTCATCATCAAGGTCAATTGTTTCTATACGCTCAAAATCATCTGATTGGTCAGGGCTTTCGATTTCTTTGGACGAAAATACCGACACGCCATCCGTTCCGATGTTGGTCGGGGCGCGAAACCATGCGATTTCATCAATTAAGTCCGCCGCCATGAACGCATCATTGATGCCTTGCCCGGCCTCGACCATCAGTCGCGTGATCCCACGCGTGCCTAAGTCTTGAAGGATCACAGACATATCGAAACGCCCATCTTGTGCAGGCATTGGGATTATATCAGCACCTGTGTTATCGAATGAATGCCCTGCTCCCTCGGCCACATAGACCGCACTGGCGCTGTCGTTGGATGGTTTCAGGATTTGCGCATCGGGTGACATGCGCGCTTGTGGATCAACGATGAACCGACGTGGTGATTGATGTTCCAGTCCTGGCAATCGACAGGTCAATTGAGGATCATCAGCAACCACCGTGCCAACGCCTGTTAAAATGCCATCGTTCTGGGCCCGGATCAGATGCCCACGTGCCCTGGCCGCAGCACCTGTAATCCAGAGCGGGACACCCTTTTCCGCTGCAATCATACCATCTGCTGAAGTCGCAATTTTGAGCGTCACCCAAGGCCGTCCGTGTTCTTGAACTCTTATAAAACCTGCATTGATGCGGCGCGCGTCATTATCATTAAGGCTTGTACGGACCACGATGCCCGCATGTTTCAAGCGTTCAATCCCAGACCCCATAACACGCGGATCTGGATCGGTGAGCGCGATGGTAACTGCACTGACACCTGCGCTGATCAAAGCTACTGTGCACGGGCCTGTCTGGCCGTGATGATTGCACGGCTCCAACGTCACATAGACATGAGATCCAGCGGCAAGGTCTCCTGCTT
>Ga0115567_10007713_pt1 | contig 10193 bp, 5 predicted proteins | sample COGITO_mtgs_1204_2_FD_88679 | JGI IMG/M metagenome (GOLD analysis project Ga0115567, IMG submission 88679) | Pelagic marine microbial communities from North Sea - COGITO_mtgs_120412 | ecosystem: Environmental > Aquatic > Marine > Epipelagic | place: Germany:Helgoland, sampling site Kabeltonne... | reverse complement strand
TGATAACCCGCAGGGGTTCTGGGAGCGTCGAGATGTCGTGGCCCTGGACGAGGACCTGCTCCAGGCCCGGGACGGCTCGTGGTACAACCCCCCCCCGGGGGGCGATGCGGAGTGCTCTCAATCTGTTGCAGCGTCAATCAGATCCATCGTTGCCAAACTGGGGCGTGATCGCAGTTGGTTAGTGAAAGACCCGCGTATGGTGCTGACGTGGCCGTATTGGAAAGCGCAGCTGGATGAGCCGGTGCTGGTTTATGTCCACCGCGACCCGCGTGAAGTGGCGGTTTCCCTGTCGCGCCGTAATCATTTCCCCGCTCAATTATCTCTGGCTTTGTGGGAACACTACACTCGTCATGCGCTCGCCGCACTGGCGGGAAGTGACTTTGTCGCTGTTGACTTCAAGCGAGTGCAGGGGGCACCGGAACGGGAAATCTCGAGTCTTTTAGAGTCGCTCTCCTTCCGTGGAGTCGAGGTGGAGTTGCCCGACAATTCCGGGGGCTATGATCCCGCGTTGATACACTCTGCGAATAACTCCAGCGCTCTGGAAGCTGCCGGACAGCTTATGACGCCCTACCAGCTGGAGCTGGAGCAGGCCTGTCGCAGCGTCTGTGATACCGGTCAGTTACAGAGCCTCCCCACCGAAGATCTCACGCTATTGCCCCGAATCAGCGATCTGGCCGCTGCTGTCGCGCCGCTTTCAGACGCCATTGAAAAGCGAATCGAGCTGGAACAAATGACCTCGCTGTGTGAGGATCGTACGCAAGAGAGGGACGATTCGCTCTCTGAGTTAAGAGATATCGAAACACGATATCAGTCGTTGGTGGAGGCTCATGATGGAGAGATCTCGCGACACAAGCACTTGCAAAAGCAGCATACGCAGCTCGAGACAGACCACACTGCGCTTGCCGAGGCACATCATAGGGAAGTCTCTGCGCGGGAAAAGCTGGAGGCACTCTACGAGCAGCTGGAGCAGAAAGCCGATTACCTGTTTGTTGCATTAACCCACACCTATCAAAATCTGTTGCGCTACGAACAATCCACGTTGGCATCGCTGCAACGGTGGTTGAGCGCTGCCTATAAATTACTCACCCGGAAGCGCGGTGTTCGCAGTAGCTACGAAGATGCGCTGGCGGATGCCCTGGATCACTTTCAGCAGTTTGAACTCGATTTGCCCGAAAAGCCACCGGGCAAGTTCGCGCAGCTGCAGGAAGTCGCGCGGTATATCCGTGAAAATCCGGCGTCGTCGGCCAGAAGTTTCAGTCTGCCGCGTTTGAAGCGCGGTCTTGCCATCCTGATGCGGGCCTCACCTGAAGATTTCGAAACCTGGGTAAACAGTCGCTTCCCGGATCCATCGGGGAATGAGTTGAGCTTCGACCCCGATCAACTCGACGCTTCCCTTGATGATCGCGAGTTGAGCTTTCCTCGTTTTGAACGGCCGCGAGTGTCGATCATTGTGCCGGTCTACAATGATTACCGCGTCACGATGAACTGTCTGGTATCGCTGCTTGAGAATACCACCGACACCGCCTACGAAGTGATAGTGGCCGATGATTGTTCGACGGATTTGACCGCAAGTATCGGCGACAGGGTCAGTAATATAGTCATTTCCCGGAATGAGACGAACCAAAGATTTCTGTTGAATTGCAACACAGCCGCGCAGCTGGCCTCGGGCGAATATATTGTGTTCCTGAACAATGATACTGCCGTGTGCCCCGGGTGGTTGCAGGCACTGGTTGGTCTGCTGGACGCGCAAGCTGACGTGGGGATTGTTGGTCCCAAACTGCTGTTTGGCGATGGCCGCTTGCAAGAGGCGGGCGGCATAATATGGCGCGATGCCTCTGGCTGGAATTACGGCCGCATGGATGACCCCGGCAAGCCGGAATATAATTATGTAAAGGATGTCGATTATATTTCAGGGGCATGCCTTATGGTGCGCGCTGAAATCTGGCGTGAGTTGGGGGGCTTTGATACCCGTTTCAAGCCAGCTTATTACGAAGATTCGGATCTGGCGTTCCAGGTGCGAGGCCTGGGCTTTCGGGTCGTTTATCAGCCGGCGTCACAGGTGTACCACTTTGAAGGCGTGAGCAATGGCACCGATCTCAGTAGCGGGCAGAAACAGTTCCAGCTCGTCAACCAGAAAGCTTTCCGGGAAAAATGGGCCGGTGAACTTGACGCTTTCCAGTTTGAGAATGCCGAACATGTGATTTGGGCGCGTGATCGATCTCGCCATCGTCGAACGATTCTGGTTATCGATCACTATGTACCTCACTATGACAAAGATGCCGGTTCCCGTTCAACCTACATGTACCTGCAATTGATGTGTGAGTTGGGCTACCGGGTACTGTTTATGGGTGCGAATTTCTTTCCCCATAAACCCTATACCGAAGCGTTGCAGCAGTTGGGTGTCGAAGTGCTTGTGGGCGAATCTATTGCGCGCCATCTCAACCGCTGGCTGGAAAGTAATGCAGCGTATATCGACGCGATCTACCTGCATCGCCCACACGTTGCGGAACAATTTCTCAGTCATTTGCACAAAATGAATCCGCGCCCGCCGATTGTATTTTTTGGCCATGATCTTCACTATCTCCGTATAGAAAGAGAGCAGCTGGTAACGGGTGATGATGCACTGGGCCGTACAGCGGCCGCGTGGCACAAGCGTGAGTTTGCGGTGTTCGACCAGGTAGATAAGGTGTACTACCCCTCGTCGGTCGAGATTCAAAAAATCAGGGCGGAAAGACCCGACTTGAGCCTGCGGGCAATTCCCTTGTATATTCTCGAAGACCAGCGCTGCCCCGCTTACTGTCATGCGACGGCGAGAGATATATTATTTGTGGGTGGTTTCAACCATCCACCCAATGTGGATGCGGTGTGCTGGTTTGCCACCGAAATTCTTCCAGTAATTCGGGAGCGCAATCCGGGGGTTCGTCTGCAGGTCGTAGGGTCAAACCCCACGGATCAGGTGGAAAGCCTGCGCAGTGACAGTGTAATAGTGCACGGTTATGTGAGTGATCAAAGGCTGGACGAGTTTTATCGCAGTGTATTACTGGCGGTCGTGCCGCTGCGCTATGGCGCTGGCGTAAAGGGCAAAGTGCTGGAGGCGATTCAGCAAAATGTCCCTCTGGTGACGACTTCGGTGGGTGCCGAAGGCATACCCGATGCAGAAGAGGTGATGACGGTTGCGGAATCTGCGGCGGACTTCGCACAGAGCGTTTGCCAGGTAGTTCAGGGGGCGCCAGCGGCGTTGAACAAACTGGACAACTACCCGCAGTGGCTGGCGCGGCATTTCAGTAAGGCAAGAGCAGCGGATATTCTGCTGGAAGACTTCGGGCCGCCACTGCGCAATGCCGCCTCAATGTCCGGTGAGTTCGCGCTTGATAGCTCGGTGGGGCCGGCCTCAGTCGCCCAATGAGACAAGTGTTGCTGCATGCACACATTTTCAAGAATGCCGGAACTACCCTCGATTGGTCCCTGCGGCGCAGCTTTGGTTCTGACTTTCTAAGCAGTCCGGATGAAGAGCGGATGCGCAGCCGGGGGCGCGCCTGCCTGGCTGACCTGTTAACGAAGCAGCCTGGTTTGAAAGCGCTGTCGAGCCATCACATGCCCTGTGTGGCGCCGGACGCTGGTGCCGGGATAAGCTATCATCGACTGCACTTGCTGCGTCACCCTTTCAGCCGGGCACTATCTGTGTATTCTTTTGAGCGGCGACAAAACGCACAAACTCCGGGGGCAATGGCCGCCAAGCAACTGGAACTGCCTGAGTATCTCCACTGGCGGATGGAGCCGGATGTACCCGGCGTACTCAGAAATTATCAGACTGCCTATATTATGGGCTGCCATCGTCCTGTTGTTGACTCACAGGAGATGGCCGCACTTTTCCCCGGAGCGCTGGAACAACTGTCAAGGCTTCGCCTGGTGGGGCTGGTAGAGCGCTTTGACGAAAGCATGGTGCTCTTCGAGACCTTGCTTCGGCCAATATTTCCCGCTTTGGATCTGGCCTATCAACCGCAGAACCAGTCCCCTGTGATGCCCATAACAGCCTGCGCGTCACAACCCGCTGTAACCCTGGAAACAATGGGAGATGCAGCGACCTCGGTAGTGGAAAACAATGCCTACGACCTGGCGCTGTATCGACTGGCGGAAAACAAATTTCACCGCGCAATTACTGCCATAGCGGGTTTTGAGGAAAAGTTGAGGGACTTTAAAGATCGCTGTACCGTCTTACATGCACCATAACGAAACAGTCGCGTGAGTATATTGACTAGTAACTTTGAACAACTGCCATATGTGGAACGTTTTCTGTCTCACCTGGAGACAATGAACGAGTTTTTGTCACCGCGAGCAATCTTGCGTTATCAATTGGAAATTCTGCAGACGGGTGGCTTCGCTCTACCATCGCCCTGGACGGGAAAACTGTTGCGTCCAGTAGACTGTTATGTCGCGAATAACAGCCCGCTTGGTTTTGGCGATATTGTTATAGCCTATCGCCTGCAGTGTGAGGAAACTGTCTGGGTCATCGCGGGTATTGTCAAAGAGGGGTTTCCAATAAACGAGGTGTTTATACCCGCTCTCGATGTGAGCCCCTGGTATCTCCACCCAGATACCGAAGCTCTCAATGAGAATATGCGGGGTCATTTACGTTTTGTTGATGATCCGGGTCGCCCGGGGCCCGCCGAAGCTCCTGTTCTTTTACTGGGACATCCAAATTTTGCACACACGATCTGGAACGAGTTGCCCGGCCTGGCTGCACTGCGCTTGTTCAAGACTGAGTGTGTCGACAACCTTCAAGTGATGACGCTCTGCCAACCGATCCTGGATTACGAGGAAGAGTTTTCTGACCTTGGCTTTGAGCACTGTACCGTCAGAGACGTGACGGATGTGCTCGGCCTGCAGCCGAGGGTTTTTACCCGAATAGGCTCCACACAAGTAACCGAGCTTCTGAGAACGACGCTGCTCAAATCCTTGAGACGCGGCCGGAACAGCAGTATTACCTGTGCGGTAGAGCGGCAGCTGGAGCATCGCAATCCGGTAGTATGGGTCTCGGTGAGACTGGATTCGCGAACAGCTTCAAACCAAGAGGAATTTGTGGTGGCTGCGATTACCGCCATTGCGGCTCATTACCCCGCGGCTGCGTTTATACTCGACGGTTTTTCTTTCCCCAATGATTTCGACAATCCGATCTACCGGCAATCCTGTGGTGCGCAGATAGATGGCGCTACCCTGGGCATTCAGGCAGGTAGCGTTAGCAGTCTCGGAGAAATGCTGGCCGCGCGAGAACGGGAGGTATCGGCCTACATTGTTGGCCTCCAGCAGGCTCTCACTCGCAAATTTCGCAATCCGGTGGTCAGCACCTCGGGCCTGAACATGACTGATGCAACGTATATTGGCTCGCTGGCTCACTACTACGTTTGTCATGCCGGAACACTTCAACACAAGATCGGCTGGGTGCATAACTCCGCGGGCATCGTTCATTCGAATACCGAAGGGGTTGGTGCCGGCGCGGCGGGCTGGATGGCAAAGCAAGTAGAAAATGGTCTATTGCCTGCCGTCATCGATCAGTCACTGATCCACAATCTCAGCAGCATCCGGAGTCTGAACCAGGTCGAGCGCAACCGTGACTATCAGATAGCCGATGTGACGGCCGCTGTGTCTCAGGTTATGAACGGTTTGGCACAGCGTATGTCAGAGCCGGGTTCTGGGTATTCGAATCGAAGCACTCCCGATTGGCGGCCCGAGTCCACCGACAATCCTGTGCGCTAGATTCTTGAGCGTTTTCTGTATTGCGGACGGAATCGCCAGGACATTAAAGCAGCTTAACAAGCGAATATTACTGTTCTGTCCGATCGTCACACGCAGTGACTCTGTCGGTGAGTGCACCGTCCGCCAATGCGTAGAGTCGCCGGTCTGAAACAGTGCGCTTCTCTATCTCCCTGCGCGCGCTGTCATCCAGCGAGTAGCTTCCGGGCTTGTTCCGCGACCGGTTCGCCTGCCCAATTTTCAGCCGGTTCCGCGTATGTAGCGTACTGGCCAGCAGGTTCATGGATTCCTGCATGCGTTCGGTTAGACCAAAAAAGGGCAAGTTAAGCAGTAGTCTTTCCGCAATGGGTAATAACTCGCCGTCGCCAAGTTCGCTGTGGCTATCACTCAGCCCCCTGACCAGATATCGCGTCTGAAAATTATCAAATAGACGGGAATGCTTATAATCGAGGAATTCCTCTATCGAGCGCTCCTTAACGAACTCGTGAATCTCGATCGCAAGTGCTTTGTCCTCGCAGAGTCTCGTTGTATAGGTAAACGTAGGATCAATCTTCAAATGAAAGAACGTGGACACAAAGTGCTCTACGGGGTCCCGCAGAAAGGTCAGGATGAAATCTGGTTGTTTGGGAAGGCGTTTGCCATAGACTTCCCAGGTGAAATGTCCGTGTAGAAAACGCGCATTGAGAAAAACTTCACGGGGGTGTTTGCGCACGTTGTTCATCTGATAGTGTGTCAGAATGTGCTCTTCCGGAAACAGGGGGGACAGCGACGCAGCGATTGAAGTACCTGCAGTCTTTGGAATATGAAGAAAGAACACGAAATCGTCTTCAGTGCATTTTTGTGGATAGGCTTTCTGGGTCATAGGAGGCTTGGGTACTTTTAATATTGCCGGACATGCTGTCAGGTTTCGGCGCAGTGACGGTCGTTCCGATCGATTGTGTTGTGAAGCGGCGGGCTATTTGAACAGGCTCAGTCCGCCGGGGGGCGAATGGCGCGTTCCAGTGCTGGTTTCAATTTCTGGCAGCCCTGCCCTCAGCCAGATTTGGGCCGGATTATATCAGCATCCCGCCAGGTCAGGCTATTTTGAGGTCGCGGGCGAGGTGGCGAACAAATAGATTGAGACGGGACAAGGCGGGGTGCGCTGCGTTTGGTACACTCCCGTCAATTGTACTTTGGCATGCTTCGGGTACCGGGGGTGCGGCGTTCGTCAAATGTATCCCGAATCCAATACAGTTGTTATTTCAGGAACTAGTATATTGAACTCTGAAGCTCCGGAGAATTGGCGCGATACCGTGTTTATTCGTCGTATGGTGACCTGTGCCTTTCTCGGTTTCGTCTCGGGTTTGCCCCTGTATGTCCTGTTGCAGTTGGTTCCCGCCTGGCTGAGGGATGAGGGGGTTTCCCTCACTGAAATAGGGTTGTTTGCGCTGGTCGGTATTCCCTATACCTGGAAGTTTCTCTGGGCACCATTTATGGATCGTTGGCCCCCGCCTTTGTTGGGTGGAATGGGCCGCCGCCGCGGCTGGATGCTGGTTTGCCAGTTCGCCCTGCTCCTCTGTATTGGGGCTTTGGGCCAGTTTCAGCCCGCCACTTCAACGGCGGTTATTGCCTGCCTGGCCTTTGCTGTGGCATTTTTCAGCGCCAGCCAGGATGTGGTGTTGGACGCGTTTCGCCGTGAAATTCTGCCTGATGGGGAACTGGGGCTGGGCAGCGCTATTCACGTGCAGGCTTACCGTATAGCAGGCCTGGTGCCGGGCTCGCTTTCGCTGGTACTTGCTGACCTGCTGCCCTGGTCGTCAGTCTTCTGGATAACGGGAGCTTTCATGCTGGTCGGGCTGGTGATGACGCTGTTGCTCAAAGAGCCAGAATCTGAAATGCCCCGTGCAAGCGGATTAAGGCAGGCGGTAGTGGCGCCATTTATGGAGTATTTACAACGCAAAGGCTGGGTTAGTCTGCTTTTGGTGCTGGGCTTCATGGTTTTGTACAAGTTGGGTGACAATATGGCCACGGCACTTGCGACCCCGTTTTACCTGGATTTGGGTTTCAGCAAAACCGAGATCGGGCTGGTGGCCAAGCACGCGGCCTTGTGGCCTGCCATATTCGGCGGATTGCTGGGCGGGGTGGTAATGCTGCGTGTTGGGATCAATCGCAGCCTGTGGCTGTTTGGTGTTGTGCAATTGCTCAGTATTCTGGGCTTTGCGGTACTGGCTGGCAATGGTCCTGAGCTGTGGTTGCTCGCTTTGGTCATTGGCTTTGAGTATCTTGGAGTGGGGTTGGGGACAGCAGCTTTCACTGCGTATATTGCCAGAGAAACAAGCAGGGTGTTCGCGGCCACTCAATTCGCGCTATTCACCGCGCTGGCCGCGCTGCCACGGACCTTTGCCAATGCCAGTACAGGCGCCATAGTCGATGAAACGGGCTGGATAGTGTTTTTCCTGCTTTGTGCCTGCTTGGCTCTGCCGGGTATGTTATTGTTGCTGTGGGTTGCCCCCTGGAACGACAAACGCGTCTGAAAGCGGCATTTTTTGCGATATTATTCTGGGGATACAGTGCCTGCAGTGACCTTCAAGTATGCTGACAAGATAAAAAGCGGACAAAAATTGAGCTATCCCGCAGGTCGCAAGACCGACTCGCTGCAAAAACCGGGTTAGTCGTAAATTATATGTAATGTGTCGTGATGATCTTAATATTGAGTGATGATTTACACAGCTGCTCAGGTGTTGAGCCTCGCAGCGCGTTTTTTTACCTGTCGAGCTAGCTATGACGGAAGAGCGCCGGGTAGCCATTCTTCTCGCTACATTTAATGGCGAGCAGTATTTGGCGTCGCAGTTAAAGACCATAGAATGCCAAACGCATGAAAATTGGTGTATCCACGCTGCGGACGACGGCTCCACTGACGGCACTTTATCAATCCTTCAGGATGTTGCACGGGCGCTGGGAGACTGTCGACTCAACGTCAGGAAGGGGCCGGGTCAAGGGTTCGTTACCAATTTCCTTTCGCTTGTCTGTGCGCGGGATATCAATGCCGAGTACTTTGCCTTCGCTGATCAGGACGACTTATGGGACACCGACAAGTTGGAGCGCGGTCTGGCTGCCCTCGAAGGCGTACCCAATGATGTGCCGGCACTGTATTGTGCCCGTACTCGCACTGTCGATGCACAGGGTGGTCTCATCGGACTCTCGCCGCTATTCCTTCGGCCCCCGAGCTTTCGTAACGCCCTGATACAGAATCTCGGAGCGGGCAATACCATGATGTTCAATTCAGCCGCCCGCGAATTGCTGCGCAATGTTGGGCTTGTTAACGTTCCCGCACATGACTGGTGGGCCTATCTGGTGGTGTCTGTGTACGGAGGGGTGATTGTGTATGATGCAGAGCCCTGCTTAAGTTATCGCCAGCACGGACACAACATCATCGGACACAATCGCGGCATGCTACAGCGGTTGAAACGATACGGCCTGGCATTGATTGGCCGCAACCGGCGGTGGAGCGACCAGCATCTGAACGCCCTGCAGCCAATACTCGACAACTGCAGTGCGGAGCAAAAAGCGGTTTATTACAAGTTTTCCCAGTACAGGAATTTACCGGTACTGTTACGCATTCGTAAAATGCGTAGGCTCGGCTTGTACGCACAAACTCGAATAGGTCAGTTCGGTCTGATGCTGGCTATTGCGCTCAAGCGAATTTGACCAACAGGCACGATCAAGGCTGCGTTCTATCCCACCGGTTAATTGTTAGAATACTAATAGATGATTAAAGACAAAAAGCTACTGGTAGTTTTGGGAGCGCATCGCTCCGGCACTTCGTTATGCAGCGCGGCGCTGGAGTACCTCGGAGCGGATTTGTGCTTGCAATCCCGCTACAACAATGAAGAAAATCCTAAGGGCTTCTTTGAACACCCCGACATAGTGGATTTCAACAATCAATTATTGCAGAGTTTGGGCGGGAGCTGGGACAACCCGTTGTTTGATGGGCCTCAAGCTATTCGGGCCATGGCTGACTCCGAACTGGAAATTTGGCTCGGGCGGGCCACTGGTCTGTTCGCGATAATATTCCAGAACAGCATCTGTGCTGCGATCAAGGATCCAAGGTTTTGCCAGCTGCTTGAGTTTTGGTGCCTGGTTTGGGATCGCCTCGGTTACCAGCCCCGGAATATCTATTTTATCCACATGCTGCGCGATCCAGCCGAAGTGGCGCATTCTCACCAAAAACGCTCGCTCGATACGCCCGAGTTCTACTGTCTGGGAAGCGATTCCGCAGAGGGCGCTGTGTTGTGGATGTCGCTTACCACCCAGGCGCTGGGCAGCGTGCGGGACCTGGAGAATGTCTGGCATGTTGCTCACCGGGATTTTTTCCAGGATCCTGTTCGTGTTCTCAGGTCCCTCAGCAGTTTTTGTGGGTTAACTATCAATCCCGAAATAGAGCAGGAGTTTTCGCAACGGTT
>Ga0115567_10007712_pt1 | contig 10193 bp, 10 predicted proteins | sample COGITO_mtgs_1204_2_FD_88679 | JGI IMG/M metagenome (GOLD analysis project Ga0115567, IMG submission 88679) | Pelagic marine microbial communities from North Sea - COGITO_mtgs_120412 | ecosystem: Environmental > Aquatic > Marine > Epipelagic | place: Germany:Helgoland, sampling site Kabeltonne... | reverse complement strand
TCAATTTCAGAAACGGTTATTTTATCTAAGGGCCGTGTGATTCAAGTATCTCAAGCTCATGATTCTGCCCAGCAACTGATGGGATTAGGTGGAGCTTTGGCTCTACTTAGATGGAAAATGGATTGATTACAATGTCTATCTCTGATATCCAAATAGTTGCTTTCGGTAATCCCTTAAAAAACGATAATTCATACGATCTTTTATCAAAATCTAAATTATTAGGTGCCAAAACAAATTTCTTGACCTGTAAAGATAATGAGTCTTTTTCGAGTTTTAATCATGGAGTTATAGATTGGAGAAAGATGACAAATGGTATTCACTGGCTTGTAAATTCTACTGAAACTATACTTTCTGGTATATCTCCTAAATCAGCCTTAGGTGCTGGTATGACCTTTGGGGAATTAGAAGGTGCCCGGATGGTCATGGTGGTTGATGTGCCAGATGATCCTGAGGATATGGTCAAAGTTTGGGGTTTTGTTATTAATAGGATACGTCAAATCCATGTTCTTTTTCTAACTTCAGAGGCATTATTTGCTATATCAAAATTAGAAGGAGTTGAAGTTGGAGATTTACTTAAAGAAATACGGAATAGAGGATTAGTGCCTCACGTGTGTAGTTATATTGCCGATGAACGAAGGGCTCTTGTTGAACATTCACTAGGTTCAATTAATGTGGTGACTAATGATACTCTTGAACCATTAGAATGGCTTGCAAGATTCATTTGTAATCTTCCGCTCTCTGAATCAGGTAATTTAGGTGTGAAAAGCGCTTGTTTGAGTTAATATTAACGTTTAGTAATTAAATCCCAGTTATCTTTCTTAACTTTAAAAGGGACTATTAGCAACAATCCCTTTTGAAGGGTCACCCTTTCGGCCAACCCTCGGGGGATGTAAGTATGCCACTACGATTAGGTCCGGCAGGTGTGCCATTATCATGTAAAGGGCGAACTATTGTCGAGGGAATGGACGATATTACTGTCCTTGGATTAGATGCAATGGAGATACAAACTGTACGTACAGTTCAGCCTAAACATTTTGATCAATATTGGCAAGCAGGTATACTTTCATGGGACTCAGATATTGAGATGAATATGCATGGTCCATATTATGCGGAACTTCTTGGTAATCGTCGTGAACGTAATCGAAGTCTATTGAAAATGGAATCGAGTATGCAAGCAGGAAAAATCTTGAATGCACGCCATTTGACTTATCATGTAGGGCCATATGGCGATTATGAGCCTGGTACAAGTGCCAATGAGCAAGTTGCCAATGTATTTTCAGGGGTTGTTGACAGAGTAAGATCAATTTGGGGAGTTGCTAAAGAAGAGTTAGACTATGCAGCATTTCCTTGGATACATGAATCTGAACCTTCTCTCGTGGGCATTGAAACCTCTGGTCGTCAAGAATTATGGGGGACTATAGAAGAAGTTCTTGAAGTTTGTAATCACGTTGAAGGGACGGTTCCAGTAATCAATATGGCGCATATTCATGCACGAGGGCACGGGAAGATGAAGACGAGCGAAGACTATGCCGAACTATTTGATTTAGTTAGAGAAAGTTATGGTGGTAAGAAATTCTACTGCCATTTTGCTGGAGTTGAACATAGAATGGGTAATGCATTACACTATACTCAAATCAAAAAGTCAGATCTTAAATTTGAGCCATTTGCAGAATATCTAGCGTAAGAAGGGGACTGGTTGGATATAACGATAATTTCAGATTCACCTTTACTTGAACATGATGCTATGTATATGTTACAGCATTATGACAAAGCAAGACAGAGGTTGTTGGAAATTCGAGCACGTGACGAACGACAAGTTAAGTTAGCTCGGCAAGCAGGTATGTCAGATGATGAATTAGCCGAATTTGAAAGGCAAGCTGCTGAGGAGAAATCTAAAGAAGCAGAAAAAGAATCTGAATTAAAGGAGCCTGCTAAGAAAACAGTATCCAAGAAAGTAGATACTAGTTCTATGATTTCTTTCGAAGATGCCGATGATGAGGATGATCTTTTCTGAGACATTAAATTATTCAATATGGCTCCTTACTAATGCCGAACATGGCATTTTTGGGGGGTCACTAAATCCAAAATTAGCCTTAGGATGAAATTTGGTATATTCTCCTAAATTCTTCTTCTTGAACTCTGCCTTCGCTAAAGTTAATTTCGATAATCTATCTACTGCATACCACTCTCTTCTTCCATTTTTTGTTTTGCCATATGTTTTTGTTCCAAAAATAAGCCATCCAAAGAAATATTCGATACTTGCAACAAACCACAAAGGCCTTTTCTTAATTAAGAATGAAACTCCTTTACTCCATTCGAAATGACAATTCAAATCTTTAGTCTGTACTTTCATCATACTTCCGCTATGTTCTATTTTTAGATCTTCAATTTTGATGATGTCAAAGTCGTAAAGAGAGGAAATATAATTTGCAATTTTCTCATTAGGAGCAATGAGAACTTTTGAGCCATCTGGTTTTGCCCACATTATATCTGAGAAACTACCAAATGGAGTATTCCTCCAAGTTCCAACAACTATCCTATCTCCTGATGAGAAACCACATGATGTTATGCGCCCTTCAAAAATATCCATACTCTTTCGTGGAAACTTTAGTTAATGAAATACTGTATAATACTACACGTCAATTTAGTAGGTTGCTGGTGGGACTGGCCGGACTTGAACCGGCGGCCTCCGCATCTTCAGTGCGGCGCTCTCCCAGCTGAGCTACAGTCCCTTTAGCGTCCATGCCAACGCGCTTTGCTCTTCAATTGTTCCGAGCACTTAATTTGCTTCTGAAAGTACTTTTGTCTGCATCTCATGGAGTGCTGCGTTGCCTTTTTCGGCCATATCGAGCAATGCATCGAGTTGTTTACGGGTATATGTTGATTCTTCGCCCGTTCCTTGGACTTCTACAAACTCTCCGTTACTTGTCATAACAACATTCATGTCAACATCGGCATTACTATCTAAGATATAGTCTAAATCAAGATATATGTCATCGCCTAATAATCCTACACTAATTGCTGCTACATTATTACTAATCACTCGATTTTCATGTATAGTTTTCTGCTCTTCAGTTAGTTGGGGTGCTTTCCAACCATTTTTCAAATCTTCTCGACTTGGTCTCATATCTTTAGGCAAACATTCACCGCTAGAAATTAGTCTGCGAACTGCTAATCTTAGAGCAATACATGCTGCTGTTATTGATGCACATCTTGTCCCTCCATCTGCATTTAGAACATCACAATCTACTGTCAAAGCTAGAGGCCCGAGTTGCTCTAAATCAATCGCCCCTCGTAACGATCGAGCGACTAATCTTTCAATTTCTTGCGTTCTTCCTTTCGCTCCGCCTCTTTCTCTACGGAATCTACTATCTGTAGAGCCAGGTAACAAAGAGTATTCTGCGTGAACCCAGCCTCTACTCGAGTCTCTAGGGAACCATCTCGGCAAACCATCAGCCTTGGTTACACATGCTAAAATAACAGTATTTCCTTGACGGTATAATATAGATGCTAACGCATTAGGTGTGAAATCTAGAGTTACCTCAATTTCTCTTAATTCATCATGTTCTCTATCTGTTTCGAAATCGCCACTCTTCATCTTAGCCATGGATGTCCGGCTGAACACCCTCTCATGAATCATTCTCTTCTAGCATGAGCGGGTCTGAATGAATTTATTACCTCTGGATGTGTCGTAATATATGGCCCTCCTATCAAATCAACACAATACGGAACAGCTGTAAAAAGTTCATCCAAGATTTCTCTAATAGATCTAGGTGAACCTGGCAAATTAATTATTAGACATTCACCTCTAATTCCTGCGATTTGTCTGGATAATATGGCCGTTGGGACATATTTTAAGGAGATATTTCGCATTTGTTCGCCAAATCCGGGAAGTATCCTATCGCATATTGCTTCGGTGGCTTCAGGAGAAACATCTCTTGGTGCAGGGCCAGTCCCTCCCGTGGTGAGGATCACTGAACATTTCTTATTATCTACTAAATCCCGTAACTCATTTTCTATTTGTGTTTTTTCATCAGGTACAATTATTCTAACTGTTTCCCAAAGTGAAGATATCGCGTCTTCTAAGAATTCCTCGATTGCAGGTCCACTAAGGTCTTCATAATCACCAGAACTTGCTCGATCAGATGCTGTTAAAATTCCAAATCTGCACAAACCATCGCCTTCCATCGGCCTTCTATAAACAGCAATGAATCAAAACGCCATCGGTCCGAATCTTTGACAAACTGATGAACATGTTCAAAGACCTCCACGCTAGCAAAGGTCTCCCGGAGGTTTGCAAGTGTTGAGTCTACCCAAACATACACGCCGTTGCTATACTCCATTTTTCCATCAAGAATCTTTCTTGTTGGCATTTGCATCGGTAGTTAAAGTAGTCTCGCCATTACAATCCTGATGTAGGTGTAATATTATGACAGATTATGAGAAATATGCGGCGCAAGTTGCTTTGGTCAAAGAAGAATGTAAAGATGCTGATAATAATGAAATCGCAGAAGAATTTAGGAGATATGAAGAAGAATTCTTGATAGAACCTAATGATGCAGTAAGATCTGTAATTCTTAAATTTATGAAGGCATCAGGCCAGGAAATCAAATCAATATCTAATGCACAAACACGTGTTGAGAAGAAGGCTGATAGATTTTCAGATTTAGGTTCAGAAGATAAGAATGTAACCATTGAAGTTGCAGTTGTAACATATGTTCCTCGTGTTCAAATGGTCCGTGGCGAGGAGAAACAAATCGCTTTTGGATGGATCGAGGATAATCCTTGGGAATCCAATGATAAGAGAGTGAGATGGGACTTCAAAGATTGGGGTTCGCATTCAGAAAATCTAGCCCCTAACTCAGTTGTCAGACTTGAGGGAGTATCTGTAAACGAATGGAATGAAAAACGTTCGATTAACATTAATCGTTCGAGTAGAGTTACAGTTCTTAGAGAAGGAGGTCCATCAGTACCTCCTGTGAGCGATGAACCAGTAACAATAGAAAAGGCGTCTGAGAATGAAGGTTATGTCAATCTTTTAGCCAGAATAATATCGCTTAAACCTGACGTTATAGTAAAAAGAGATGGTAGCGGTAGTTTAGATATATTCAGAGGAACTTTTGCTGATTCTTCGGGTAAAATAAGCTTTCTTTCATGGGTTCCTATTAATCATGAAATTGGAGATTTAGTCAAAATTGAGGGCGCTATGATTCGGAAATTCAGAGAAACTCCTGAAGTTAATATCAATGATAGGACTAAAATAGAAAAGTATCATGATAATAATTTCGCTAGTACTGAAGAATTATCTGAAGTCACAACATCAAAAATTGGAGATTTAAGGAACGGTATGAAAGATGTGATTACTACAGTCCAAGTAGAATCTTGGCAGTCTCGTACATTTACTAATTCAGATGGCGAAGAGAAGACAGTTAGGAGCGGAGATATCATGGATCCTACAGGAAGGTGCCGTCTTACTGCTTGGTGCGAAATAGACCCTAAGCCAGGAGATTTTCTTCACTTAACTGGTGCTCGAGTGCAATTTTGGCAGGGGTCTCCGGATCTTGTTGTAGATAATTCAGATCAGGTATCCAACCTTACAGATGCCCCATGGGAATCTATTGATCCCGAGCAACATTGGGTAGATATTGAACTTTCTAAATTAGTCACAAGTGGTTCTAGAAGAGGCATTAAAACAAAAGGGACGATTGTCGCGATTAGATCAGATTCTGGAATAATACAAAGATGCCCAGAATGTCGTAGGATTCTCCGAGAAAGTGCTTGTTTAGATCATGGGCCACAGCAGGGGGTAGAAGATTTAAGATTGAAATTTGTAGTGGACAATGGAATCCATAATGCCTCGTTAATATTAGGCAAGGAGCCTTCTGAGAAATTATTAGGAAATACTCAAGAGGCAGTTAAAGAAATTATATCTAAAACTAGTCAAGGAGATTTTCTTACAGAAGTAAGGAATAATTATTTAGCTAGAAAGGTTACAATCCATGGTCGCTCATTAGTAGATGCACAAGGTGCTATGATATTAGCCGAAGGAGTTACTTTTGACGATACATCAAATGAAACCGCAGCCAATTTAGTTATGGAAGAATGGGGGGTGCTTCTATGATTAACCAAATTAGAGTAGGTAGGCAGAGTGCAATAAGAATATTTGCTCAAGAATATTCTGATTCAAACCTTCCTTTAGAAGGAGTAGGCGAATATGCTCCTTCATTCATAATTACTAAATTAGGCGCTAAAGTTAATCGCGCACTTTTCGGAGGTGTAATTGATAGATTTGAAAGAAGAGACGGCGACAATGGACCTTCTTATTCCGGTCAATTGAGAGATGCTACTGGCGGTATTCACCGTTTCCAAATAGCTCCCTTCCAACCTGAATTGCATGCTGATGCCGAAGAACTACTTGCTCGTTTTGAGTCAGGTGACCGATTTCTTATGATGATGGTAGGTCGTGCTCGATGGTTTGAAAGTGACGATGGAGGAATTTTCACCTCTTTCCGTGCCGAAGAATTTTGTATAGTTGAGAGAGAAGTTTATGTCAATTGGTTAGTTGAAACTTCTGAGGCAACGTTGAGGAGATTATCTGCATACTCAGCATCATTAGGTTCGGATAATAATCCTGAAGCCTTAGAAACTGCAGGCGTTCCTTCCGACTTAATTGAAGGAATGATTCTAGCCAAAGATCACTATGGTGCTTTTGATCCAGAAAGTTACAGAGTAGGCGTATTACAGGGTCTTTCAATGGCTCTGAATTCTAATGTCGAAATTGAAACTATGATGGCATCCTCTGAGAGTTCCCAATCTGATGGTGATTTAGGTCCCTCCTCATCTAGTGCCTCTGAGCCAGAAAAACCTAACTCGGAGCCTCAAGGTGACGTTGAAGATTTAATCCTAAATGTAGTTAGAAATTCATCTGATGTTAATGGTATTCCATATGACTCGATTGTCCTTGCTTGTACTGAAGCAGGATTTTCGAGAGAATCCTCTGAGGATGCCATTGAAGACTTAAGGGACATAAAGTGTCAAATCATTGAGCCTAGGTTTGGATTTTTCCAAATTCTCGACTAACTTTTTTTTCTTTCAGCGAGTAAATTATCTATTTTTGACAACTTATTTCTTACTCTGTCTATTGTCCCCTAACCACTTAGGTCAATTTCTGTTGATGATTTCATTTTCGCACCTTTAATTTCTGCAATATTAGTTGCTACCAATACTAATTTCTCTCTTACTTTATCATTAGACAGTGGCCATCCTCTCCTTGTTGCGAGTCTGAGGAGTAAATCGCTCTCCTTTTCTCCCCAAAACCCTTCATGACTTCTAATGATGGTACTTATCATTCGGTCCAAATCTTCAATTCTTGCTTGTATGGTTAAGATATCTCCTTGAGTTGTAAAGTCTGAATTCTCAAAGCCCATTAATAGTGAATCATGTGCATCTTCCAGTGCAGCACTAGATGCAATATTTATTTCAACATCTTGTCTTAGATTTAAATTCGGAATTTCCACTGATATTATTTGTTCATTTAATTCCGAAATATCATTTAGATTATTAGTGACATTTGGAATACCATTTCTCCTTAGACTTCTTTTTATTCTTCCCCATGCGTTAAATTGGCTTGTTAATACTCCTGCAACCCTTCCCATCAATATGGTTCTATTTCCTGTTAATGGTAGTTCCAGATGTTGGCACATGACATGTAATTTATCTCTATCTAGTTCAGCCAATCTTTCAATTGTCATTCTTCTTGAATCGAAATTCAGATGTAACCATAATCTCTGTCTTCTCTCTTTATGTGAGCCCGATGATTTGATTCCAAATATTTTCAGAACTTCACCGATTTGTTTATGTGGCATAGACTGAATTCCGTCCCAAGATAAATCCGTATCAGTAAGAATTTGATATTGAATCAATCTCGCTCTAAGTACCTCTACTGAGCCAGATTTACTAAGTTTAATTTCTTCAGCTTTTTGTCTCAATGACATCAGACGTGATCGGTATAGGTCATCCAGTAGTACTTGGTCAACCTGCAAAATCTATCCCCCCTGTATGGTCGAGAATTATTCTGCATGATATTAATTGCGTACGAATTAATGATTCAGCATGTATTTTGGTAGTTAAATCTGAAAGCCGTAATTAATTGTTAAAAAAATCAATTCCTGTGATTTTTGAACTCTCAATCACTCTTCTCCAGTCTTTTTCAGTTGCAATCATTGCTATTTCATAACCTGAATATGGAATTACTCTATCTACCGCAATTGTTCTTTTCCCATCATTTGAAATCGTTTCAATTCTAAATTCAACTAGTACTTCATTTGTGTTTGCTTCGCCTTCTAAATCATGAAAGGCCTGTTCCATAGTCAAGTCTTTATGTTCTTCTGCCTGTTTCATCAGAGTGCTCATTTTACGATGTCTAGTAAGAATGCCTATGCCATTTAATTGATTCTCGTCCATTTCTCCGATGAAATGATTCTGGATTTTCCAAACAGTCTCTCCTTCAATTTCTGAAAATAATTTAGCATTTTTATTAGGATAATTTCTCCTACCCACTAGCACAACTAAATCTGAATATGCGGTTGGTAAAAAGTGGTCATCTCCTCTATTTTGAGGGTCAGGAAGTAGGGTATGTCTTCTTTCACTGATGTTTAATGTAGAATAAATGACTCTTGGAATTATATAGCCATCTATTTCGTTATTTTGACGTAGCTTTTCCATCCATGAATACCTTTCTAATTCATTTCCTAATGACTCATCCCTCTTTTCAATTTCTATAAATGCGGTTGGTGATAAAACTCTCATTCCTCCACGTGATCTTCTTAGCTGCCTCCTAATCAGCTTTGATTCACACAAGATTATAGCAGATTTTGGCTGATATTGAATTTTATTTTCCGAAACTAATACCATATTCGGTGTTCTAGGAGTTCTTGCTCCATGTACTTGGCAATCTGCCTCATACATTTCCATTTGTTTGCCATGTAGGAGTCTCGCTGGCATCGCGAGTAAGTCTAAGTCACCATTCTGAAGATTTTCTAATGCTTGGATAAAAGATTCTTGCTTTTTAGTTTCTATCTGAGCATCAGGTGCCTCACTAGATTCAAAAAACTTCTCCATATATTGGTTAACGGGGCATGATGATATAGATAGGGTTCCAAATTGTATTCTTTCCATAATCGCGTCCACCTCATGGGAGGGAGCACGTACCGTACTCAAACCAACCGGCTAGACACTTATTGATATAGGCGACCCCTTCTAACGCATATTGAATTACCATGGTCTCTCTCCGTTCGGCTCAGCAACAACTTCGAAAAAGGAGAAATATTGTTGAAGAAGCCTTGGAAGATTTTGTGCAAGAAAAGATGGCCAGTACTCAGGCACCTGCTATGACTTTAGCTCGTGAGGTATTACTCGCAGGAGGGAAGAGATACCGTCCTGTTCTTACGATGTTAGCCTTTGAATCAGCAGGTGGTGAAGAGATATCGGAAGTCATGGACCTAGCTCTTGCCGCGGAACTAATTCATACTGCAACTTTAGTGCATGATGATATCTATGACTTTTCAAAGACTAGGAGAGGTAAACCTACTCTACATGCATCTCATGGTCTAGCACATGGAATTATTGGAGGGGATTATTTATTTGTACTTGGATTCGGTTTAGGTGGAAAATATGAGGCTAAAATTGTTGAGAAAATGGCAGATACCTGTGCTAACATAGCATCTGGTGAGTTGTTACAGCATGAACACATTGGAAACCTAGCAACAACACCTGAAGATTATTATTCAATTATCGATGGAAAAACAGCTGGGCCTTTTGCTACTGCATGTGCTTGTGCTGCAATTGTTGCTGGTGCTTCGGATGAGGTAGTAAATTCTCTTGAAGAATTTGGTTGGGAAGTAGGCAGAGCATTCCAACTCGTAGATGACTTACTAGATTTGACAGGTGATGAAAACATGGGTAAACCCAAGGGTGGCGATGTACACGAAGGTAAAATGACGCTTCCAATCATTCATGCATTAACTATGCTACATGGGGTCGAACGTGAACAATTAGCTGACGTATTACAAAATTTCTCAGATGATCGTTGGAATGAGTTAGTATCGCTACTTTCAACCGCAGGTTCTTTCGAATATTCTGAACAATTAATCGAAAATCATGTTAACAGAGCTCTACTTCAATTGAAATCCTTG
>Ga0115567_10007710_pt1 | contig 10196 bp, 8 predicted proteins | sample COGITO_mtgs_1204_2_FD_88679 | JGI IMG/M metagenome (GOLD analysis project Ga0115567, IMG submission 88679) | Pelagic marine microbial communities from North Sea - COGITO_mtgs_120412 | ecosystem: Environmental > Aquatic > Marine > Epipelagic | place: Germany:Helgoland, sampling site Kabeltonne... | reverse complement strand
TGCTGCGGCGCTGTGCGGATTGTCTTCTGCGGCTGCAATCGACTCGTTCAGCGACTGCATCTCGTCCGTTTCAGCCGCCAGCGCGTGCTTTGCCGCCATTTGTGCTGCTGTGCGTTCGAGGACGGCCCGCATTTCATATAGCTCCACCACTTCACTATGGCTGAGCCGCCGGATGACAGCGCCGATGCGGGGGCGGTGCTCGACAATGCCATCGGCCTCCAGCTTTCGCAGCGCTTCACGAATAGGGGTGCGTGACAGCTTTAGGTGCGTTGCGATTTCTGTCTCGCGCAGTCGGTCGCCGGGTTGGAATTCGCCCTGCGAGATCGCGTGGTACAGCCGGGCGTAGGCCAGCTCACCCTGAGATAATTCAACAGCTTCGACCATCTAGCCTCCTTGTATCCATCTGGATACAATTTGGTGATAGCGCGTGTTTTGCGGTCTGTCAATCTGAGCGGTGCCATACCGGACACGTCATATGGCCGGTATGGCTGCGCTCATTTTTTGCCCGGTGTGCCGTCGAATTTCTTCTCCAAATCAGCCCAGCAGTCGATGTAGTCGTCCTGCAACGGCGCCTCCTTGGCCGCGAACTGCGTAAGGTGCTGGGGGAAGCGGGTTTCAAACATGAACGACATGGTGTCTGACAGTTTTTCGGCCTTTAAGTCAGCATTGCTGGCTCCCTCAAACGCATTTCTGTCGGGGCCGTGGGGCAGCATCATGTTGTGAAGACTCATACCGCCGGGGATGAAACCCTTTGGCTTTGCATCATAAACGCCGTGAATATTGCCCATCAGCTCGGACATGACGTTCTTGTGGTACCACGGCGGGCGGAACGTATCCTCGGCGACCATCCAGCGGTCGCGGAACAGAACGAAGTCTATATTGGCTGTCCCTTCTACACCTGATGCAGCCGTAAGAACGGTGAAAATCGACGGATCGGGGTGGTCAAACAGCACCGCGCCGACTGGGCAATAGGTGCGCAAGTCGTATTTCACGGGGGCGTAGTTGCCGTGCCACGCCACAACATCCAGCGGGCTGTGGCCGATTTTGGTTTCATGGAACTGGCCGGCCCATTTTACGGTCACGGTCGAGGGAACCTCCCGATCCTCGAATGCGGCGACCGGTGTTTTAAAGTCGCGGCGGTTGGCCATGCAGTTCGCACCGATGGGGCCGCGGGAGGGGAGTTCGAATTTCTGGCCGTAGTTTTCACAGATAAAGCCACGCGCGGGGCCGTCGATCACCTCAACCCGATACACTAAGCCACGGGGAATAATCGCAATTTCCTGCGGCTTCACCTCAATCACTCCCAGTTCGGTGCAAAAGCGCAGGCGGCCCTCCTGCGGGACGATCAGCAGTTCGCTGTCGGCCGAGTAGAAGTAGGAATCCTGCATACTGCACGTGACCAGATAGATGTGACTGGCCATGCCGACCTGAATGTTCACGTCCCCCGCAGTGGTCATGGTGCGCATGCCCGTTAGCCAAGTCAGCTCTTCCTCGGAATGGGGGACCGGATCCCAGCGGTATTGGCCTAGACTGGTGACGTCCGGATCAATGTACGGTGCGCTTTTCCAATAGGGAAAATCGATCTTTTTGAAGCGGTGCGTGTGTTTGACGGAGGGGCGGATGCGGTAGCACCATGTCCGCTCATTCTGATGGCTGGGGGCGGTGAACGCGGTGCCGGAAAGCTGCTCTCCATACAGGCCGTAGTTAACCTTTTGCGGGCTGTTCATCCCTTGTGGCAAGGCGTTTGGCAGGACCTCGGTTTCGAAATCGTTACCAAATCCGGGCATGTATCCCGCGTGCGGGCCGGGCAAGGTCGGGGCCATTTTCAGGCCGTGGTTTTTGGGTGCAGTGGACATCGGAAACCTCCTCGGGCTGCCATAGGGCTATTGGTTGCATTTGTAACCGACAAGGGGTAGTTCACCAATATGGACCAGCCGAGCGACTTTGATCTGAAGCAATTTTTGCCCTATCTGCTGAACCAAGCGGCGGAGGCGACCAGCCTTGCGTTTCAGCAGCATTACAAGGATCGCTACGGGATGCTGCGCACCGAATGGCGGGTTCTGTTTCATCTTGGCCGCTATGGCACTCTGAACGCTCGGGAAATTTGTGATCGGGCGCAATTGCACAAGACCAAAGTCAGCCGTGCTGTGTCCGCGTTGGAGACGAAAAGATACCTGAGCCGGGCGACTTCGCAGCAGGATCGGCGCAACGAATTGCTGACTTTGACCAAATCCGGTGAGGCGGTTTTTCGGGAGCTGATCGTGGCTGCGCGACGGTTTGATGAAAGTCTGGCCGCGCGATTCAGTGCGGATGAGGTTGCGGTTTTGCGCAAATGTCTGGGGCGTATTTCGCAACTTTGAGCGGCTCGAACCATCCCTGAAATCTAGCAAAACCATAGGCTGCGATGCGGCTGCGCTATGGCTGCGGTGCGACGGACAGTTTTCGGGCTGATCGTGGCGGCTTTTCAGTGTTTGAAATCCGGATTTTACAACGCCCGCGATAGGGCGCGCCGCAAAATTCGCGAATTAGGGCGAAATAATATGTTGCCGAAACCGGTTTCGGAATTGAGCATAAGTCGCAGGGAGAAAAATGTTGAAGACTCAGTCACAACAAATCGACGTTCAGGCATCGCGGATCCGGGTCACTATTTCGGATGTTTCCGATGCGTTGGGTGTGACGAAATCAACTGTGTCGCGTGCGTTGAACGGGTATAGCGACATTTCTGAATCGACCCGGCTGCGGGTGCGGCGAATGGCGGACAAGATGGGCTATCGCCCGTTGAGCCATGCGCAGGCGATCCGCACTGGCCGGATGAAATCTATGGGTTTGGTGATCCAGATGGGCGATCACGATGCGCAACGCCCGTTTCTGGCCGAATTTCTATCCGGTCTGTCGCAAGGCGCCAGCAAGGAGGGGTGGACCCTGACCATTGCGGCCAGTGACAGCCCTGAGAATACGATCGAGACGTTTCGCTCCATGGTTGCGGACCGCAAGGCCGATGGGTTCATCCTGCCACGCACGATGAGAGATGATCCAAGGGTTCACCTGCTGCGCAGTGCGAACATCCCGTTTGTTATGTTTGGTCGTTCCGATGATCCGACCGGCTGTGCGTGGTTTGACGTGTTGGGTGAGGATGCGATGCAGGACGCCGTGCGTCATCTGGTTGCGCTGGGTCATCAGCGGATCGGGTTTATCAACGGCGGTATGCGCTACATCTACGCACCACTGCGCCGCGATGGTTTTCTGACGGCGATGGCTGAGGCGGGATTGCAAGCCAAGCCTGAATACATGCGTGAGAACGCTGTGACCATTCAGGGGGGAGAGGCCTGCGCCCGTGAAATTCTAGCGGGCGATACGCCACCGACCGCCATTGTGTGTGCCATCGATATGGCCGCGCTGGGTGTGTACCGCGCGGCGGCGGATCTGGGTTTGCGGATTGGCCATGACCTGTCGGTTATTGCCTACGATGGCATCCCCGACGGGGCGCATGTGACCCCCGCGCTATCGACTTATTCGGTGGATTACACCGTCGCGGGGCGGCGGCTGAGCGCGCTGCTGATCCGGCGTATTCTGGGTGAGCCGGTCGAAAAATTGCGCGAAACGGCACAGGCGCAATTTCTGAATCGCGGCTCGACCGGACCACCACCAGTTCATCGGCAAGGCTGAGGCGCAAGACCCTGGCATGCTGAAACATCAAAAACTTAATCTCAATGGGAGGACGATACTATGAAACTCAAGACACTTCTGAAATCAGGGGCGGCGACTGCGCTGATCCTGTCCACCACGGCGGCATCTGCTGAGGAACTGCGGTTCTGGACAACCGAGGAGCAGCCCGAGCGGCTGGCCCGTCAGGAACAAATGGCAGCTGAATTTTCGGCGGCGTCCGGTCATTCGGTCGAGGTGATTCCGGTTTCGGAAACCGATCTGGGGACACGCGCGACGGCGGCCTATGCTGCGGGCGATTTGCCTGATGTGATTTACCACACGCTGCAATATGCGCTGCCATGGGCCGATGCGGGTATTCTGGACACGGACGCGGCTGCGGATGTGATCGAGGCGCTGGGCGCTGATACTTTCGCGTCGGGTGCGCTGAACATGGCGGCGACGGCTGATGGCTATGCCTCGGTTCCTGTCGATGGCTGGACGCAGATGATCGTGTACCGCGCCGATTTGTTCGAGGCGGCGGGCCTAGAGGCGCCTGACACATTTGCCAACGTTCTGGCCGCGGTTGAGGCGCTGCACAACCCGCCTGAGATGTACGGCTTTGTTGCCGCGACCAAGATCGATGAAAACTTCATGAGTCAGGTTCTGGAGCATGTGTTCCTGGCCAACGGCGTATCCCCGGTTGGCCCGGATGGCGTGCAGCCGCTGGACGAGGCCGCGACCATCGAGGTTCTGGATTTCTATAAAGCCATCGCAGAGGCGTCGCCTCCGGGTGATTTGTATTGGGACCAGTCACGCTCGCTGTATTTCTCGGGCAATGCGGCAATGATTATCTGGTCGCCGTTCATTCTGGACGAGCTGGCAGGTCTGCGCGACAGCGCCCCGCCCACGATCAATGATGATCCAACCTCCACAGACCTGGCTGCGGCAACGGGTGTTGTGACCAGTTTTGCTGGTCCGTCGAACCCAGAGGGCGCCGCGTGGGGTGATATCCGGTATTTCGGTATCACGTCGGATGCGTCGACCGACGCGGCGATGGAGTTCGTCGAGTATTCGATGACCGAAGGGTACGGTGCCACCTTGGCCATCGCGCCTGAGGGCAAGTTCCCTGTGCGTCGTGGTACGGCCGAAAATCCTACCGAGTACGCTGATTTGTGGGCGACGCTGGACGTTGGTGTCGATCGTCGCGCGCCGATGGGTGATCTGTACGCACAAGAGATGATCGACGAAATCGTCGGCGGTCTGGATGTGGCACAGCGTTGGGGTGTTGAGGACGGGCAGCTTGCCGCCGCGTCCAAGATCATCAACTCGCAGGTCATCAACCGGTTGGTCCGTGAGTATATCGACGGTGAGCGGGATGCAGCAGCGACAGTGGCTGCATTGAACGACGCCATCGCGTCGGTCGAGTAAGGCCACACCGGATGCGGGGCTAGTCCGGCCCCGCGTCCACTTTTGCGCAACGCGCAACGGAGCATTCAAACATGACCGATATTGCCCCCCCTAAGGGCAGCGGTCCACTTGCACGGCGCGAAGCGCGTCTGGCATGGGGATTGTTGCTGCCCACCATTACCGCCATCGCGCTCGTCGTGGTGCTGCCGTTGCTGGCGATCTTCTGGATCTCGGTAAAGCCGGTTGGCCTCGCGGATTTGCGCGCGCCCGAAGTGGTGTTGCGAGAGGACCTGCGTGGCGGGCCGGAGCAGGCGGGCGATGACGCGTCTATCCGGTACCGGATGCGCAACTCGTCACAGGATCAGCCGATTACGGGTGTGACCTTTACCGATACGATCCCCGATGGGTTGATCGTAACGGAGCTGGACCCCCGCTGTGCCCTGGACGGCGCGGTGCTGAGCTGTGATCTGGGTGATTGGGAGGGTGGATATCGCGAAACCCTGATGATCCCTGTCACGGTCGAGCAGGCCTATCTGGATGCGGAGGATCGTCCGCGTGACAGCGATGCGGTCAGCACAGGTCGGGCCTCAAGCGTTTTGACGGATATGACCTTCACCCTCGATAACTTTGCCCGCATTTTCAATGGGGATGAGTTCTGGGGCGTGCTGGGGGTCACGATATTCTACACCGTGTTCGGCACCATTGGTGCGCTGATGTTCGGGTTGTTTGCAGCGCTGCTGTTGAACAAGTCGTTCAAGGGGCAGGGGTTTTTGCGGGGGCTGTACCTGTTCCCCTATGTGTCGCCGGTGATTGCGGTCGCGTTTGCGTGGATCCTGCTGTTTGATCCGTTCTCGGGCTCGGCCAATGCGCTGTTGATCCAGATGGGTGTAACGCAGACCAGCATCAACTTTTTCGGGGAAAAGCCGCTGGCGTTGATCATGGTCACGCTGTTCGAGATTTGGCGGTACTTCCCCCTGAGCTTCCTGTTCATTCTGGCCCGCATGCAAAGCATCGACACCGATATGTACGAGGCGGCGGATATGGACGGGGCGTCGCCGTTCCAGAAGTTCTGGTATCTGAGCGTGCCGCAATTGCTGGGTATCCTCAGCGTGTTGTTTCTGCTGCGGTTCATTTGGACGTTCAATAAATTTGATGACATCTTCCTGCTGACGGGCGGCAATGCCGGAACGCGGACGCTGACTGTTAATGTCTACGAACAGGCCTTTGCGATTTCGAATATCGGGGCGGGGGCTGCGGTGGCGGTGGTTATCTTTGCCTGCCTGCTGGTGTTTTCGCTGCTGTTCCTACGCTTCATTTCGCAAGAGGAGGGGCTGTGATGGACATGCTCAGACGGGGATATGTCACGGCGCCGCTGTTGGGTGTGCTGTGGGTTTTCGTGATCGCAACGACGGTGGCAATTGCGATGTCGTTTGGCACCGGATCGGCCTTTCGCCCCTCATTGTTAGGATCATTGGTTTGGGGCGTGGTCATCGGGTTAAGCTGCCTGCGTGGCGCAACGTGGCGGCCCGTGGTCGCGGCGGGCGTGACGGTAGTGGCCTGTATGCTGGGCCTTGGCCCGCTGGTCACGGGGGAGGGTGTTTCGATACTTTCGACCGTGGTGGGTGCCGTGGCGGCGGCCGGATTTTCGGCCTATGGCCTGTGGCTGATGCTGGATGAGGTCACGCCGGGCGAGAACAACCGCCATTTGTTCGAGGCGGCGGTGCTGCGGTTTCTGACCGGATTTGGATACATCTTTTTCACGGCGATCGTGCTGATCCCGTTTTATGTAATGGTTCTGACCAGCCTGAAAAACCAGTCCGAGCTGATCCAGAATCCGTTGGATTTCTCAATCGACCTTAGCAAAGGGTGGGAGCTGTTCCGGTCCTATGACGAGCTGTTCACGCAGTTCAACTTCGGCACCTATCTGTTCAACTCGTTCCTGATTTCGGTACTGACGGTGTTTATCACGCTGCTGTTCGCGGTGCCGGGTGCCTATGCGGTGGCGCGGTTGCGGTTTCGCGGGCGGGCGGCGTTCTCACGCTCGATCCTGATGGTGTATATGGTGCCGATGATCGTGCTGGCGCTGCCGATTTACATCGCGTTTTCGATGACGGGGCTGCGCAACTCGCTGGGCGGGATCATCATGATTTATCCTGTCACGACCATTCCGGTCGCGCTGTATATGTTGCAGGGCTATTTCCGCGGCCTGCCTGCGGAGATCGAGGAGGCCGGCCTGATGGACGGGTTGAGCCGCCTTGCCGTGATCTGGAAAATCACCTTGCCGCTGAGCCTGCCTGCTATGGCCAGTGTGTCGTTGTACGTGTTCATGATCGCGTGGAACGAGTTCCTGCTGGCGTTCATGCTGCTGGATGATCCGTCGAAATTCACGCTGACGCGGGGGATCGCGTCGCTCAACTCCTCTGAAATTCCGCGCCAACACCTGATGGCAGGCTCTGTGATTGCGACCGTTCCGATCATGGCGCTGTTCCTGGGGTTGGAGCGATTTATGACGAAAGGACTGACCGCTGGGTCGGTGAAAGGATGACTATGACGTCTCTGGATACACAGGCCCGCGACATTCTGCGTGGCAACGATCAGGGCGGCTACACGCTGCCGACAAAGGGGTTGTACCCCTATCAGTGGAACTGGGACTCGGCCTTTGCTGCGTGGGGGTTTGCGACCTTTGACAACCCGCGCGCATGGGATGAGCTGGACACGCTGATGGCCAGCCAGTGGGACACCGGCATGGTGCCGCACATCATTTTCCACAAGGTCGACTCCGGCTATTTTCCCGGCCCTGATGTGTGGCAAACGGGGCAAAGCCCTGAAACTTCGGGCATTACGCAGCCGCCTGTTGCCGCGATTATGGCGCGTAAGGTGTGGGAGATGGACCCCGACGCGGGCCACGCGCGCATGGCGGCGTTGTACCCCAAGCTGCTGGCGTGGCATCGCTGGTGGCATGAGGTGCGGTGTACGCATGGCCCGGCTGCGATCACCCATCCGTGGGAGTCCGGACGGGACAATTGCCCCGACTGGGACAAGGGCATGGCCGGTGTTGATGTGTCCAACGTGGGCGAATACCAGCGCCGCGATTTAGGCCATGTCGATGCGGCAATGCGCCCGACCAAGGAAGACTACGACCGCTATATCACAATGGTAAAGTTCGGGCGCAGTGTCGATTGGGATCAAAAGCGGATCGTCGAAGACGGGCCGTTCCTGATGGCCGACCCGGGGATCACCTTTATGTTGCTGCGCGCACATGAGGATCTGGCCGTTATGGGCCGTGCCTTGGGTGAGGACGTTTCCGAGGTTGAGGGCTGGGCCGCTGCGCTGCGATCCGCGTTGCCGTCCATCTGGAACGACGCGCTAAGCGCCTATGACGCGAAAAACCTGCGCACGGGGGAGTTCGCGGGCATTTTGGGATCGGGTGCGTTCATGGCCTATCTGGCGGATGCGGGAAATCCGCAGTTGGATGCGCAGATGATGCGGGCGTGGGATAAGGTCAGCTATGGCATCCCGTCCGCTGATCCGGAGGCGACGATTTTCAATCCGCGCAAGTACTGGCGCGGGCCAACGTGGCCGGTTGTTAACGCGCTGCTGGCGATCGGATTTGTTGATGCGGGTCGTGCCGATTTGGCGGAGCGGTTGCGTGGCGAGACGGCGAGCCTGATCCGCAAGCACGGGTTCTACGAGTATTTCGATCCGCTGGACGCAACGCCGTGTGGCGGTGCTGATTTCACGTGGACGGCGGCGATCTGGCTGACTTGGGCCGGACGCGATGCTGAAAGCGACGCTGTAAGAGGGGCTGCCTGATGTCTTCTATCGAATTGAAAGCTGTCGAGAAGTGGTTTGGCTCCGTTCAGGTCATCAAGGGCGTGGATCTGGCGGTGGAGGAGGGTGAGTTCATCATCTTTGTCGGGCCGTCGGGCTGCGGTAAGTCCACGCTGCTGCGGATGATTGCGGGGCTGGAGGAAACCAGCCGGGGCCAGATCATGATCGCGGGGCGGGATGCCACGGCGGAGCCGCCCTCGAAGCGGGGCTTGGCGATGGTGTTCCAGTCCTACGCGCTGTACCCGCATATGACGGTGCGCGACAATATGGGCTTCTCGCTAAAGGCGGCGGGCGTGGAGAAGGCCGAAATCAACCGGCAGGTGGATGAGGCTGCGCGGGTGCTGAAGCTGGAGCCGTTTTTGGACCGCCGCCCCAAGGATCTATCCGGCGGGCAGCGCCAGCGTGTCGCCATCGGGCGGTCCATCGTGCGCGAGCCGACGGCGTTTCTGTTTGATGAACCACTGTCCAATCTGGATGCGTCGCTGCGTGTCGAGATGCGATACGAGATTGCGAAGCTGCACCAGACGCTGAAGGCCACGATGATCTACGTCACCCACGATCAGGTGGAGGCGATGACGCTGGCCGACCGGATTGTCGTTCTGGACGGCGGTTATATCGCGCAGGTCGGGTCGCCGCGCGAGTTGTATGAGCGGCCTGCGAACCTGTTCGTGGCGCAATTCATCGGCAGCCCGCGGATGAACGTGATGCCATGCACAGCGCAGGGGGCTACATTCGCGTTGCCTGAGCAGGGCGGTGGTGAATATGGACGCGAGCGTGCGGCGATTTCGCTGGGTATCCGGCCTGAGCACATCGATGTTGCCGCATCGGGAGCAGGTCAGCTGGACGGGGTTGTGGATGTGCTGGAGTATCTGGGCTCGGACACATTTGTCATCGTGGAATGCGCGGGGGCCGGAAAGGTCACGGTGCGCATTGCGGGCGATACGGCTTTGCGGCCCGGTGATGCGTGCAGCCTGAAGTTCCGCTCGGAGCATTTGCATTTCTTCGATGCGAATGGGCTTGCCGTCCTCTCATAAACAAATCGTGCGATCAGAGTGAAGCGGCACCGCGATTGCGGTGCCGTTTTGCGTTTGCGATGTTAAGCATCGTTGCCAATAGAATTCGCTGCATGAAATTTGCGCAAATAGCCCATCAGTTGCCTAAAAATACTACGATCTGGATTTATTGGCAACTTTTTGAGCAATAGTTCTTGCTGCACCTGCGTCCTCCTTAGCAAATAGACCGCGCATGAACGGGCTTTGCCGGGGAGTGCATGGATGTGTGGTGACAAGACGCTTGGAACCGAACTCGCCACC
>Ga0115567_10007709_pt1 | contig 10196 bp, 11 predicted proteins | sample COGITO_mtgs_1204_2_FD_88679 | JGI IMG/M metagenome (GOLD analysis project Ga0115567, IMG submission 88679) | Pelagic marine microbial communities from North Sea - COGITO_mtgs_120412 | ecosystem: Environmental > Aquatic > Marine > Epipelagic | place: Germany:Helgoland, sampling site Kabeltonne... | reverse complement strand
CCTTTCTCACTTTTAGTGCAATGGCGGGTAAAGTGGGAAGAACCAAAGTATCATTGTTTATTTTCTCAACCAATATCGTTAAGAGAGCATTTTGAGTTGACATGTAAGAGCCTTATTTTCTGAGTCAGACAAACGCAGTAGGACAAATTGCTAACCAATAAGGTTAGCTTCCTAAACAGGTTATTTATCAATGAACGGTCATCGAACCATCATTAATTGCGCTTAATGACGAAATTATTCGATTTTCAAACGGTCAGTATAAGGTGGCCAACCCAAGGGTTTGCCAGCCAGTACATGTAAATGGATATGATACACCGTTTGTCCACCGTGCTCATTGCAATTCATTACCGTTCTAAAACCTTCTTGTGCTACACCTAAATCATTTGCAACTTTCGCAGCTACTCGGTGCATATACCCCACGAGCGCTTCATCTTCCTCGGCAATATCATTGCATGTTGCAATAGGTTTTTTAGGAATAACCAAAAAATGAATCGGTGCTTGCGGATTAATATCTGTAAACGCGAGCACTCTTTCGTCTTCAAATAAAATATCGGCAGGGATTTGTTTTTCAATAATTTTTGTGAAGATTGTGGTCACTTTATTTCCTCTTATGTGAGATGTCGTTTACGTTAATAGTAATCAAGACCTAAGTTTGACTGCGGTGGCGCTTAACTAAATACAAAATACAGTAATATGGCGCCCAAAAGTAGTCTGTAAATCACAAACGGCAGCATTCCAATTTTCGAAATCCAGCTTAAAAACAAGTAGATACATAAATAAGCCGCGACGAAAGAAAAACCCGCCCCATAAAAAAGCGCTTGCCAATCAACAATTATGTCTTGAGCAAGCAATTCGAATGTGGCGAAAAGTCCTGCTGCAAGAATAATGGGAATAGACAGTAAGAACGAGAATCGTGCTGCACTCTCTCGCGTTAAACCCAGCATCAAACCTGCCGTCATGGTTATCCCAGACCGAGACGTACCAGGAATAATTGCTAAAGCTTGAGCAATACCAATGATGACGGTGTCTTTAAATGAAATGTGCTCAGTTGTTTTAGTTTGCTTTGCTTTTGCGTCGGCGTACCATAACAGCAGGCCAAATATGATAGTCGTGATAGCAATGACTAAAGCCGAACGTGCGTTAAGCCCTATCCAATCTTTCATTAGGTAGCCAAAAATTGCGGCGGGAATAGTGCCTATAACAACCCACCACGCTAAACGTGAGTCTGTACTTTGCTGCTTTGAAAAGCCATGCTTAAACCAAGCGGAACTTAGGCGCCGAATATCTTCTCTAAAATAAATCATTACCGCCAACAAACTACCCACGTGCACAGCCACGTCAAACGCGAGTCCTTGATTACGCCAACCCAAAATCTCGGCGGGTAAGATTAGATGAGCAGAGCTAGAAATAGGTAAAAACTCGGTAAGGCCTTGAATAATTGCCAAAATAATTATTTCAAAAATGGTCATTGCGAAGGTTTATTCCATGTAAAGTCAGAGGCCCACAAACGCTGTTGCTTGTTCGGGTTATGTAGTAAAAATTCGTCCCAAAGTTCAGCGTATGTTTGTTGGCTAACAGGATGAGTTTCATTCGGTACTACATCGGCCATAGGCTTAAGAACAAAAGCGTTATATTCAATTTCTTTTCGCGGTAACACAACTGGGGAGCTAGTCACAATGTTGTCAAAGGTGAGCAAATCTAAATCAAGGGTTCTGCTGCCAAATTTTTTATCTCGTGTTCGTCCTTGGTCAGCTTCTATTTGTTTGAGCTGCACGCATACCTCGGCAATAGACATATTTGTATACGCTAGTACCACCGAATTAAGAAAATTATCACCTGAAAAACCGACCGATTCGCTTTCATATATGGTAGATACTACTAATTTACCGAAACAATTATGTAATGCAGTTAGGCCTTTTTGGGTATTTAATTCTTTCTCAATATTAGATCCCACACTAATCAATATTTGGTGTTTCACTTATTCACCACTTTCTCAAGATGCCGCGTGATTTGTATACCAACACCACTGACATTTTTGAGAATGTCAGGCTTGTTAATTGTTAGAATAATTGATTGAGGCCGAAATTCCTCGAGTATAGCGCTTGCCATATGCTCGCCTAATGCCTCGAGTAGTTTGTAGCTCGTCTTATTTGCAATATCGACTAAACATTCTGCCACTTTCCCATAATCAAGGGTGTCGACTACATTGTCGGATTTTCCGGGCGCTTGTAAATTGGTGTGCAATTCTACATCAACAATGATGCGTTGCTTTGCGTGGCGCTCAAACTCGTACACACCAATTAGCGTGTAAAGTACTAAACCACTTATGTAAATTTTGTCCATTAGCACGCACTTATTTAGCTTTACGACTAGCGTAAGCCTGTTTGCTTTAGTAATCTATTATTAGTGTATCGCGAACTTATAGCGCAAGTATATGACTACATGGGTGGTTTTTCATATTGTTGGGGCATATCTACTAGGCTCTATCTCTAGTGCAGTATTGCTGACAAAAGTATTCACTAATGGTGATATTCGAAAACAAGGCTCAGGCAATCCTGGAGCAACTAATGTATTGCGAACGGTGGGGAAAAAAGCTGCTGTCGTGGTTTTTGTATTCGATGTGTTAAAGGGCGCAGTGCCTGTCTATGCAGGATTTTTATTAGGGTATCCGCCACTAGTGCTTAGCGTAATTGCGCTGAGTGCTTGCCTAGGCCATATGTACCCAATATTTTTCGCGTTTAAGGGTGGTAAAGGGGTGGCAACAGCTTTAGGCGCTATGATGCCATTGAATGGATATTTAGCGCTTTGCTTGTTAGGTACTTGGCTTGCCGTATTCGTAATTGCTAGAATTTCGTCTTTAGCAGCAGTAGCAACTCTGTTACTCGCACCCGTTTATGCATTTTTATTCAAACCTGAATACACTTTAGCGGTTGCCATCTTATGCGCCCTCATTTTGCTAAAGCACAAAAGTAACATTCAGCGTCTGCTAAGGAAAAAAGAACTCAAAATACGGCCTTCAGCCAGTAAACAGAAATAGAATCAACAATCAATCATACCGCAGGCAGCGTTTCTAATGACCAACGCGGCATTGCTTTACTATCAAAATCAGTAAACTGCCCGGCTAGCAAACGTTGGCAACCCGCATAGGCTATCATTGCACCGTTGTCAGTGCAGTATTCAAAGCTGGGATAAAAAATCTCAAACTTGTCGGCTTTGCTGGCACTGGCAAATTTTTCTCTCAATTTTTTATTCGCGGCAACACCACCTGCCATAACAATTCGCTTCAAACCTGTCTGTTTAAGCGCTCTGCGACACTTAATAAGTAATGTGTCAACCACAGCTTCTTGAAATGCATAAGCGATATTAGCGTGAGTTTGTAAATCATTAAGCTCTTTTTTTACAGTATTAGCAGCATGCGTTTTCAAGCCACTAAAACTCATATCTAGGCCCGGTTTATCGGTCATGGGCCGCGGAAAACGATAGGTATCTGGCACACCTTGCTCTGCTAACTTAGCAAGCAGTGGCCCACCAGGATAATCAAGTCCCAATAGTTTTGCGGTTTTATCAAAGGCTTCACCTGCAGCATCGTCTACCGATTCACCAATGACATCGTAACGACCAATTCCTTGTACGTTGACCAACATAGTGTGTCCGCCCGACACCAAAAGCGCAAGAAACGGAAAAGCTGGGACGGGTTCATCGAGCATTGGTGCGAGCAAGTGCCCTTCCATATGATGCACACCAATAGCCGGCACTTGCCACGCGTAAGCTAAAGACTTAGCCATAGACGAGCCAACTAACAAAGCGCCAATTAGCCCTGGTCCGCGCGTGTAGGCAATTCCGTCAATATCTTTTGCTGCTAATTGAGCTTGTTCAAGGGTCTCTTGAACCAAGCAAACAATTTTACGTACGTGGTCTCTAGACGCCAGTTCAGGCACAACACCGCCATAATCGGCGTGAAGCTTAACTTGACTATATAGCTTGTGCGCGAGCAAACCATTTGAAGAATCGTAGACAGCTACGCCAGTTTCATCACAAGAAGTCTCAATTCCAAGTACTTTCATATAAAAATGCAGGATCCCATTTGTGTTATATCAAATAATAAACGACAATAGTGTAAACCAATACTCCGCTCAAGTTTATCTCTTTTTATTGGAAGTTGTTGCCAAGTAAGGGGGCGAGTGGAACGACGCTCGTACAATCCGCCAATTAATTAGCACCTTTTCGTATATATTTTGGCATTTAGGGTTTACATGTTGGCGAATAAACAGTACTATTTCGCACCAATTTTTAGCCCGGGTCTTTAAAATGACGAGTGGTCATTCGTAATGTCCACCACAAGCGCCCGGTAGATTTAATTTCAGAGGTGAACATTTAACATGCCAATTGTGAAAGTAAGAGATAACGAACCGTTTGACATCGCATTAAGACGATTTAAGCGGTCATGTGAAAAAGCCGGAGTACTGTCTGAAGTACGTCGCAGAGAGTTTTTTGAAAAACCAACTTGGGAACGCAAACGTAAGAAAGCGGCTGCCAAGAAGCGTCACATGAAAAAGTTGGCTCGTGAGAATGCTCATCGTATTAGATTATATTAATTAATACAATTACGAATCGATTCAAAACGGGCGTCTAATTAGGCGCCCGTTTTAGTTTGTCTCCCCTATTTGTATTAGTTAGATAAAGCAGTTGAGCTCAGTAACAAGGATTTCATTATGTCATTATTAAATGAATTAAAAGAAGCGCAAAAAGATGCTATGCGTGCCAAAGACAAATTAACCTTAGGTACTATTAGAATGGCGCTTGCGGCGGTAAAACAACGTGAAGTTGATGAGCGAATAGAGCTTACCGACACTGATGTTTTACAGATCCTAACCAAAATGGTAAAGCAGCGACAAGAGTCGATAGTACAATTTGAAAAAGGCAATCGTGAAGATTTGTCAGCAATTGAAAAGCAAGAAATAGAAGTTGTGCAACGCTTTTTACCAAAGCCCCTTTCTGATGCCGAAGTTAACGCTATTGTAGATGATGCTATAGCCAAAACACACGCCGTAAATATGCAGGATATGGGTAAAGTAATGGGCGCGGTTAAAGGGCAACTTCAAGGCCGGGCCGATATGGGTAAGGTTAGTGGTGTTATTAAGTCTAAACTAAACTAGTAAGGTTAACACCGCATCCAACATGGCAGGACGCATACCGCCAAGCTTCATTGATGACCTTATTGCCAGAAGCGATATAGTCGACATCATTGACAGTCGAGTAAAACTCAAAAAAGCAGGTCGTAACTTTCAGGCCTGCTGCCCTTTCCACAATGAAAAAACACCTTCGTTTTCTGTCTCCCAAGAAAAACAGTTTTATTACTGTTTCGGCTGCGGAGCAAAAGGCAATGCGATTAGTTTTTTAATGGAATTTGAACGACTCGATTTTGTAGAAGCTATAGAAGATTTAGCCAAGCAATATGGCCTAGAAGTCCCCAGAGAAAAAGGTGGAACACCGCTTAAATCACAAGAAGAGCGCAACGAGCGAGAGCATGACTATCAATTAATGGAACAAGTGGCCCGTTTCTTTGAACAACAACTAAAACACCATAAAAATGCATCACAAATTATTGATTATCTCAAAAATCGAGGATTAAGCGGCCAAGTCGTTAAACATTGGGGTATTGGTTACGCACCTCAAGAATGGGATGGCGTGCTCGATAAGTTTGGCACAGACAAATCGGCTATAGAGCGTTTATTAGCACTTAAGCTTGTTAACGAAAACGACAATAAAAAACGCTACGACTTCTTCAGGCACCGAGTTATGTTTCCTATTCGCGATAAGCGCGGTCGTGTGGTTGCTTTTGGCGGTCGTATTATCGACAACGACGGCCCCAAATATTTAAACTCACCCGAAACACGCATATTCCATAAAGGATACGAGCTATATGGCTTATATCAAAGCCGGCAAGCATATCGCAAGCTAGAGCGACTTTTAGTTGTTGAAGGCTACATGGACGTTGTAGCACTTTCTCAATTCGACATTAACTATTCGGTTGCAGCACTAGGCACAGCCACTACGCCCGATCATATTCAAACATTATTCAAAACCACGTCCGAGGTGGTGTGTTGTTATGACGGTGACCGTGCAGGTCGAGAAGCGGCGTGGCGAGCCTTAGAAAACGCATTGGCCTTTTTACAAGATGGTAAGGTCATGAAGTTTTTATTCTTACCCGACGGCGAAGACCCAGATTCAATGGTCAGAAAAATTGGCAAGCTTGAATTTGAAAAACTTATTGTGCGGGCAAAGCCACTTTCTAGTTTCTTTTTTGATGCCATGCTTGCTAAACATTCTATAGCGTCTATTGAAGGTAAAGCCGCTTTAAAAGCAGAAGCCTTGCCGTTGATAGGGCAAATTCAAGGCGAAAATCAGCGCAGCATGATGCTTGCACAACTCAAAAAGTTTTGTAAGGAAGGCGACGGCCACGATTATGATGCCGATATCAAACAAGCTAATCAGCCGCGCAAAATCAAGCACACCGACTATAAATCCCCAGCCAATATTGCGCTATCACCGCTTAGAATGATCATCCGATTATTGCTTGAGTCGCCAATACTCGCCAGTGAAGTACCATTGGTTAACCCGAATGTATTAAGTGCTGATAAAATTTCCGGTCTTGCTATGTTAATTGAAGTGCACGATTATTGTATACACTCGCCTGCAGCCAACACAGCTACCCTATTTGAAGCATTCAGAGCGCATCCGCATATACATCATTTGAGCAAACTCTTTACCGCGCCAATTGAAGAGAATATTAATTTAGAGGCAGAATATGTTGCTTGTTTCAAAACCTTAGTAAAATGGCAAGTCGAAGCCCGTTTAGACGAACTAATGGCTAAACAAGAAATGCAGCCGCTCACGAATGAAGAAAAAGAAGAACTGAAATTATTATTACGGGAAACAGACACGTAAAAACACCAATTGTTGTTGTGACTGGACCTTTCGACTATTGACAGGTTTAGCGTGCATGCCTGCAGGCACAACAACCATGTTTATGTAAATAACAGTGAACTAAATACAGGGACGAGAGTAATCATTTATAGTAGAATTATTCAACTATTCTGTGGTAAACTACTTAGTTCGAATTTTATGAGTATGACAAGCTTATTCTGCCAAGGAAAGTCATCGTTTGCGAGAGATTATTCTCACTTATTTTTGTGAAAATCTTTTTAAAAACGCCAATGAGTACTGGTGATGAATAGAATAAGCTTAAGTTAACATGGTTATCAAGCCCTAGAATGAGCTTATGATCAACTAAGTGTAAGGTATAATGTGCAAAGTAAGCAGTCCCAGATAAAACTCCTGATTGCCAAGGGCAAAAATCAAGGTTATTTAACCTTTGCCGAGGTCAATGATCACCTACCCGCTAACATTGTCGACTCTGATCAGATAGAAGACATTATTCGCATGCTCAACGACATGGGAACTCAAGTGTTTGAGCAAGCGCCTGATGCAGACGAATTACTAATGCAAGAAACTACTACCGATGAAGACGCAGCTGAGGCAGCCGCTCAAGCTTTAGCGACGGTAGAAAGTGAAATTGGCCGTACAACCGACCCAGTACGCATGTACATGCGTGAAATGGGCACTGTCGAATTGCTAACACGCCAAGGCGAAATTGAAATAGCAAAGCGCATTGAAGAAGGTATTAATCAAGTTCAATGCTCGGTAGCAGAATATCCAGAAGCTATTACCTACTTGCTCGATCAATGGGATTTATACGAAGCCGAAGAAATACGCTTAAGTGATATTATTATTGGTTTCGTCGACCCTAACGAAGATGACGTTGCGCCTACTGCAACACATGTTGGCTCTGAACTATCAGAAGACGAGCGCAAAAAAGGCGACGACGTCGATGACGACGACGAAGAAGAGGAGGACGATAATTCTGTTGACCCAGAACTTGCTCGAGAAAAGTTTTCTGATTTACGTGTGCAGTATAACAAAGCACGCGACGTTATTGAGTCGAAAGGCCGTTCACACAAAGCTGCACGAAAAGAAATTGCAGAGCTGAGCAATGTTTTTAAAGAATTTCGATTGGTGCCTAAGCAGTTTGATCGAATGGTTAAGAACATGCGCAGCATGATGGACAGAGTTCGCATTCAAGAGCGCTTGGTAATGAAGTACTGCGTGATCAACGCAAAAATGCCTAAGAAAGATTTCATTAAAGCATTCGCTGGGAATGAAACATCGACTCAATGGCTACATAAGTTACTTGACGGTAAACAAAATTATGTAGAGAGTTTGCTCGAGTTTAAAGAAGAAATTGAACGTAGTGTTAATAAGATGAACGCCGTTGAGAAAGAAACGGGTTTAGTTATTCCTGACATTAAAGACATTAATCGCAGAATGTCAATTGGTGAAGCGAAAGCACGTAGAGCGAAAAAAGAGATGGTTGAAGCAAACCTGCGCTTAGTTATCTCTATTGCGAAAAAATACACAAACCGTGGATTACAATTCTTGGATCTAATCCAAGAAGGTAACATAGGTTTGATGAAAGCGGTCGACAAATTCGAATATCGCCGTGGTTATAAGTTCTCGACTTATGCAACGTGGTGGATTCGTCAAGCTATTACACGCTCCATAGCTGATCAAGCACGTACTATCCGTATTCCAGTGCATATGATTGAAACGATTAATAAACTTAATCGCATATCTCGTCAAATGCTACAAGAAATGGGCCGCGAACCAACCCCTGAGGAGTTGTCTGAACGCATGATTATGCCTGAAGACAAAATCCGTAAGGTGCTTAAAATTGCGAAAGAACCTATTTCAATGGAAACGCCTATTGGTGATGACGAAGATTCGCACTTAGGTGACTTTATTGAAGACGTTACTATTACCCAGCCTTTAGACTCTGCCACCGGCGGTAGCTTGAAAGATGCCACACAAGAAGTACTTGCTGGCCTTACTGCACGCGAGGCGAAGGTATTAAGAATGCGTTTTGGTATTGATATGAATACTGACCACACACTTGAAGAAGTAGGTAAGCAGTTTGACGTAACACGAGAACGAATTCGTCAAATAGAAGCCAAAGCCTTACGGAAACTTCGTCATCCTAGCCGATCAGAACAGCTTAAGAGTTTCTTAGACGAATAATTAGCCCCAACTCGGAATAATTAGCTATCATAATGTGAAAAGCCAGAACAAATGTTCTGGCTTTTTTGTTCGCAAGGCCTTTGCACACAAAAACGCTATAAAGTTACTTATATAAGCATTAGCGCACCTGCAGCGAAGGCAGAAGATCTAGCAATATAATATCGCCGTTGTAAATGATGCAATTTTCCTAAGCAAAATGTCCGCTTTGATAATCGGCTATTGCTTGCTGAATTTCGGCTCTCGTGTTCATCACAAACGGGCCCTGTTGCTCTATCGGCTCGTTGATAGGTTCACCTGTCACGAAAATTGCTTTCGTTGCGTGCTCACTTCGTATCTTAATTGAGTCGCTTAAATCCAAAACTCCTAAACAGCCTTTAGATAAAGTTTTACCGGCTATGCTTAGTTCACCCTCATACACATAAATAAATCCATTGTGACTAGCCACTGTACTTATTTCTATATCATCATTTGCGCTAAGATGTACATCGTAAAACTGAGGCTTAACAGCTTGCGCAGTAATTGCCCCGTCTACCCCGTTCAAGCATCCGGCGAGGACTCTTGCCATCGATTGCTTACCCACTTTGGTTTCGGCAATCTGATCACTTTTAATATCGTAATAAGCAGGGGATGACATTTTTTCGCTGGCGGGTAAATTTACCCATAATTGAAAGCCGCGCATTATGCCTTCGCTTTGCTGAGGCATTTCTTCGTGAATAATACCCTTACCGGCGTTCATCCACTGCAAACCTCCATCTTCTATGATGCCATGATTGCCCACTGAGTCTTTGTGCCCCATTTTACCATTTAGCATGTAGGTTACAGTTTGAAAACCTCTGTGAGGATGCGCGGGAAAACCAGCAATATAATCCTCTGCATCGCTAGATCCAAACTCGTCTAGCAATAAAAAAGGGTCTAAGCGTTTTAGCATTGGCTGGCCCAACACCCGCTTTAATTTGACCCCTGCGCCATCAGATACAGACATACCTTTTATAACTTGGCTTATATTACTCATGCTAAACTTCCCCTCTGATGAGGCGCTTGTAAATTAAGAATGGGTCCTT
>Ga0115567_10007708_pt1 | contig 10197 bp, 9 predicted proteins | sample COGITO_mtgs_1204_2_FD_88679 | JGI IMG/M metagenome (GOLD analysis project Ga0115567, IMG submission 88679) | Pelagic marine microbial communities from North Sea - COGITO_mtgs_120412 | ecosystem: Environmental > Aquatic > Marine > Epipelagic | place: Germany:Helgoland, sampling site Kabeltonne... | reverse complement strand
GCTCTCTCTCTCTCTCTCTCTCTCTCTCTCTCTCTCTCTCTCTCTCTCTCTCTCTCTCTCTCTCTCTCTCTCTCTCTCTCTCTCTCTCTCTCTCTCTCTCTCTCTCTCTTTCTGCCTCTCTCTTTTTCTCCCTCTCTCTCTCCTTCCCCCGCACCTAATCTCTCCCTCTCTCTAATCAGCTGACAAACTTCCTCGAGCGAAAGTTTGTAGAGACTAGGTGTGCTTACTTGCTTCCTGACAGGTCCCCACGGGGAAGACCCCCGATGCGGCGTACAGCGTGCCTCCTATGCAGCTTCAGAACCAGGTATCTCCCCCTGCGGACCACGCCCTGTGCCGCTGTGCTGGCGCATCGCGCCTGAGACTGGTGCGCTCGCCGGCGAGCGCCCCAATCTCTGCTGACCAGTGCTGGTCGATTACTTACGCGCTCTATCGCAGACGGTGTACCCCGGTCCGGCACCCTTTGAGGAACGCAGCTGGCCAATGGCACCTCAGGTACATGGCGATGCAAGAATCCAGGCATGGTAGTGTGTTCATTTTGTAAGGCCGCGCATGCATGCAACCTGCGCTGCTCACCTACCTCAACTGATTCCAGTGGTGGCAGGGTTTCCCGCTCTAAAACGCGTCAGAGCGGCCAGGAACGGACCCATTCCAGGGCAGTGCACGCCCACACGGCGTCTCCTGACAGTCTCAAGGTTATTAGTTTGGTGCCCACGCTGAGCTCGAGTGTAGTTTCGCATCAGTAACGGCCGAAGAATAAAGTTCTGTACTCGCAACTCGCACGTACGTTGTTATTTATTATTCTCACAAGCTTCTGGAACCTCACCCTTTCCTTTAGAGCTCATCTACAATCAACCAATCAACCTAGACCCCCGCGATGAAAGTATCCCAGAAAGCATCTTCAGGCTGGTCCTCAGCCGCCAAAAACATGCCGTGGAATTCGGAGAAGAAGTTTGACGGACCACCCTCAGGTTCCTCGCTAGTCACGTGGATCGGAGCATACTTTGCTACCGCCTGCTCAACTTGAAACCTGCATTCCTGTTGTTCGAACGGTTCCAGAGACGCAGACATGAGGCGGCGGGACTCGCGCTCAAGCCCGAAAGACGGCTCGCGTGACAACGTAAGTGCAGGCGGCGGCGGCGGCGGGACAGCACAGGTCGAATCCTCAGCGTGATGCGAAGATGCAACATCGTGCCACACATCACTTTGTTTCGTCTCACCACAATGGCGCTTGCAGTCGTGCTGTTCTTCCGCGACATCGGACTCGTAGTCGTCTTGCATTTCCGTGGTGGGGTGCACATCGGCAGCACACTCTTGGAAGCGGGCAGCTGCGGCAGCACGTCCGCATCGCTGCGGAATGCGAGAAGCGCTGCGCTCCCATCCCTTGATGAGATGGTACACCAGCATCATGCTGGAAAACTTCGCGAACTGAAGCTCTGCGAAGGAGTAGTTGTTTGAGGCCTGCAGCTCATGCCAATCATCTGCTGAAATCGCAACTGAATCAACGGTAGCATCTGCTTCCTGCGAAACACGGATGTAGTCACCGGGCGCGCGGACGTGGGCGATGCAGCCGCCGTTACCATCGAAGGATCCTGCCTTGATCGCATGGACGAGGCCCGTCTGATGCGCATTACGAAGAACGTGCTGCACAGTTGTGGCAACAGACGCGACACATGCGGTAACGTCATTCTCGTTCATACCAACGAAAAGATGCTCACTTGCGAACGACGGGAAAGATACGGAAGCAAATCCTTGGTGAACCGCGTACTGGAGATAGCCCTTCACAACCGCGTGCTCGACAGCCGCACTCTCCCCGTGGCGTTCCTCTTCGTACAGTCCATTTGCATCGATGCGAGTCACTTCGGAGTAGCCCGAACCGTCAGCCAAACGAGTCTCCTTGACGAACATAGCGATGAAGAGCAGATCGGAGCCGATCATTGTGTGCTGGAAGGCAAGAATCGTCTTCTCGTGCACCACCACACCGGCACGGCCTTCGCGGCGCTGATGCGCCGCAAGCCTGACCAACACAGGGCGATCCGAACGTGCAATAGGCGCGACGACCGACGTCAAATAATCACCAAGCGCTGAAGCGGAGAGGGATGTCGATGTGGGGTAGCAGGGCTTCCGCTGGCGCCGATTGAGCTGGCGCGAGCCACGCTTCCTGCAGCCCGGAGTACGGCAGAAAAAACGCACAGATTTCCCATGCGCTTGCTCGTTGAACAGAACGCAGATCTGATGATACCAAGATGCGCACCCGTCGCACTTGACCCAGCGGTCGTCCTCTCGCGGACACTCACGGCAAACGGGACAGACGGCATCTTCCTCTTCCTCACCACACATCTTCGGGCCTTCCCCGTTCAACGTTTGAGTACGCTTGCGCTTGGTACAAGCCACAACGCCATCTGCTTGGAATTCGGCAGATTGATTGTTACAGGCCGAAACATCGTCGTCGTCATCGACGACCTTCACTGACACCTTGCCAGTTCGCCACGATGTCGGCACCGCACGAACGTTGCACTCAGACTGATGCTTCAAGACAACTTTCACCCCGTAGTCATTGACAAGATCCTTGATGGAGTCGGCGCATGTGATCTCCGACATGGATCCAGAGTTCATGGAGCGCACGATCTCGAGAAGAGCGGCCTTGCCTGAAGCTGGCAGTGCGGCGGAGAGCTCACGCAGGCGATACTTCAAAAACGCGGCCGGTCCAGTTTCCTTGATGCAAGCATTCACCATAGTCTCAGTCTGGCGACGCTGCACTTCAGGAACACGTCGCTCACTCCACCAGATCATTAGGCGTGTCTCCTCGTCGGACGGCTCTGTCTGCTTCGTGCGTCTGACACGCGGCGCTGCTTTCGTCGGCATCACGTCAGTCTTGACCTCCGGAACCGTGGGCATTGCGACACTCGCCAACTTGGTTACTTCAGAAGGAGTTTCCTGCTGGGAGCACGCAGCCGCAGGCGACGGCGCGCAACCAGAGGCTTGCATCAGTGACTGCAGGTCCTCGAGGCTCGCGATCTCGGGCTCCACGGCATTTTGGTACTGACGTTCCGCGAAAATCTTGCGCAGCGTAGCACTCTGCGAAGAGATAGACTTGATGAAGGAGATCAGGTCAGCTCCCGACATACTACGCCGCATGTAGCAATCGTAGCACGACTTGACGGCATGCGCGGAGCCTGGCCCAAGTTCAAGGAGTGCCTGATCCAGCAGCTCGCTCGTAAGCGGCGGCGGCGGCGCCATGGCCTGACGGGAATTGTTGCTCAGACGAGTTCCATCCCGCGCATGCATGTGTACAGAGGAGGCCGCAGGGTCCTGTGCTGCGACGTGCATCATCTGCTCTTCCACCTCTTTCTCTCCAAGTTGGACTGTGTGACGGGAGATACTCGGGACCAGATCTTTTGCGACCCCTTTTAATGTGGGAAAGAAGACCCCAATTGTATCACGGACCGGAATTATGCTCCAAAGCACATCCTTTCACTTGCTCTCGTGATCAAATTTCCAAGGATCAAAGTCCGTGTCAGAGTGCGTGTGACTTGTCTTTGTTGAATCACACCGTTTGGTCACATCCCTCCAGGCGCGTTGCAGGATGTGTTAAGAAAGTACGGATATCTATACCGTATGGTCATTTACGCTTGGATCTCGAGATGTCAGCCATATTTCGGTCGATCGTTGTAAAACGCTCGGACGAGTCGGCCGAGCGTCCGACTCCCGACTTTCCACAACGCGTTGTGGAAAGTGGACCGAGCTCGAACCGTGACCCCGAGGGGACAACTTCGAGTGAATTAGCTTTAGACACTCCTGTATCTGTCTCAGATACCGTCGGCTCTTTTGTGGTTTTCGTGTGAGGCGAGTCGCTGCGTCGAGGCATGGCTGAGCCAGCGGCCGCAAAGACGGTGGATCAGTCTTCATCCCCATTCCGCCCCGACCTTTTGCATGGTCTCTCGGCACTTGTTACCGGTGGTGGCTCCGGGATATGTTTCGAGATCGCTAGGTGTCATTTGCCTGTTTGCACCCATCCTGGGATGCTTATAGCCGAGACAAATCATCAGGTAAGTGTGTGTAACAATTGTCGCTGAACAGGCAGCTGGGACTTCACGGTGCACAAATTTCAGTCATGGGGCGACGGAAAGAAGTTTTAGACAAGGCCGTCGCACAGCTCAAGGCCGAAGGCATCAAGGCATTCGCGGTGCGCGGGGACGTTCGCAAGCCAGGGGAGGTTGCAAGTGCGGTCGCTAACGCAGTGAACGAAATGGGGGGTCTCGATATTCTAGTAAACGGTGCAGCTGGGAATTTTCTTGCGACAGCGGAGGGCCTACGTCCTGGTGGCTTCCGGACGGTTATGGAGATCGACGCAATCGGCACATTCAACATGTGCCACGCATGCCACGACCAACTTCGGAAGTCAGGTGACGGGGTCATCCTAAACATTTCGGCTAATCTGCATCTTCCAGCGACATGGTATCAGATACATGCCTCCGCAGCGAAAGCGGCAGTCGATTCGATGACGCGGTCGCTTGCTCTCGAGTGGGGCACGTACAAGATTCGTTCGGTTGGCATCGCGCCTGGGCCGATCGAGGGAACGCCGGGCCTCAAGAAGCTCGCGCCTGGCGCAAACAAGGATGCTGTAAAGAAAATGGTCCAGGGAATGATTCCGCTGGGTCGCCTGGGTCAAAGTGTGGACATTGGATACGCCGCGGTGAGGTTTTTCCCAGGCGCGAGCGGCGCGGACTTGACTGAAACCTCACCACTCCCTTTGCCGCAGGTATTCCTCTGCTCGCCAAGTGCCTCCTTTATCTCCGGGTCAACCCTTCTTGTCGATGGAGCGCAATGGCTTTACCAGAACCAGCCCGTCCCGCGAGCGCTGGTCAACAGGGTGCAGTACACCTGATCCCGCGACCGCTTCTCTGCGCGACGCGGGTGCACGCTGTCCAGGTAGATGGACGCTTCGTGTGATGCACCGCTCTCTGATCTGATCTGGCCGGGGCAATAGATGTCTGCTATGGCAAAGACGGCGTCGGAGCGCAAGGCAAAGCTTTGAGTGGAGGCCTGAAAAATTGGCTGCCACACGAGACGCGAAGGGCCCGAGAGTATCCTACGAACCCCATAGCAAGTGCACTATAAACAGAAGGTACGCCTCGACAATCCTCTGCTCGGTGCCTTCCAGTAATCAAAGTGATCTGCCACACCAAGCACGCTGGCTTTGCCAGGTATGTAACACTAGTCCTGAGGAGCTGCTGTCTTCACAGCCGAGTCCTCCACATTCGCAGTATTTTGCTGATGTAGGACGCTCCGTGCTGTCGGGGGCAACGACGCCACGAGCACAGCATCAGCTTCGCGCGCCGGCTGCGCCGAAAGCGACCGCGCGTCGTTGCCGTCTGCTGAAGCATCTTCCCTACGCGCGGCATGGTCGATTTCACTAGGCGCCTGTGTCGTTATAAGTCGCATCGACCCGTCCGACAGAGTTTCGTGGACCCGACGCGTGTTCACTTTCACTCGAGGCTTCCCGTGAGCAACGAAATCAGCTGCGCGCAGGCCACCAGGATTAGTCTCGCTGCGCACAAAAGCCGGGCTTGCACACGGCTGCAACGCTTGGCATGTAGCTCGCACACGCCGAATCTCGAGTTGCACCTGGGGCCACCCGCCGATACTCTCCTCGCTCAAGGGTGCTCCACCATCCGGGAGCGTAGCAGGCAATACATACTGTCGGGTATCCTCCTCGAAGCGTTGCGGGCGTAACGCAGCACAACTTTGAATTGTACAACCACCGGCCTGCCGCAGTACAGTCTGGCCCAAACAACGCGTCACACAGCCGCGCGTCACTCGCACCTGCATTCGCAATTGTCTCTTCGTACAGTCGGTCAAGATGCGGCATTCCCATGAAGTGCATTAGCTCGCCGGGCCGCGGGTGGTGACTTAGCCCGAGCGCGTGCCCGAGCTCGTGGCACGCCGTCGCAACTAAAGCCTCCTCAACGCTGCGCGGCGCAACCTCGGCCGCGGAGCGTTTTCGAAGAAATATTTTGGCCCCGGAGCGTCGCAAGGGCCAACGATTGGGCCGGACAGACGGCGCGGTATATCCATTCTTAGCGTTCCATTCGCCAAAATCGACCTGTCGTGGTCGATTTTCGTGAGGTCAACTATTAATCCGTCACAGCACAGCCGGTCTTGACGGTCTCAGGGCATGTCAACACCCTGGACCGAGGCGCACGTTAAGGGCCGCACGATTGATGTCGGCAACGTAGTGCGAATCCGGTAGAGATCGAAGACTGAGTGGGGCTGGGGGCGCACGAGATGGAGGGTCGGGGCGAATCGTGCAACTTGGATGGGCAGAAAAAGCGAAGAAGCAGGGATGGGGGTTCGTGCGTTGTGAGGTAGCGGGAAGGGTCGGCAACCCACCTCAATGGTGTATGTGATGCGCGAGTCCTCCGGATGATCGGGAGCCTCTTCCGATGCACACACTCGAAACAGTGGCCGTCCGATCGCATGTTCCCATATCTTTGTCGCTCGCGCGAAAACACGGAGCAGCATGTCTTCCTCCCCCGCCTCGACTGATCGCCCCGCCATTCTAACGGCAAGCAGTGCCTCTGGACCCCATCCAGCCATTTGCCGCCCGTCACCGCATCCACAGTGTAGCACAGCAGCCACGCGAAGATTACCCCGCCGAAGAGCAACCTACAGAAATAACAGAAGCCCCTTACATGACTCAGCAAATTCGTAGAGAGTTCGTTAGATTCGCGGACGCCGAGACACTGCTGCGCGCTGTGAGCTGGACAGCCGCTCGACGGCTCAATTGCCAGGCAAGATGCGGTCTCGTCACCTGAAGTGGCGTAGCGCCTGCAGAGTCACAAAATTTGAGCGACGCCCCTGCTGCGACCAGCGTCTCGGCAACCGCCTTGTGCCCCCCTACGCAACAGGCACCGAACGGATTTTCATGCACGTGCGATCACCTAAACGTGCTTGAGTTCATCTCGGCGTGCTGAGTTGATCGCAAAAACAACGGGCAAAAATATAGCAGATACCTGCTGCGGCGAGGTGCAGAGCAGACGGAGCTGCGCCTGCTACCACAGCGGTATCCGGGTGCGCCCCGCTAGCCAGAAGCAGTGCAACCATTCGCACGCGGCCAGCCTGAGCTGCGGCACAGATGGGCGGAAAGCCTGGCCGAGCAGCAACCAGCGGCGCGCCTGATTGTACATCGGAGGCGCTTGACCCGCGGATACCACGCAAGAGGCGCGCCTGGCTTCTTACAGTGAGCCGTGACGCAGTTACTGCGCCATCAACCCTGACAGCATCGCCCTTTCCCGACGTTGCTGCTCCTTCCTGAGTTAGAAACATTGAAGTGCCACCTTTGTTTGCAATTGATGTGATGACGTTCCTATCGTTTTCCGGTCGTGCTGTACAGACGTGCGTTGTGCTAGGGGACACAGTGCCGGGAGGCACAGTCTCGCATGGAAGTGGTTTATCCCGTTTTCGCAGCACTCCGGCCCTCGGGCTTTCACCAGCACTTGAAACTTCGAGTAAAAGCATCCGCCACGCATGCCAGTCCGCCTTCCAAGGGTCTTGACCGGCTGTCCTTGCCCCGGGATCTGTGACCAGTCGCGATAGCACACGGTACCCCTGCTCGAGTCGAACATAAGTGCTCGACATGTCTTGCACGCACAGCGTGCAGAGCAACATGGCGATCGCGAGCGGGAAACGCGCAAAAATCAAGGAGGCAGTGACAAGAGGGGTGAAGGGGGATGGAGGCGTCTCACCGGTGTGCTCGACAGTGAGTCTTGCTCGGACTGCAACCAGCATGAGAAGGAAGAAAACCAAGCACACGGCCCTTTCTCCCAGAGGAATGCCTCAGCAGCAATACTTAGCGCAGCAGGTGCTGAAGAATGAGCCGCAGCGCTCACTCTGTGAAAGGATTCGAGTAGTTCCTCATCCTTTTCAATGCCTGCAAGGCTCACACAGGGGATCGACTCGACTGCCGAAGCATCCAAGCAGGATGTCTGTTGCGCCAAGTGTGCATTCGGGAGCGACCTACATTCATCATTGCTAACATCCCACTCGACTGAAAAGAATGACCTCGCGTCAAAAGATTGCCACCTCGCACGAATACTCTTCAAGACCGTCAACTCCTCCTTCCCAGCGTCTTCAGAGGCTCTCGAAATCTTGCCCAGCGCCTTCATTTCACCGCTCCAAGCCCCCGATGTAACCGTGCGAATACGTTTGGCCACAGCCTTCACTCAATGTGGGACGGGACTTCGGGGCACGGTGAAATCTAACGCATGAGTCGCCCCGGCCTGTTGCACCGCGAACCCATCAAATCAAATTGGCAAATCTGGGGGAACATTTTTTGTTCAGTTTTAGCTGGAGACAGCGCTGATCTTCAGGTAGAGTGAGTCCGCGCGGCAGGCGTGTTGCTCAGATTCCACCGATAGACGTCATTAATCATCCCAACCCCCTCCATCATCAGTGGTGCCAGCAGTGTGGTGAGCGCACGCGATGGTCGTGACACTGAATGGGCTCGCCCGCGCTCAGAGTTACAAATAGCCAGCTGCGTGAGCAACAAAACGCAGACGGGATTGTGGAAGGGCGGATCGGGGGCGAAGACGGGATTTGGTGTTAATTTTCATGCAGGGTACGTATGGAGAGCTTGTCTGCTCCCAGGCGCGGTGAGTGGCCCCAGGGAAGGCAGTTTCTTTGGCAGCATCGACGGCCGCCTCTCTTGATCCGCACGTCATTTGCACTTGCTTTCCTTTTCTCCCCGGTTTTCGCTGTTCAGGCCCGAGATCTTCCGGGGTTTTCGCCGCCAGTTGTCCCCGTCATTCCGTCTGCCATCGGGGGCCGCATTGGTCAACGAACTGCGTCCCGAATTCTTCGGGCTGGACGCTCCCAAAGCCAAGCTTCACTCTCGCAAATGGCCAGTGGCTCAGTCGACCAACTGCCACTCGCGGGTGCAACCCTCGGTATGTCGGAGGGAAATTCTATGCATGAATTATATCACAGCCATGTCTCGTCACCGGCAGTCGAAGAGAACGGAGGCCACGCAGATTTCTGTGGAAGGCGAGGCACGGTGACCCTGTCTGGCAACAATCTCCTCCTAGACGGAGTTCCGCTGCTCACGGGGATGGGATCTGGAATCACAGTAGATCAAGATGATGTGCGTGGGACGTTTTTGAATGCCGAGGTGCTAAGCAACGTTGTCTGTGTCTCGCCTTGTGTGCCCAATTTTGTCTGACGTGGGGCCATCCTGGGCAGTTTCCAAAGACCGACAGCCAGCATGATCTTCTGCTCGGCACTCTGAACTGTGAACAGTAGCCTCCCGCGACCCGATATTGTCTTGCGCTTGGATGCTCGTGGGATTACACGGCACAGAAGGTTCTTACATGTTTGTCTCTGATGAATTCCGCAGATTTGTGGCATGCTCGCGGCAGAAACTTTGGTGGATGCACCCGACATGGGGCTCGCGGGCAGGTCAGGTACCAGAGGAGACGCAGTTCATGTTGATCAAGCTCGCTGCTGTTGATGGGATGTCCGATGACAACGGGGATCGTTTCGCACTCGTCCTTCCGCTCATCTCGGGGCCGTTCCGCGCCTGTCTCAAGGCATCATCCCTGCCGGGCCGCATGTCGCTGCGCATCGAGACGGGTGACGCATCGGTGCGTGCCTCCTCGGTTCCTTCCATTCTCTTCGTCAATGTTGGCACCGATCCCTTCCAGCTCCTTCGTGAAGGTTTCGCGGCAATTGCCGCGCGCTTGAAGACGTTTCGCGTGCGCGAGGCGAAGGTGCTGCCTTTGTCAGTCGACCTATTTGGGTGGTGCACTTGGGATGCATTCTATTCGTCGGTGGACGGCCCAGGTATCCTTTCAGGTGTGCGGACGCTTTCGGAAGGCGGTGCCCCGCCACGCACCCTCATCATCGACGACGGTTGGCAAGATGCAACTCTCGAGGATGGGGTGGATCAGCCGCTTTCAATTGACTCGAGGCCACGGTCTGCATGGTGGCCTTTCGCGCAAGCAGCGCGGACGGTTCTCAAGGTGGCACTGGCGTGGCCCGTCGGTGTGACTATGAAATTAGCCATGTGGTATTGTGACAACAAGGTGCAGTTTGCCAGGCAGGATTCAATTCACATCAGGCTCTGGCGTCTGGCCTCAACAACGTTTTTCAAGACACCGCTCCTCAACCGATTTGCAAAGACGCTCGATTACCCGCGCCGTC
>Ga0115567_10007707_pt1 | contig 10197 bp, 8 predicted proteins | sample COGITO_mtgs_1204_2_FD_88679 | JGI IMG/M metagenome (GOLD analysis project Ga0115567, IMG submission 88679) | Pelagic marine microbial communities from North Sea - COGITO_mtgs_120412 | ecosystem: Environmental > Aquatic > Marine > Epipelagic | place: Germany:Helgoland, sampling site Kabeltonne... | reverse complement strand
GGCGGAATTTTTTGTGCCGGAGGCGACCTCGCCAGCATGCGCGGCATGAGCGAGGAGCAGGCCCGTGCACGCATGCAAAGTGGCCACAAACTGGTTCGACTGCTGTGGAACGCCGATATTCCCATTGTCGTAGCCATGGAGAAGTTTGCTATTGGCGCGGGCGCCGGACTGGCCTTGGTTGCGGACTACATCATTGCTGGCGAAACCGCCCGCATGAACTTTCCGTTCCTCCACCTGGGCCTAGTCCCTGACTGGGGCTCAACCCAGTCTCTGGTGCGCAAGGCAGGCTGGGGCACCGCGCGACGCCTAGTGCTAGACCGAGCTTCCCTCAAGGGTGAGCAGTTGCTGGAGCTCAATCTAGTGGAACAACTCGTCGAAGACCACAAAGTTATGGAGCTCGCAGTCGACAAGGCGCGCGAATTCTCCCTCTTGCCCAGGCTGGCCCTGCGGCAGTTCAAGGAGGCAATGAGGCAGTCGCCCCAACCTATGGAATCGGCACTGCAAGCCGAGGAAAGCCACCAGACCCACTGCTTTCTCAGCGACGAGTTCGAGGAGGGCCTAACAGCCCTGCAGGAAAAACGGCCACCGAACTTTCTTAAAGGGTAATACCGTGGATGATGCGACCCTGAATACACTTAAGTCCTGGATTGGCCGGTCGATAACGCGTCATAGTGACCTGCCTGCCTTTGGCGCACAGGCGCTGGCAGGGGCCATCAATCACACTGAAGCTCCCGACACCGGAAACCCACTGCCCCTCCCCTGGCACTGGCTGTACTTTCTCGATCCCACCCTTCGGGACAGCACCGGCGAGGATGGCCACCCCCGCAAAGGCGGATTCCTGCCACCAGTACCCCTCCCGCGTCGGATGTGGGCAGCCGGAGCGCTGGACATAGCGCAGCCATTGGTGCTGGGTTTGGCCACCGAGAAAGTTTCAACCATCACCTCAGTGGAGGCCAAGGATGGACGCTCGGGGCCGCTGGTTTTTGTCAACCTGAGGCACGAATTGAGCCAGGGAGGTAATCTGTGCATTAGCGAAGAACAGAACCTGGTTTACCGGGAAGCGCCCCGGGAAAGAACCGAATTACCACCCGGGGAGATGGCGACAGAAGGGCCGGAGTTCTCCCGGGAAGTGACACCCGACACTGTACTGCTGTTTCGCTACTCGGCACTCACGTACAACTCGCATCGTATTCACTTTGATCGGGAATACGCGGTAAATGAAGAACTCTACCCGGCACTGGTGGTTCACGGGCCTTTGCTGGCCACGCTGCTGCTCGACCTGGTCTATGAAAACTTCCCGGGCGCGCGAATCGACAAGTTTAAGTTTCGCGCAGTGAGACCGACTTTCGACAGCCATCCCTTTACCCTCTGCGGCAGGCGCAGTGGCAATCAATTGCTGCTGTGGTCTGAAGACCATGAAGGTTATCTATGCATGAAGGCAGACGTGACCATAAAGTCTGAGGAGTAGCATGAATACGAACACCAGGAATTTCGATTCTCCCATGTGGCGCTCCATGCTCTTTATACCCGCGCACCGCGACGACTTTGTTAGAAAGGCCAACCAAAGAGGAGCCGACGCCTACGTTCTGGACCTTGAAGACAGCGTGCCCGAGGCTCTAAAAAATGAAGCCCGGGAGGCGGTTGTCAACGCTGCGGATAGTGTGGCGCAAGACGGCGCGGCAGCACTGGTACGTATCAATCAGGGATTGAGTCAGGCCACAGCTGATCTGGAGGCCTGTATCCACTCTGGAGTGCAGGCCATTGTTGTTCCCAAGGTTGTATCCGGATCGCAAGTCCAGGAACTGAGTGAGCACATCGACAAACTGGAGGCGGAGCGCGGCATCGCCCGGGGACACACCCGGCTGATTGCGCAGATCGAATGCGTGCACGGATTGGCCAATCTGGATGACATTGCCGGAAATTCGAAACGCTTAATGGGCATGAGCCTGGGCTCGGAGGATTTCTCCGCTTCCGCGGGTATGGAGCCAACCCCAGAGGGTCTGCTGGCTCCTAACCAGGCCATTGTGTTTGCCAGCCGGAGGGCAGGAATTTTGCCCTTTGGCTTCCCTGCCTCCATTGCCGATTACAACGATATCGACCGATTCAGGGAAACCATTCGCTTTGCCAGACAGCTCGGATTCGTGGGCGCTCTTTGTATTCACCCCATTCAAGTCGGGGTGCTCAACGACGAGTTTACGCCTAGCGCAGCGGAGCTGGAGCAGGCACGCCAACTGATCGCGGCCTATGAGCAAGGACTTAGCGAAGGCAAAGGGGCCGTTGAGTTTCAGGGCAAAATGATCGATGCCCCCGTAGTCGCCCGGGCAAGGGAACTGTTGAGAACAACGGCGCGGGTTGAACTATAGAGGTGGCATATGCCTGAAGTAGACTACCGAGTGGATTGGCGCGATGATCTAGTGATCTTTACTCTGAGTGCAGAAAAACGCCTGAATGCGTTGTCTGGAAACATGGTGGACGGGCTGGAAAAATGCCTGGACGCCATGTCGGCAAAAGGCGTCCGCGCTATCGTCATCACCGGTCTTGGCAAGGCATTTTGTGCTGGCACGGACCTGCACGAAGCAAGCGAACTGTCGCACGAAGAGCAGTGTGATAAGGCCGACCGAATCCGCGAACTGTTTTTCCGCCTGCAAACCATGCCACTCACTAGCATTGCTGCTATCAATGGCCATGCACTGGGCGGCGGCCTTGAATTGGCTATGGCCTGTACTCTGCGCATGGCCCACCCCAATGCCGGTCTCGGCTTGCCGGAAGTGAAGCTGGCGGTGATACCCTGCTACGGCGGCACCCAGCTGTTGCCGTCACTGATAGGCAAGTCCAGGGCGGCAGATTAAATGCTGACCGGACGCACCATTGGCGCCGAAGAAGCTCACCACATCGGACTGGTCAACCGCCTAGCCGAAGCAAAGCAACCTTTTCTTGAACAGGCACTATCCTTTTCGCGCGAGGTTACCGGTCACAGCCAGCGGGCCATTGAGGACATTCGCCAGTGTCTGGTGGTGGCCTCTGAAACGGTCACGCAATCAGGGCTAACACTGGAAGGCCAGGTTTGCCGCGCCCAGGGCGATAGCCGGGACGCCAAAGAAGGGTTGCGAGCCTTCCTTGAAAAGCGACCGCCACAGTTCAGCCATCACTGATTGCGGCCTGTAGAAGCAGCATCGGCGCGGTAAATACTGCGCAGGATTTCCTGAGTGGTCAGCCGGGTCGATGGCGCTATTGGCCCCAATTGCCTGGCTCCATTCAACCCGATCCGCTTCCAGGACGACCTGCCAGACCCAGTATGTCTTGATGCATCGGGTTTGCTCCAGGCCGCGGCCAATCAAAACAAAGGATTTACATGCCTTTGTCGCTATAGACCACTGGCTTTGATTCACGTTTCCCCAAACTCTCCCGCGCTGCAGCGCGAATGAGCATGTAGAGCGTGTTCACTTCTTCATCCGTTATCTCCGGGTAGGTCGGCATGCCGTACTCACCAGCACCACCCCCTGTGAGAAACTCGCCTAACGACGCCGGCGACATGGCAATGGCTGATCGCCTCAGGTCTGGCGCCTGGCCGCCAACCGTTTTCGCGTTCCTGCCGTGGCACAGGACACACAGCTTTTCCTCGTAGAGACCGATACCGGCATTAACGGCGGCCTCGTCGATCACAAGTGCTTCGTCATCAAGCATTGCTGGCGCGACTGCATTCGACGTATCCAACTCAACCTTTCCATCGAGTACGAACGTGAGAAGGCGTCGTGGCAGACGATAGTCCCAGTAGGTTTCGTTGAACGATGCGGTAGACATTACAATGCCGCCGTATCCCACCAGTACAGAAATATATTGGCGGCCATCTACCATATAGGTAATGGGGGAGGCGACGATCCCCTGCCCCACGTCGAAACTCCACAACTTCTTACCAAGTCTGGCATCGTAAGCTTCAATGTGACCACTTTCAGTGCCTTGGAACACCAGCCCACCGGCGGTAGAGATTATGCCACCATGCCACATTGACTCGCGTTGAACCGACCATGCAGCCTGCTGCTGAACCGGGTCCCAGGCGACGAGTGAGCCCGTACCATCGTCCTTGTCGGTTTTAACGTACGCAGTACTTACGCCACCGACATTGCTCTCCGAGACAAAGAAGTGCGTGGCCAGTTGCATGTAGGGAATATAGACGAGCCCAGTTTGCGGATTGTAGGACATGGACTGCCAGCTATGAGCGCCTATAATGCTGGGCCACATTAAGGTGCTACCGGTTTCATAACGGATGTTCGGGGCTTCCACGGGGCGACCAGTTTCAAGGTCGATGCGCTCGGCCCATGTCACCTTGCCCAGTTTTTCCGCGGATATCACCTTCCCGGTAATACGATCAATCACATAGAAGAAACCGTTAGTTGGGGCCTGCATTAACACCTTGCGCTCCTCTCCATCCAGAGTGAGGTCCGCCAAAACGATATCGGCGGTGGCTTTATAATCCCAGGCTTCCCGCGGGTTCATCTGGTAGTGCCACAGGTAATCACCGGTGTCCGGGTCGAGGGCGACAATCGATACCAGGAACAGATTGTCCCCACCGCCGGGGCTTCTAACTTCAGGGTTGTAGGGACTGGAATTACCCGTGCCGATGTACAACTGATCCAGTTCCTCATCGTACGTCATGCCGTGCCAGACGGTACCACCGGTGCCTGTCTTCCAGTACTCGCCGGACCACGTTTCCGCCGCCATCTCCATCACCGGGTCGCGCGCGTTTTCCTCGGGACTGCCCGGCGCGGTATAGAAACGCCAGGCCTGCTTACCCGTTTCGATATCGTAGGCCGTGACATAACCCCTGTTGCCCCAGTCGCCGCCTCCATGACCAACAAGGACCTTGTCCTTGAATACACGCGGCACACCGGAAATGAACCGGGTGCCCCCCTCGGGAAATGTTCGAACGCTCCACAACTGCTCACCTGATTTTGCATCCAGAGCCTGCAACCGGCCGTCATTGGTGCCAAGTAGAATCTTGTTGTCACTGTAAGCAACGCCGCGGTTCGCCCTGAAAACAAAGCGCAGCAAGCTCGGGTCGATGTTTTCGGCAACCTTCGGATCGTGTTTCCAGAGCGGCTTGCCACTTACGGCATCAATTGCGTAAAGAACCGAGCCACTGCCGGGAAAGTAGATAACACCATCAACTGCCAATGGCGTCGCCTCGAGGGCGCCTCGTTCATCGGTTAGATCCAGGCTCCAGGCGAGGCCAAGGCGGTCGATATTGGCGGTACTGATCTGCTTGAGGGGACTGAAGTGGCTGTCCGTACCATCATGACCTTTCATCGGCCAGTCGACATTCTGTACCGGCGGCACATCTGCCGTGGCCGATGGAGCATCCGCCGCTAGCTGCTCTATTGGCGCTTCACGCGAACACGAAGCGATGACACTGAGGCATAGCAGGCACGTAAAAAGCCGCGCACAGAATCTTTTCACTTTAGAGCTCCCAAGGTAGTCGAATTTTGCTGTTCAGGCGGCTGACATCGGCGGGCCCAGCGGCACAAACGGAGCCGAGAAAGAGTTTTCGCGATCAATAGTTGGGGAGATAACCATCGCATCCGTGCCCACCCGCTCTATCAGTTCGGTCATCGTCTGCGCAAGATCGTCAGTCTCCACGGTGTAGATTGCGAGGTACGGCCGCGCCGGGAAAAGTCCAGCACGCAATCTCTCAACAACGTTACATTGTACTTTACAGTGCTGTCAAGTTATAACTCGCCGACTTCAAACGCCCATGCCTCCCGGGCGGCAACTCCCGCCTTTCAATATTGGCGGCTCGTTGTGTCTTACTCTCGGGCCACCGCCTCTTCGAAATCTGGATATGGCCCAAGAGTTAAAAACAATGAAGCGCCGAGCGCCGCTACTCCAGCACAGATAAGTAGCAATCCGTCGTAGCTACCAGTGGCATCGATCAGGGGGCCAATGAGGAGCGGAGAAGTACCGCTGCCGAGGGCGACAGCGCCCGATACCGTTCCAAATACCTTGGCATAGGATCGAAGTCCAAAATATCGCGACACGAGATAGGCGAGAATGTCGAATTCTGCACCGGCTGCCACACCTACCAAAACCGTCGCCATCACCATGAGCGCCATGTCCGCGGGCGCCAGCAGGAATATCAGGCATCCGATTGAGGGCAGCACCAGTGCGCAAAATGCGATAAGTGGCCCCCAGAATTTGTCGAGGAAAAAGCCTCCGGCCAGCCTGCCCGCGACCAGTGCCAAACCAAACGCACTGAATACCAGTGTTGCGTCTGACTGTGATAGACCCTTTTGGATGAGCATCGGAACAATATTAGTTATCATTGAAACCACGACGAAGACAACCAGTATCAATGCGACAATGATCGTCCAGAACTGGCGGTTACGTAGAGTCTCTCGATAGCTGATTCCAGCAATCTGCTTGGGTACTCTGCTATTTTCCGGTTCCGTAGAGTTAATTGATAGAGAGCCCTGCTGGTTCGAGCTTGAGTTGCCTGTAGGTAGGGCAAAGAAACAGACCAGCAAGGTCGCCAGCGGCAATATGCCCATAACGAAAAAGCCTTGCTGCCAATCTGCGGTGCCGACATAGCCCGCCAGCAGTAGTGGGGCGGCAGTGCTTACCACGCCGGAACCCGACAGCAAAATGGCTAGCGCGATACCGCGTTGTCGCTCGAATTTGTCGCAAACGATCTTTGTCCAGGTGACCAGCAGTGAGCCGCCTCCCACAATCGGCAGCAAAAAATAGAAGGCGTATAGAAGATTTTGGCTGAGCGAAACGGTGCCCATCATCATGAATGTCAAGGCATACAAGACCAAAGAACATAAGGTGACGCTGCGAAGCGAGAACCTATCCATTAGCCAGCCCGCCAACTGAGATCCTACAGCAATACCCGCGAAGTTTAAGGTGATGCAGCGCTGCAGTTCCCCCAACGGTATATTCAGCGTTCTAGAAAGATCAGGTGCCATCGGCCCGAAGCTGTACAAGGGAAGAAAGTGCGCCGAGGTGACAACGCCGCTCAGTGCGACCAGCAGCATTGGCCAGCCCTGGTGAAATTCCGGGTACTTATGGTCCTCCACTTACTTTTTCGCCCTTACAATCAACGCCGGGACCGCAGTTCGAGTAAATCGATGGTGGCGTCCCCGGGAAGCGTCAGGAGATGAATCACAGTGGAGGTGACCGTGTCGAGTTGCATGCCCTCCCCAGTCGCAGCCACGAAACCCGTTTCCTCAAAGGTCTGCATCATCAGTTCATAGGTTTCGTCATCCAGAGGGGAGGCATCCTCTCGAAGCAGGTGACCAACCCGCAGCGCTGACACACGAACACCTGAGTGTGCCAGCTCCACCCTCAAACTCTGTGAAAAGGTCTCCAATGCGGACTTTGAAGCGGCGTATGCGCTCAGCAAAGGGGGGTAGAAACGTACGGCCTCAGATGACACATTGATGATATCGCCCCCCGACTTCTTCAATAGTGGTATCGCCTCACGACAACAGTACATCGCCCCGAGAAGGTTGGTATCTATTACCGAACGTAGCTGTTCATCACTCGCTTTTTCAAGTTTGAATATAGGGTATATCCCTGCATTGTTTACCAGCGCATCCAGCCCGCCCATTTGGGCTTTAATCGCCTGAAAAGTGTGGCGCACCGCTACGGGATCACCAATATCACAAGAGAAACAGGCTACCGTGTCACCAATCTCCTCTCTCGCCAACTCAAGCTTACTGGAATTGCGTCCGATGATGGCAACCCGTGCGCCTTGTTCGCTACAGGCCTTGGCCAACGCTTTACCCAGACCATGACTGCCTCCGGTAATCGCTATGACCTTCGAGCCTAAGCGCACGTCAACAACTTCGTAAGGTTAACGGAAGTTATATTTCAAGCGAACGCCGTAGTAAGACTGAGCTCCGCGCGATAGCCGAATGCTCTTCCTGGCTATGAATCCACTAGATTCTGTTGCACCGCTGACGAACTCTTCATCATTGATATTCTTGCCGAATAGCATGACCTCATAGCGGTCTTCTTTGTCTATCATGCTCAGCGAAAAATTCAGAAGCCCGTAGGAATCCTGCACAAGAAGCGGGTCACCATTCAATGGGAAACTGACTTCGTCCTGCCACACATAGTTCACACTACCGTGGATATCGAAAGAAAGGTTCTCCAACGGAAAAATGTGACTGATGCCGATGTTATAGGCCAGTTCGGGCGTGTTCGGCGCATTCGCGCCGTCCATGTCGGTCTGCACAGCAGCGGCCGGGTCCGTGATCAAGTTACCGTTCAGGTCAATATTGCATCCTGTTTCAATGGTTTGCCCAGACCAGCAGGGCTGCAACAGATTCTTGGTTTCCGCGTCAAGATAGCTTGCTGCTGCAGAGATTCGTCCGTAATCGGAGTACGCCCAAAGTGCGTCGATCTCCACACCAAAAATATCGAGGTCGCCTGCGTTAAGGTTCACGGTCTGAATTGTTCCAGGCAGCAAGGCTGAGGTCTGCAGATCCTCCACATCCTGCCAGAAAACCGCGCCGTTGAGTTGTAAGGTACCATCCAGGAGCATGGTCTTCATCCCGAGCTCAACAGCCTCAGCCGTTGTGGGATCAATAAAAGCTGCGCCAGGGTTTCCCGTTCTGGAAATGTCCGCTCCGATACCAACGAAGCTCCGGCTTACCGTGGCATACAGGTTGGAATCGTCCGAGAACTGCCAGGAGGCACCCAATCTAGCAGACCAGCCAGTGTGATCAGTATCTGCCTCGCCGACTGTATGCGCCACGGGGTCTACCGGAGCCGTGAAGTTAACAATATTGTTTTCTAGATCGAACTCCGAAACGCCTGCGCTATCAAGAACGAGATAGGTCGGACTATTGTAGCTGACGTAGACCTCTTCATAGGTCCAGCGGTAGCCGCCGTAGATTTCCAGCGCATCCGAAACACGGTAGGTGCCATCAAAGAATGCTGAAAACGCCGTCAATTCATCCGTGTTGTCTGTTTGTACGGAAGTGGTGTAACCCTCTCCAAAGGCAGGGTCAAACGGGATATACAGAGCAAAGCCTTCTTTAACGTTCTCCTCAAAATCTGTATAGAATACTCCTGCAGTCCAATCAAGTGACTGGCCAGTTTTCTCTAACCTGAACTCCTGCGTGAAATATTCATTTTCAAATGGACGAGAAAGAGGAATATTACTGGACGGTGTATTGCTGGTATGAGCCAGCGCTATGGGCAAGCCATAACCGCCATTGGAGAGCTGACTTGGCCCGGCATCTATATCGGGATTCACCGCCTCATGCCACTCTCTGTACGCGGATATTGATACAAATTTAAGCGCATCATCTACCTCCCACGTCAGGTGGGCGGAGAACCCCCAACTATCAAGTTCTTCCTCGAAGGAATCATTATCATTAGTATTGATCCTAAAAATATCAGCGATCACGCGCTGGCCAAGCGCCGGATCGCCATCGCCCTGCATAATCTCCCGCAAATTCAATCCCGGCGCGGGAATTCCGTCGAGCGTAGGTTCGGCCATCGCGGTAACACTTGCACTGGAGCCGTGCTCAGCATCACGGTAGTCACCGGATAACAACAGCTGGACGGAGTCCGAGAGGTTCAGATCTAGTTGCGCCCGCCCTCCCCATGACTCCATGCCACCTCCGTCAATTCCACCCGGATAGATGTTTTCAATAAAGCCGTCCCTGTCCTGGTAGAACACATTCAGTGATCCTGCGACTGCTTCGGTCAATGGTCCACTCAATCTGGCCCGATATAACTGCTCGTCATCGTCGGTAAAGCTTGCCTCTACATAGCCCTCCAACTCTGTACTTGGCCGCCTGGTAGTAATGTTAATTGCACCGGCTGTGGTATTCCGGCCGAACAGGGTGCCTTGGGGGCCCCGCAACACCTCGATTATCTCTATATCTGCCAGCTCAGAAATGAACTCGCCCGACCTGGCCAGAGACACGCCATCGACAACCATGGCGACGCTCGGCTGAATACCACCTTCAAAGGCGTAGGAGGCAACACCGCGGATGTTGAAGTTAGTGGATGAAGGCGCAAACCCTGCCTGAAAGTTGAGAGACGGAACCGCCTGCGCAAGCGAAACAGTTTCAGTAATGTATTGCTGGTCCAGATTCTCAGCCGTCAGCACCGACATCGAGATTGGCACATCCTGCAGACTTTGCTCACGCTTTTGCGCAGTTACCATGACCTCCTCGAGCTGCC
>Ga0115567_10007701_pt1 | contig 10201 bp, 12 predicted proteins | sample COGITO_mtgs_1204_2_FD_88679 | JGI IMG/M metagenome (GOLD analysis project Ga0115567, IMG submission 88679) | Pelagic marine microbial communities from North Sea - COGITO_mtgs_120412 | ecosystem: Environmental > Aquatic > Marine > Epipelagic | place: Germany:Helgoland, sampling site Kabeltonne... | reverse complement strand
GCGGCGAACCAATTGCTGATGGATCGACGGGTACGCTCAATTTCCGAACAGCCTCCAGCGCAGCGGCCTGATCTTCGGAGCGGCGCATCTTGCCGACAACAAGGCCGTTGACGATACGGACATTTTCCGCGCGCAGATTGGCGTCACGCAGTTCCGTAAGAATACCCGTCCGCTCATTGACCAGCGCTTGTTGCAAGACGCTCGACAGATCGACTTCGAGCAGCATATGCGCCCCGCCTTGCAAATCGAGGCCGAGGTTGATGGTGTTTTGCATGAAGTCTGGAAGCTTCGCCCGCGTGTCCGGTTTCATCGTGTTAGGCGCGGCCAGCAGAATGCCGATCGCGACAAGCCCAATGATGAAAATAGTTTTCCAGCGGGAGAAGAAGAGCATGGTTGCGCGGCCTAATCGTTGGCGGCAGATTTGCGATTACGAACATCCGCAATCATCGAGCGCGCAACCTTAACATCGACATTTGACGCGACAGTCACGGTCAGGTCGTCATCGCTGACTTTCTTGACCTTGCCAATAAGTCCGCCATTGGTGACGACTTCGTCGCCGCGCGCGATCTCGGCGAGCATCGCCTTATGCTTTTTCATGCGCTGGCTTTGCGGCCGGATCAGAAGAAAATAGAAAATCAAACCGATTACGGCGAGCATCAGGAACTGGCCGCCTACAGCCGTTCCTGTTCCACCAGCCGGTGCGGCCTGTTGGATAAGCGTCATGAACATAAGAGGCTCCGCCTTCAAATCGTGCCGAAATACATGGTTCCGGCCATAAGTGTTTGGCGGCTATATAGGGAGCGGCGCGCGAACCGCAAGCAATCGCATCACGCTGGCTGACTTAAAAGCGGTGGACCATTAACGCGCGAGGCAGTGATTATCCGGTAATGCCAGCATCTGTCCGGGGAAAAGCTCGTCAGGATTGGTGAGCTTATTCTCGTTAATCAACAAAGCGCGTTCAACACAGGTGCGGCGTGCAATCGCCGCCAGTGTATCGCCCGGGGCAACAGCATAGCGCATGATGCGAGCGCCCGTATCTGCTGCCTGCGGCTCCATACGGCCATCGGGGGATGGCTGCACACGGCGCGCGGCTTGCGGAGCAGCGGGCTGCGGAGCCACAGCAGCACGCTTTTGCGCCGGGACAATCAGGGTCTGGCCAAGCGCGATATTCGTTCCGGAGATACGGTTGACGCGCTGTAGATCCTGCACCGTCACGCCATAACGTTTGGAGAGACTGTAAAGCGTGTCGTCTTTTATAACGGTATGCGTCCCGACAGACGCCGGCGTATTGTAGAGATCGATATTGGTAATCCCGTTAGGCGCGGCAGGCTGGACAATAGCCGGAGCGCGCCTAGCAGCTGGCCCCGCCTCAGAGGTCGGGGCGGGTGCAGGGTTCTGCAGATTGTAAGCGCGGCGATAGGCTTCGACCCGTTCAGCTTCGATCTGAAGTGCAGTCTTATTCGTGTCATTGGGCACGGCATGCCCAGGGTGAATGGCGTTTTGAACAGATGCGTCCGGTGCCGGTAGGTCATTGACCTGTGCGATGGCGGGAGCGGCAAGCGTGGTGAGAAGGGCAACCAGGAGAGTTCGGCGCATGATATGTCCAATCTGAAGTTTGCCGCAGATTGGAACAGGCAGATTAAAGAACCGCTAACCTTGTTAAAGAAACCCTATGCTTGGGCCGCTTCGTCGGCCTTCTTCTCCACGACCTTCACTGACACGATCGAGATTTCGTAGAGCAGATAGATCGCCCCGCCGAGGATGAACTGGGTAATTGGATCGGGCGGGGTTGCAAATGCGGCGAAGACGGCGATGCCGAGCAGCGCATATTTCCGCCAAGCGCGAAGTTGATCCGAGCGGACAATTCCTGCGCGGCCCAGCAGCGACAGAATGACAGGCAACTGAAACGACAATCCGAATGCGAGGAACAATGTCGTTGAGAGTTTCAGATAATCAGCAATACGTGGAAGCAGCTTAATCTCCTGCCCGCCTCCTATGGCTTGCTGTCCCAAAGCAAACTCCATCACGAAGGGAAAGACGAAAAAGAAAACAAGGCTAGCGCCCGCAACAAAGAGGACCGGGCTCATGATGAGGTATGGCAGAAATGCGCCCTTCTCATTCTTGTACAGGCCGGGCGCGACAAAGCGGTAAAGCTGATAGGCAAGGATTGGAAATCCGATGACGATACCCCCGAACATCGCGATTTTCAGTTTCACGAAGAAAGTTTCCAGCGGCTGAGTCGCAATAATTTCCATATCGATGATCGGTTTGCCCGCTTCGATCATGCGTGAATTATAGCGCAGTAGCGCCTGCTCGAACGGCCAGAGTAGCCATTCAACGATATAGGTCAAAAACGGGGCACACAGAATCATGCCGCCGACAACACCAACCACAGATTTGATCAAACGCGAGCGGAGCTCATTGAGATGATCAAGCAGCGGTGCACGTGAGGATTCAACCTCATCACTTTCCAGTTTGGGCTGGTCGGTCATGTTTTATCGGAGGACATATCTGTGGCGTCACGCAATTCGGTATTCAAATCGCGAATATCATCTTCCAGATCGTCGTCGAGATAGCCCATGCTTTTCATCTGTGCGATTTCCGCGCGCAGTTCTTTGATCTCGTCATCCGCATCCATATCGTCAAATGCGTCCTTAAACTCCTGCCCCATCATGCGGATGCGCGCCATGAAACTCCCCATTGTGCGCATGACTTTAGGCAGGTCTTTCGGACCGACGACAATAATCGCCAGCAGGACAATGACGACCATTTCCCCGAAGCCAAAGGACGGGAGCATGGGAAGAACCTAGTCTTTCTTGCTACGCGGGGTGACGTCTAGCGCGTCATCTGACGGATCAAGGTCAGACGCTTTGGCGTTGGAACTGTCATCCTTCAGACCTTTTTTGAAAGACGTGATGCCTTTGCCGAGATCTCCCATAATATTGCTGATCTTGCCGCGTCCGCCAAAGACGAGGACGGCGATAACCAGAATGACAATGATGCCGAGGGGATGTGCTGTGCCTAACATGACTTTCCTCTAGTCCTCACATCGCAAGCGGTCAATCGGCGCAAATCAGTGCAAAGCCCTTCAATCGTCATCATCGGCAAGGAAGTCCTCAAAGAACTCTGCCTCCTCGCTTTCCATTTCGAGGGGATCTTCGTCATTTTGTAGCGTATCCAACATGGTCGGCTCTGGCATTTCGAAATCCTTTGGCAGACGTGGATCGAGCAAACCCGCTGCTTTCAATTCCTCGCGCCCCGGCAGATCACTAATCTGCTCCAGGTTGAAGTGCGCAAGAAAGCCTTCCGTCGACCCATACGTCACAGGACGCCCCGGCGTGCGGCGACGTCCGCGCACACGCACCCAGCCAAGCTCCATCAGCACATCAATGGTCCCCTTGGACACCGCAACACCGCGGACATCTTCAATCTCTGCACGCGTCACAGGCTGGTGGTAGGCGATGATCGCCAGTGTTTCGAGCGCGGCCTTGGACAGTTTGCGAGGGGCTTCGCGGATATCAATGAGATTGTCCGCCAGATCAGGCGCGGTCTGAAAACGCCATCGATCCGCAACGGAAACAAGATTGATACCCCGCCCCGCATAATCACGCTGCAAGCGAGCCAGTAGGACACCAACATCCGTGTCCTTGGGCATGCGGTCACGGAGCGTCGCTAAGTCAATCGGCTCAGACGCCGCGAATAAGAGCGCCTCGAGCAGACGTAGCTCTTTTGCGAGCGGCTCCCCCTCCGCCGCTTGCTGCAAGCGATCGGTTAGGCGAACGATATCGCTTTCGATCCCGGCTGTGGCCTGATCCAGTCGGTCTGATGTCGGTCGGGTCATGATCCGCTCTCACTATTTGTTTTGAGCCGCGTAGAGCGCAGGTAAATCGGTTGAAATGCCGAGCTTTGGCGTAACTCGATATCGCCTTCTTTTGCGAGTTCCAATCCCGCCAATAAGGAGGACGCCTTGACCGAGCTTTGCGGTACATCGTCAGATAAGTCGCTTCGGTCGATCAGACTGTCCATCGCCGTCCATTCAGACAAATCCAAACCCGTACTCGCCATGGCGCGTTTCAGGCGATTGCGGGCTTCATCCATGCTGAGAACATTCGGTTTGGGCAAGGTATGATGTTTGAAGGCGGAGCGGGAGCGCGACGTGCCATAGGATTTCAGCAAATCGAACATTTCTGCCTCGAAGAGAGGCGTCGTACGCGACCGCAGCCCTTCCGGCGCGCCCCGCGCCATGACCTCTTCGCCGATCTTCGGAAGGCGCATCAGCCCGCTAACAGCGCGGCGCATCGCGTCGAGCCGTTCCAGCCGGAACGCCAGCGCGGCTGCCATTTCCTGCGCTTCGGGCGATTCCGTCTCGGCCTTCTCGCGCGGGAGGATCAGGCGCGACTTCAAATAGGCCAGCCACGCCGCCATGACGAGATAATCGGCCGCCAGTTCAATGCGCAAATCGGCGGCCGTCTTGATGAAATGCAGATATTGCTCCGCCAATTCCAAGATTGAAACACGGGCCAGATCGACTTTCTGCTTGCGCGCTAATTCCAATAGAAGGTGAAGCGGGCCTTCATAACCATCAATATCAAGCAGGAGCGCCTCGTCGCTATCTTCCGCGCTTTCAGACGCGTCGAAGAACAAGTCTTCCTCAAATTCCTCAGCGGTGGTCATACGGCGAAAGGCGACAGAATGTCGTCAAATTCCGCTTCGGCATCGGCGCGGTCAAATTCGTCTGGTTTTCCTGCGGCGTTCTCGGCGATTTCCGCACGCGCCAATCCCCTCCCCGCCAGCGCTTTACAGCCTTTGGCAACGCCGATCATATCAGGGAGATCACCGGAGCATTGCAGCGCAATATCGCAACCTGCCGACAGCGCCGCTTCCGTTTTGATAGTCAGATTATCGCCGCTCAGCGCTTTCATATCCAAATCATCGCTCATCAACAGTCCGTCAAAACCGATGGCCTCGCGGATCAGACTTTTCAGCGCACTTGCCGAGGTCGTGACAGGCTGATCATCTGCGGCGGTGTAAACGGCATGCGCCGTCATCGCCATGGGCGCATCGGCGAGTCGCCGGAACGGGACGAAATCCGTGTGTTCCAATAAAGCACGGCTCGTATCGATGCGCGGCAGCGACAAATGGCTATCGACAGTCGCGCGGCCATGACCTGGAATATGTTTGATGACCGGGGCGACGCCGCCCTGCATAAGCCCGGCCATGGCGGCATGCGCCAGATCGACGATCTGCTCAGTGCGATCGCCAAATGCGCGGTCAGAGATGATCGGATCAGCACCCGGCTGCGGCAGATCAAGCACCGGGGCGCAATCAGCGGTAATACCAACCGCGCGCAAATCATCGGCAATCAATCGGTGACCGAGGAAAGCGGCGCGTGTTCCGGTCTCTTCATTTTTGTCATACAGGCCTGCATATGTGGCGCCTGTGGGGTAGGCTCGCCAATTCGGGGCTTTGAGCCGTTGCACGCGCCCGCCTTCCTGATCGACAAAGACCAGCGCCTCACGGCCGACAGCGTTGCGAAGATCGCTACAAAGTCGGTAAATTTGATCGGGACTATCGACATTCCGTGAGAACAGGATGAAGGCCCACGGATCGGCATCGCGGAAAAAAGTTTTTTCGGCTGTTGTTAGGCGGTGCCCGGACAGACCGAGAATAGCGGCAAGCGGGGCCACCTTAGCGCCGCGCAACGAAGCAGGACTGTCCTGCAGCGGTCAATCGGTCACAGGTTGCTTTGGCGTCGGCGCGGCTGGCAAATCCAGCCACACGCGCGCGGTAATAAATACCTTTTTCAGCCAGATCGACGCGGACAATATCAGAGCGGAAAGGCGACAGGATCGCACTGTTTTTGGCGCGGATCGCCGCATAGGTCGACTCCGCTTCTGCCTGACTGCGCAATGATGCCACCTGCACGATCCATTCGGAATTTCCGGTTGCTGCTTGGGCGGGAGGCGGCGTTGGCCGCGCCGCCGGTTGCTGGACAACCGGGTCCGGCTGTCGAACCGTAGGCTGAGGGTCAGGATCAGCTGGGTTAGGCAGCCCTTGCGGCGCTACCGGACGCTCCACAGCTTGCTCGGGCGGCGGCAAGGTGATGACATCGGTGCTCGGCTGTTCGCCAGACATCACGTCAAAGACTTCCTTATCCTGATCAGGCGTTTGCATGCCCTCTGTCTCTTCCGGAACGATCTTGAAGGGAGTGTTCTCGGCTGTGATCAGCGGGGGATCACCGCGGTCGCGCACGCCGGGCTGATATAATTTCATGATGATAAAGGCGACGATCAGCAACAGTCCGAAACCAATCACAAGTTTAAGCAAGCCCGCACGCTCGGACGTACGCGTCACGTCGAACGGCGTCAGCGGTTCATCCGGGCTCATCGCCGGATTGAATTCAGGCCCATCAGCACTCATTCAAATCTCCCTCTTCCCTATCCTATCAGGAAATCGTCCATATCCAAATTTCTATCACCGCTGAAATGCGGCATTCTGTTGACGACACAGCCTGATTGGGAGGGAATTGCAGTAAAATACCGCTCTACCCATTCAAATATCCGGTCGCCGTGAAAAGTTTGCGATGTTCTGAAATCGCATGATTATCCGTCATTGAGGCGATATAATCGCACACCACCCTCGCCGTTTCCGGCGTATGTGGGCCCTTGCAGCTTTTTTGCTCATGGGTCGGGAGAAGCGACGGATCGGAAATAAACAGGTCGAACAGCTCTTCGACCACCCGCGAGGCTTGGCTCATCATGCGGTTGACCAGATAGTGCTTGTACATGCGGGTCATCAGAAATTTTCGCAGCGGACGCTCTTTTTCACGAAATTCCGCGCTGAATTCACAGATTGCTTCCGGCAAATGACGGATATCATCGGGGCTGTTCGGATCGTATTTCTCCAGCCGCCGCCGCGTTTCAGTGAGCACATCCGCGACCATATACCCAATCATGTCGCGCACCGCTTCGTGGATCTTGCGGTCGCGTGAGATATCGGGGAAGCGGCGATCGACATCGGCGAACGCTTCGCCGACGAAGGGTACATCCATAATATCTTCGACCGAGAACAGACCCGCGCGCAGGCCATCGTCAATATCGTGATTTATATAGGCAATATCGTCGGAAATTGCCGCGACTTGCGCTTCCGGCCCGGCATAGGTGTGCAACTCGAGCGCCTGAAAATCAGGGATCGCCGTTAGCGCCCATGGCAGGGTTTTATAGTCTGCCTCGCGCCGCACCACAGGGCCATTATGTTTGGCGATACCCTCCAGCGTTTCCCACGTCAGATTCAGTCCATCAAACTCAGCATAACGGCTTTCGAGATGAGTCACGATACGCAGCGTCTGCGCATTGTGATCAAATCCGCCATAGGGCGCCATCGCTTTTGACAACGCATCCTCGCCCGAATGGCCGAAGGGCGTGTGGCCGAGGTCATGCGCCAGCGCGAGACATTCCGCCAAATCCTCATCGAGGCCCAGAACGCGGGAAATAGACCGCGCGATCTGGCTGACCTCAATCGAATGGGTCAGACGCGTCCGGTAATAATCGCCCTCATGCGCGACGAAGACCTGCGTTTTGCCCTTGAGGCGGCGAAAGGCGGAGGAATGAATAATCCGGTCCTTGTCGCGCTGAAACGGGCTACGCTCTGACGTGCTGGGCTGCGCGATGATGCGGCCCCGCGCATTATACGGGTCAGACGCGTAAGGCGCGCGGCTCTGGCGAGTGGGTTTGAAGACTGTCACAATCTCTCTTTCATTCGGCCACGAACATGCGGTGGCCTTTCGTTTGTCCATTTGCACGCTATATAGACTTTATGACCATAACCGCCACCCAAACCGCTGCCGTGACTTTAAGCGAGTCTGCCGCCAAGCAGATCAACGCGATCATGGCCAAACAAGGCGTAGAGCGTTTGCTCCGCGTCGCGGTCGATGGCGGCGGCTGTTCAGGGTTCTCCTACCGTTTTGATTTCGCGGATGCGCCGAATGATGACGATCTGCTGATTGAACGCGACGGCGCACGAGTCGTGATAGACGAAATGAGCCTGGAATTTCTGGAAGGGTCCGAAATCGACTATTCGCGCGAACTGATCGGCGCGGCGTTCAAGATCAACAATCCAAACGCGACCGCCAATTGCGGCTGCGGGACGAGTTTTTCTATCTGAGCGTAGAATAACGACTTTTGTAATTTGCTATGCGCTGTTTCAGTCGGCACTCTGATTTGAAAGTGTCGCTATAGCATAGAGGTTATCATGGCCAAGTCGTTGTCCCTCGCCCGCCCGAAACATAACCGGTTTCTTGGCGTTATAGCCGCGGTTCTTAGCATCACAGCGATTCCGGTTTCGGCGTCGGCGAACGATAGTTACGACACAGCCATCGCCTGCGCGGGGGGACTTGATTATCTCTCCACGATGCTACCGCCCGGAACTGAACCTGCAACCGACGCCAGAACGCGCAGCGACGCTTGGAAAACCGAGGCGCAGAGATTGAGCCGTAAGGGCGATTCCTCGGTCATGGCCGACATCCGATCTTCGTCGAATGAAACCAGCGCAATCATGATGGGAGGAGACCAAACGAAAGTGGCGGCGCACTTTGGCGAGTTGAATGACACATGTGCGCAATTGCCCGAGGAAGAACCCGCTGCTCCGGTTGTCGCCAACCCCTTTGGCCTTACCAACCCGACGACGCAGAAAACGTATGAGACTGCGGTTGCCTGCGCAGGTCGCTATCATATCGACGCTTCCAATGGTGACGACAACGCCAAAAAGTACTTTAACCGTTTCCTCGCTGTTGCCGAAGAAACGCGGCCGGAGCTGCCCCCGAAAACACTGAAATCCAATGTTCAAAAGGCAACGACGGAATGGATGATGATGGCGCTGAATATGGATCCAGATGGGCCAGGTGTTACGGCAATGTGCAAGGATGCCTACGCCCATTCTGGATAGTGGGTTTTTTTAAACAACGCCCCCACACATATTGGCGCACGGCGCGTGTCGATCCTGTTGACGCCCTCCCATACGCCGATGTCCAACCACCTCGCAGATCCGGCGGCGCATCTCTCATATTGCCAAAAATGGCACGAGGCGCGGGTTCCCTCCCGTGACGGGATTAGGAACGAAAGATAACCATTTTCACGACGGGAAACCCGCGCGGTGAAAGTCCGGCCCGCCGCCTCACCCTTCCTTGCTGCGACCTGACGCCGGATTAAACCCTTCCGGATCTCAGCGGCCTCTTTCCATCTCCTTGGAACACAGGAAGACGGACATCTTTGGCACACACGCGGCCCAAACGTAGGCCCACAGCAAGAATCGGTGAAGCGCGGAGAGTGCCGTATGCGGTACGACGCATCCGGCCCATCGCCAAATTATGCGCTTCGTTACCATCCGCCCCGTCGGTGGTCTGCTACACCACGGCTCAAGGCAGTCAGCACGGAAGGCAATGCGGACAGAGAAAAGGCCATTGGGCCAACTCCCTTCGTTCCCCGCGACCACAATCCAGCCCTCGCTTCCATCCCCTGCGCCCGAAGGGTTCGTACACCTCCTCATGCCTGCAGCGGACAGGGGGAGGATAGATGAGGTGAAGGGGGCGGGGATGGGGTTGGGCGGGAAAATTCAATTTTCATTATAAAACAGCATGTTGTGTAATTTCACGAACATCCGCCGTCGTGAATACAATGAATTAAAACGCCGCTCGGCACCAGACTTGTCATCCCGGACAAGCCCGTAGGGCGCAGAGCCGGGACCTATCGGCTGCATGATCAAGCAAACGTGTCTCTAACCGCAAGGTCCCGGCGCTGCGCTACACTTGGCCGGGATGACAAGTTGGGATTCAGCGCTGATACAGTGTTTATGCCAAAGCGACGGTGTCGGCTTATCTTACGCCTCCCCCTCCGACCTTCGCTGCGCTTCTGCCACCTCCCCCTGTCCGGAGGAGGAACAAGAGAGACCGTCAGTTACCCGAAACCCTTAATTCCTCCCCCGGACACGGGGAGGTGTCGTAACGTGCGAAGCACGAGCGACGGAGGGGGAGACGCATCATCAGCCGCTCGAAGTGCGCCAGTCTCTAAAACCGCCCTGCTGCCCCCGGGAAGACGACTGGCGTTTCACTGCCGTCTTTTGCCACTGCGCTCACGCCGAAGAAATAGTTATCAATCACCAGATTATCGAAGCTCCACGCATTGACCTTGCCCACTAATCGCGAGCG
>Ga0115567_10007700_pt1 | contig 10201 bp, 13 predicted proteins | sample COGITO_mtgs_1204_2_FD_88679 | JGI IMG/M metagenome (GOLD analysis project Ga0115567, IMG submission 88679) | Pelagic marine microbial communities from North Sea - COGITO_mtgs_120412 | ecosystem: Environmental > Aquatic > Marine > Epipelagic | place: Germany:Helgoland, sampling site Kabeltonne... | reverse complement strand
TTCGGGAGACACTTTCGGTTTTTGGGGACGATTACAATACGCCAGATGGAAGTTGTATTCGAGATTATATTCATGTAGTAGATCTAGCTGCTGCTCATGTAGTTGCTTTAGAGCGATTGTTAAAGGACAAAAATGAGACAACTTTTGAGGTTTTCAATATCGGAACAGGTAAAGGGAGCTCTGTTTTAGAAGTGATTGAAGCTTTTGAAACCGTAACAGATCAAAAACTAAACTATAAGATTGTTGATAGACGTCCTGGCGATGTAGTTGCGATTTATGCGGATACGGCAAAAGCAAACAAGGTTTTGGGTTGGAAAGCTCAAAATACAATGGAAGATGCCTTAAGAAGTGCATGGGAATGGGAGAAAAAGGTGAGAAAGCAACCCTAATTCCTAGCTTAACTAAGCTTTAACGCCCTTGTTTTGCGATTAATGACTATATGTCGTAGATTTGCAGTTCATTATAAATTACGACATGAAGTTACTTTCAGTAAAGAGAAGAACAAAAAAAGAAAAAAGATATACCGAAGAAATGGGCATGATGACTACTAATGTGGTCTATGTAAAAAAAGCCTTTTTGAGTATCCCTTTTAAAACGATACATAAATACCGTGAAACTTATTACGGAAAAACCAAAGATTGCACCGATTGTAATCTGAGTGCATAACAAAAAATAATAGAAAAAAACCCTTTGATTTTTTGATCAAAGGGTTTTTTTATGCGTTTTACTTTTAAAAGGAACTTTAAATACCAGCTTTTTCGGTCTCCATGCCGCGATCAATTTTTTTGACCAATCCCTGAAGCACGTTACCTGGGCCAACTTCAATAAATCGTGAGGCACCATCCTTAATCATATTCTGAATACTTTGTGTCCACTTTACTGGTGCTGTTAGTTGAAATATCAAGTTTTTTTGTATTTCCTTTGGGTCTGTCACAGCGAAAGTGGAAACGTTTTGATAAATAGGGCAGGCAGGTGCGGTAAATGTTGTTGCCTCTATGGCTGCTGCCAGCTCCTCTCTTGCGGGTTCCATCAACGGACTGTGAAAAGCACCACCTACGGGCAATAAGAGCGCCCGCCTTGCACCCGCTTCTTTTAACGCTTCACATGCGCTATTAACGGCATTGATGTCTCCAGATATTACTAATTGTCCTGGACAGTTATAATTTGCCGCTACAACAATGCCGTCTTGGTCGGCACAAATAGCTTCTACAATATGATCTTCTAATCCTAAAACGGCGGCCATGGTAGAAGGTGTTTCTTCGCATGCTTTTTGCATGGCAAGTGCGCGTTTATATACTAGTTGCAAACCGTCAGTAAATGCCAATGTTCTATTGGCCACCAAGGCAGAAATTTCTCCCAATGAGTGTCCTGCTACCATATCGGGCTTAAATGAATCGCCCAGTACTTCGGCTAAAATGGTTGAGTGTAAAAAGATGGCGGGTTGCGTAACCTTTGTTTCTTTTAATTCTTCCGCAGCACCTTCAAACATAATTTTTGTGATATCAAAACCCAATACTTCATTGGCTTGTTGAAAAAGGTCTTTTGCTTTTGGTGAGGCTTCATAAAGATCTTGCCCCATTCCTGTAAATTGTGCGCCCTGTCCGGGAAATATGTATGCATTCATAGTGTTGGTCGTTTAGGTGTAAAGTTAAAAGAAAAATTCCCCTTTCTAAAGTTTCAGAAAGAGGAATATATTTTAGTACAGGACTACTTAGACTTTTAACTTACCAGAACTACCAATTTTTTGATCTTTACCCGTAACTGCTGCTTTCGCTAGCTTGAATAAGGTAACAAGTTTATTACTGTCGTTGCTCCAATAGGCTGCTTCGGTTGGTGTAAATTTTATAATGGAAATATTAGCATCTTCCGTTCCGTCAAACCATGCGTTATCCATTTTACTATAAAGTTCATCAATTTTATCTTGATCAGTATTTATTTCAGCGTGACCGTATAGGCTTAGAAATTTTTTGTCGCTGGGACCACTATATAAAAGCTGAATGTTAGTGTCTTGAATAATATCGACGTTATGGTCGCTAGCCAAAGCGCTTAAAAACCAAATTGTACCATCTTCATCTACTTTCTTTGTATACATGGGAACGACACTTAACGGCTTGGAACCTAAATTAGTTGCCATCATTGCAATTTTTACATCTTCAACAATGTCTTTTATTTTCTGTTTAGCTTCTTTGTTATATAAATTCTCTGTGCTCATCTTTTTTCTTTTAAAAGTACATGAGAATAGCGACTTATTGACCCAAAGTATTATTAAACTATCTAGAAAAGAATGTTAATTAATCTACCTAAAACATATCGTTAGGAAAAGAAGTTTTACTTACGTATCCAAGTTTCATACGTAAAAGCAAAATTGTGCTTTTCATCTTTTTCATGAAAAACTTCATGGGCCAGTTCCCACTCTTCCTGCGGTATTTTTGGAAAGAAAGTATCTGCATCAAAAGTGCCATGAACACGCGTAAGTTCAATTTTATCTGAAATTTCAAGTCCCAATTTATAGATCTCTCCGCCTCCTATAATAAAGGGTTGTTCATCTCTTGAAGCTTTTATAAGCGCTTCATCCAGTGAGTGAACCACCACAATCCCTTCTTTCTTATAAGTGGTGTCTCTTGTAATTACCACATGGGTGCGATGAGGCAAAGGTTTTGGGAAGCTTTCAAAAGTTTTGCGTCCCATTATAATGTAGTGCCCCGATGTGAGATTCTTAAAACGTTTAAAGTCATCTGGCAAGTGCCAGACGAGCTCGTTGTTTTTTCCTAGTTCGTTGTTTTCGCCCGCGGCGGCAATCATTGTAATCATGCTTCTTCTGGTGGTAAAAGATTGGGGTATTCCTTTTTTTTTAGATTGAGCGTCTCGTCGTTATTTTGGTTTAATGCATTCGTTTCTTTTGCTGTTTTTACTTCGGCCACAGTGACCTCCTGCATGGCTTGCTTTTTTAGTTCGGCGATACGTGCTTCCTGCTTTCCTTTTAATTTTTCTAATTGGCGATCTTCCCATTCCTTACCCATAAAACGGTTCATCACAAAAACATTAAACAGATGAATTAAAAATAGAAACAGCCATATTAAAATAGCCCAAACAAACCAATCCTTTATAAAGAAATCGTTTCCGTAGCCTAATATCGGATTGATAATAATTAAAAATACAGATCCGATTAAAAAGACGATAAAATGACGCATCAACTTCTTTTTCTGCTTAATTCTTTTACGTGCATACTCGTATTGCTCGCGTTGTTCAGGATCAATCCTTTCGGTTTTTTTGTTTTTTGAAAACATGGGCAGCTTTTTTTTACTTCCTTGAGATATTACAGAAGCGGTATTATTACCGTAAATTTACGAAGTTTTAACCGTATAGCCTATCCGTCATGGAAGAATTAAAAAGTGACTTTCCCGTCTTACATAAATATACCTATCTCAATACAGCATCTTCTGGTTTGATTTCTAAAAGCCTTGTAAATTGGCGTCATAACCATGATATGCAGTTCCTGACCGATGCCAGTGTTTTTAGGGACCAACATAAAAATCATATTGAAAGTATACGAAGTAAAGTCGCCCATTTTTGTGGAGCGCAAACCAATGAAGTATCCCTCGTTCCTAATTTTTCTTTTGGTCTAAACACGTTAATCGAAGGGATTCCCGAGGGTCAAAAAGTATTACTACTGGATAAGGATTACCCTTCGATCAATTGGGCTTTTGAAAATCGGGATTTTAATGTTTGTTATGCTGAAATAAATGTTGATTTAGAGAAAAATATAGAAGTTGCTGTAGCCGAAAATCAACCTGATATTTTTGCTTTTAGCCTAGTGCAATATTTAGATGGCACCAAAATAGATTTCGAATTTCTAAAAAAATTAAAAGCCTACCACCCCAATTTGTTGCTCATTGCAGATGGAACACAATATTTAGGAACCGAAAATTTTAATTTTTCCGAAAGTGCACTCGATGTTTTGGGCTGCAGTGCCTATAAATGGCTGCTCTCTGGATATGGCAATGGGTTTCTCATGGTAAAAGAAAGCATACAAAATCAAATTTTTCCTAGTACCATAGGATTTAATTCGGCCGATGGTATTTATAGCAAACAAGACGATCTTCCTTTCGTAAAAAGATTTGAACCCGGACATCAGGATACTTTAAACTATGGAAGTCTAGAACAGAGTTTGCTGTTCTTAGAAAAAACTGGGATGGATTTTATTTCAGAAACAAACAGAAAGCTTTCCAACTATGCAAAAAATAGATTTGCTGCGTTAGGGCTTTTAGATCAATATATAGTAGACAGAAAAGAGCATTCCACTATTTTTAATATTAAAGGTGATGATGCGCTTTTTCAGAAATTAAAAAACAACAATATTGTTTGCTCCCAGCGGGGTGACGGCATACGTATTAGTTTTCATTTTTACAATACCGAAGAAGAATTGGACAGGTTGTGCCGTTTTTTGTAGCTACTCTGTAACTTCAACTCCTTTCCAGAAAGCCACAAAGCCTTCGATACTTTTGGCAGCATGAGAGGTTTTTGGATAGAACCAAGCGGCATCTTCATTAATTTTGCCGTCTACCTCTAGGGTGTAATAAGACGCTTCACCTTTCCAAGGACAGTGTGAAGTGGTTTTACTTTTTGTGAAAAATGATTTCTTTATGGATTCTGGCGGGAAATAATGGTTGTTTTCAATGACGACCGTCTCGTTGCTCTCGGCGATTACTTGGTTATTCCAGATAGCTTTCATACTTTTTATTTTTTTCTAATGCCTTGTGTTGTAAAAGAAAGCCCTTGTTGGCCAGAGGTAGAGATCATAACGGCCTCAAAAAATGGATCTAATTTATCTTTCTTTTTGGCCCAATCAAAAATAAAATTAGCTCCCGTGCCCCCTTTTTCATCATCTTCGTCCACCACAATTTCAATCGTTTCCATAGGTTTTATATATACAGGATCTTTTAAGTATGAATGGATTAAATCGCCATGCGTATTATAATAATCTGCTTTATATAAGTAAATAGAATCGGTAAGGCTGATGTTTCTTATGCTCACAGTTGCTGTAAGGTTGAAGGTGAAGTTTTTATTTCTTTGGTAAATTTCAGAATAAACGGGAAGATAGCTACTGCCCTTAGATAATAGGCTGTCGGCAGGTGTTCTATTAGTTTTTCTCACAGCCCAATCATTATCCGGAGGCAGTGATGCTTTATACTTTACGGGGTTTTCGCAACTACAGAGCAGTAAAATGGTGAAAAGGAAAAGCAGGTGTTTCATGATTGGTTGATTTAAGATAAAAATACACATTTTCCTTTGTAGTCGGAAACCTTACGGAAGCAATCTACTTTTTTCTGAAAATATAATTTTTATAATACTTTTTGCTGTCTGTGAACGAATTTTCTAAAGCTAATCCAGATTCTGCCGCGAGCCATGCTACTATTTTGTCATCATACTTTTGCGAAATTTCTGTATGGATGGTTTCCCAAGGATTAAAGTGTACAGTAAGATCCAAAGCCTGAATTGTTACTTTCATGGCTTTGGTTGCGACCAAATGACTTTTGGCAGTGCCCGTTTCAGGATTGTAGGTCTCCCAATGCTTAAAATCATCGACTTTAAAATCTCCACCCAGTTCACCGTTGATTCTGTGGAGTAAGTTTTTGTTGAATTCCGAGGTTATCCCAGTGACATCATTATAAGCATCTAAAATAATCTGCGGGTCTTTCTTTTGATCAAACCCCATAAATAGCAGATCATCTGCGCTCATGGTTTCATTTAATTTTGTAAGAAATTCGATAGCCCTGGGATGTAGCAAGTTGCCAATATTAGAGCCTAAAAACATAATGACTTTTTTACGGCTGTTGAATGACTTAAGACGCTCTAGTACATCAAAATATTCTCCAATTTCAGCATTAACGGTAAGATCAGGGATTTCTTCTGAAAGCCTTTCAGAAAGTTGATCGATGGCATTTTGACTTATATCAATGGGTTTATACGCAAAATTTGACTTTCTTTCTGAAAGATATTTTAGTAATATTTTTGTTTTCTTGGCATCACCCGCGCCTAATTCAATAAGGTCAAAACCGTCTTGGGCAGTATCAAAAATAGCTGCGATTTGTTCGGTATGGGTTTTTATTATTTCTAGCTCACAACCCGTTAAATAATATTCTGGCATGGCCATTATATCCTGAAAGAGTTTATCACCTTTCTTATCATAAATGAATTTTGAAGACAAATATTTTGGATCTGAAGTAAGGCCTTCAAAAACCTCTTTTTTAAAATTTGTATCCAATAGGGTAGTAATTGCTATCTGCATGAGTAGTGTATCGTAATTATTTGGCTAGTCGTATTCCGCTGTATTGCCAGCGTAAATTAGTTTGAAAAAAATTGCGATAGGTAGGTCTAGTGTGTTTGGGCGCTGTTACAACAGAGCCACCACGTAGCACTTTCTGGTTAACCATAAACTTACCATTGTATTCACCAATGGCGCCAGGTTCTTTTTTATAGCCTGGATAGGGCAAGTAGGCACTTTCGGTCCATTCCCATCGGTCTCCCCATTTAAATTTAGACTGCGCTGCCTCCCATTCAAACTCTGTGGGTAACCTACACTCTTTCCATTGTGCAAAGGCAAAAGCTTCAAAATAGGAGATATGGCAGACTGGTGTATCTAGGTCTAATTCTTGCAGTCCTTGAAGGGTAAAATGATGCCATTTGCCTTCTATGTTATGCCAATACATGGGTTGTGCAATATTGTTTTCGGTGACCCATTCCCATGCTTCTGCATGCCAAAAATTAAAGTCTTTATAACCGCCAGCATTAATGAATTCTAGGTATTCACCACAGGTGATAAGCCTATTAGAGATTTTAAAATCATGTAAATAAACTTTATGTTTATCAACTTCGTTGTCATAATGAAATTCGGCTGTGTTTTTATGACCAATTTCATAAATACCCTCCTCCATGGAGATCCACTTTTGATCTTGTGTTTCAACGGTATTTTCAATAAAGGCGTTGTCGTATTTTGGTAGAAATGGATTATTTCCAAGAATATATTTAATATCTGTCATCAAGAGTTCTTGATGTTGCTTTTCATGATGAATGCCCATCAGTAATAAATGTTCAACTTCTTCGGAGATATCAGATTGTAGTAATTCTTTTAGTTCATTAGTCACATAATGTCTATAGTCGTAAACCTTCGCAACACCAGGACGCGACATGTTACCGCGGTCACTTCTTATAACCCTTTTGCCTAAGCTTTCATAGTAACTATTAAAAGCAAAAGCAAAGTCCTCATGAAAAATCTTGTAGTTTGGCTTGAAGTGTTTTAAGATAAACTCTTCATAAAACCACGTGGTATGTCCAAGGTGCCATTTAGGAGGTGAGACATCAAGTGCAGGTTGTACTACATAATCTTCAATCTCTAAAGGTTTACAAAGTTTTTCTGTACGTGCTCGTGTTTCGGTAAATAACGAAACGATGTTTTCTGTTTCTATCATAAAAAAAAGAGTTGGTTTATTGCCAACTCTCTAAAGATACTAATTATATACTGTTCAATAAAAGTGCTATTGCGTTAAACACTTGTTAAACCGATTATTTCCCTGTTTTAAAGGTAAAGGGAACGGTGTAATTTATGGCTCTGGGTTTTCCTCCCATCATTCCTGGTTTACTCATTTTTGGCATTGCCATTATGTTTCTTTTAGCTTCGGCTTGTAACGAAGCACTTCCGCCACTTACCTTACTTATTTCTGGAAGTCCTTTTTCGTTTATGATAAAACTAACGGTAACTTTTCCTTGTTCGTTATTTTTGTAAGCTGCTGGTGGATATTTGAAATTTTTAGCAATATGTTGCGCTAATTTCTGCTGAAAACAGGCGTCTCGTTGACTTGCGTTTCCTTTTTCACAACCAGGCCATACAGGAGCAAGTTCTTTAAGGGTTAATTTATTTTTTTGCATATCTCCCCATTCTGCTTGCGCTAAAAGAGAGGTGCTAATAAATAGCGTAAGGATTAAAATTTTAATTTTCATAGTAGGTCAAAAGATTTATTAAATGGCAACAGCGCCTTTAATGTGTGGGTGTGGATTATAGTTCACTAGGGTAAAGTCATCAAATTTGAAGCCAAATATATCTTTTACAGCTGGATTTAGCAACATTTTGGGTAAAGGTTTGGGTGTTCTTGATAATTGTAGCTCAACTTGTTCCATGTGATTACTATAAATGTGGGCATCTCCAAAAGTGTGCACAAAATCGCCAGCTTCGTATCCACAAACCTGTGCCATCATCATAGTTAACAATGCATACGAGGCAATATTAAAGGGTACTCCTAGAAAAATATCGGCACTACGCTGATATAATTGGCAAGAGAGCTTATTATTAGCTACATAGAATTGAAAAAAGGCGTGACATGGTGGTAGGGCTGCTTTACCATTGGCAACATTTTCAGAAAACGGGACGCTTGTATTGGGCATTACGCTAGGATTCCAGGCACTTACGAGCATGCGACGACTGTCTGGATTATTTTTTAATGTAGTGATAATGTCCGAAATTTGATCTATTTCTTCATTGTTCCAATTGCGCCATTGATGCCCATAAACAGGCCCTAAATCACCGTTATCATCAGCCCATTCATTCCAGATGCGAACCCCATTTTCTTGTAGGTATTTAATATTTGTGTCACCATTTAAAAACCATAAAAGTTCATAGATGATAGACTTAAGATGTAATTTTTTTGTGGTGATCATAGGGAAACCTTCGCTAAGGTCAAATCTCATTTGATAGCCAAAAATACTTTTGGTTCCAGTGCCGGTGCGGTCTTCCTTGAAATTTCCTTGGTCTAAAACGTGTTTTAAGAGGTCGTGATATTGTTGCATTCTAAATAATTTGGTCGATAAAAGTACCTAAATACAACGCAAATTTAAAGAAGAACTTGTTTTCAATTTAAATAAGTTATCAACGTTTGTTAAAGTTGTGTGAAAATTGTTAAATTTGTGCTTTGTTCAACGAAATGAAAAAAAACTACAACACTCCACACGGCCTTATGGAATGCTATGAGAACTATCTTGTTTTCTATCTTTCCAGTAGTGGTATCTCCGGTAATGCAGCAAAAGAAATCTTAGCGTTTGCCAGTGATCATTACGAGAAAAGGCCTTATGTTTTTATTTCGAACAGGGCGCTACCTTCAGATATTGATCCGGCTGCTTACAAAGCAATTAACTCCAAGATCATGGTAGGCTTAGCCATTGTTTCAGAGAGTGAGGCCGTGCGTAATGAAGCCATGGTTGAGATGGATATGTACGATGGTTCTTTCAGTTATTTTAAAACAGTGGATGAAGCAGTAGAATGGGCAAAAACGGTTATCAAGGAGATTTAACCTATTAGCATTCCTGCAATGGTAGCTGTTAATAAAGCTGCCACAGTTCCACCAATTAATGCTTTAATTCCAAATTTTGCAAGGGTAGTTCGCTGTGTTGGCGCTAATACGCCAATACCACCAATCTGTATTCCAATAGAAGCAAAATTTGCAAATCCGCAGAGCGCATACGTTGCAATCACAATAGATCGATAATTTACAATCGCTCCGGCTTGTTTTAATTCGCTAAGGGAAGCGTATGCAAAGAATTCATTTAAGATCGTCTTTTCACCTAAGAGTTGTCCCACAACAATCATATCTTCTGCCGGAACCCCAATAATCCAAGCGATAGGAGCAAAAACATTTCCTAAAATATATTGAAGTGAGAAGCCGTCGTATCGGCCTTCGGTTGCGGAGGCAATTACATCATTAAGGCCTGTAGGAGCACCAATGATATCAACTGTAATCCAATTAAAAACGGCAATTACCGCAGTAAATACTAATAACATAGCACCTACATTGACAGCCAGCTTTAAACCTTCCGTAGTTCCGCGTGAAATGGCATCCAGGATGTTAGTTCCTATTTTTTCTTTACTTATATCTAGCTTTTTATCTACCTCTTCGGTTTCGGGATAAAGCATTTTGGCGATAAGGATTGCTGCCGGAGCAGACATTATAGAAGCTGTTAATAGATGTTTTGCAAAAATTATTTTTTCTACATCGCTATCTCCACCGAGAAAAGCAATAAAGGCTGCTAAAACGCCACCGGCAATCGTTGCCATTCCACCCACCATAAGACAGAGCATTTCAGACTTCGTCATTTTATCCAGATAGGGTTTTACAACTAGGGGAGCTTCGGTTTGCCCTATGAAAATGTTAGC
>Ga0115567_10007699_pt1 | contig 10201 bp, 10 predicted proteins | sample COGITO_mtgs_1204_2_FD_88679 | JGI IMG/M metagenome (GOLD analysis project Ga0115567, IMG submission 88679) | Pelagic marine microbial communities from North Sea - COGITO_mtgs_120412 | ecosystem: Environmental > Aquatic > Marine > Epipelagic | place: Germany:Helgoland, sampling site Kabeltonne... | reverse complement strand
GGGGGGGGGGGGGGGGGGAGAAGGGGAGGAGAGGGGGGGGGGGGGGGGGGGGGAGGGGGGGGGGGGGGGGGGAGCGCAAAGTACCGTCGGCGTTGTAGAGCTCGCGCGCGAGGCGCGGCGAGGCGGACGCCTCCAGCCGCGCGCCGTCCGCGTTTTTGACCAGCGACGCCTCCACCTGGCGGCGGGGCCGCTCAGGAAACGGCTCCAACGACGGGGCCGCTCAGCGACGGACGGCTCCAACGGCGGGGCCGCTCAGCGACGGACGGCGCTGGGAACGGCCCCAGCGGACGGTGCGTCCGCTGCCGCCGGCGCGGGGAAAAGACGGGGCACCGCTGGCCGCGGCCTGCCGTTGGAGCCATTACCTTTTCGAGGCTGGCGGTGGAGCCGGGCCCGAGGTTGTACACGTTGAGCCCTGCCGCCCCCGCCTCGGCGCCGCGCGCGCTCGCGAGCAGGAGCGTCCCCCCGGCCTCGCTCGAGAGCGCGAGTGCGCGCGCCAGCACGCCCCACAGCCGCACGCGCCCGCCCCTGCTCGCCACCGACAGCTCCCGCAGGACCACGTCCGCGGCGCCCGGCGGCGCGTCCGCGCCGGCCCACTCGATCCTGTGTAAAGTGGCGCCCGCGCCGTCCAGCACCAGCGTGTGTCCGCCGCCCGAGAGCGTGAGCTCTCGGTGGCCGTCCGCCGGCTCCGGCGGGTCCAGGAGCAGCGATGCCCCGCCGGAGAGCGCGAGGTCCCCGCTCAGCGACGCGTTCTGCGCCAGCAGCAGCGTCACGGCGTCCTCGCACGAGCCTTGCAGCGCCGCGGGCGCCGCGGGCGCGACGCTTCGGATCTCCACGGTGCCGCGCCCTGTGAACCTGCTCGTGTCAAGCAGCTCGATGCCGCGCTGCACCTGGAGGGTGCTGTCGACCCTGCACCCGGCAGCATCACAGTAAGTGGGCGCGTTCGCCGCGTGCCCTGCTGTCCGTTTTGGTGGGGGGCTGTTTTCTCACGGGACTGTAATCGTGCCGCCGCTGAGAAGCGGCTTCTTCAGAACCACGGAGATGCCGCCATCCACCATCATGTTGCCCCTCGTGATGTCCAGGCGCGCCTCCACCTCTATCGTTTCGGTGTCCGCGAAGGTGATCGACGCGTCTCTTTGAGTGTTGGTCCACACTTGCTCCCGAGCGAGTGTGGACGAGGACGCAGCCACGCTGTGTGGCGTGCTTCTCCCTGTAAGGGTGGTCCAATCAGATTCGCAGATTCACAGGATCTCCACGCGTGAGCGGGCGGTAGGGGCAGCTACCGACTGTGAACTGCCCGCTGTTGTAAAGGTCAAAGAAGAGCTCGAAGTCCCGTGGGCCAGGAGGAATGTACACTGTGCCGTGATTTGTGAGCTTGTCCAAGCTAAAGACCGTTCTGAAGAGTCTCTTGAAGCTCAGCATTCCAAGGCGCTCGATCTGCTTGCACAAAACGATTAGCTCGGGATTTCTTGACGGGATCAAGCAGGGAGTCAAACCTCCATGTTGGTGCCCCGGAAGTTTGACAGTTGGTCGCAGTGTAAGGTTGCCGATCTCTGCCAGCACACAAGGGCATGAATTCGCGGCAGGAATGCCCCAATCTGCCGCTCCGATGCCCCCCTCCTTCGAGAGAAAAGCACAACGTTTGCAAGCTGTACCTTCACGATCGTGTTTGTGATCAGCACGTAGTGATCAAACTTGAGGGTGAGCTCGCCAGACTTTTCGATTACAAGACTTGTGGTGTTCAATCCGCTGAAGAGGTCCGGTCCCTGGCAAGCCGCGCCGCTTTGATATCGAGCAGAGTCCGGGCAACATGTTTACGTAGCCTGGTCAGCATCAACGCGATTGTGTGCTTGTGGTGGTGGGAATAGATAGTCTAGCTCATCAAACAAAATGTGAAATGATGCAGGCGCACCCTCTGTAGCATGTACTTTGCCCCCTCGGCGACCCGCAGAGACCGAATCGTCAGACCAGATCGACCGAATCGCAATGCAGAGAGGTTGACTGTGATCTTGACTGTGATCAATTGACCGTAATCATCCTTTGTACATTTGCTCAGCACCACGTCGTCTTCGGGTGTAGGAGCCCCTGTGCTCTCGTCGCTTGCGTCCCGCCGCCAATTCGCCGCATCCAACCAATCCTGCGCATCATTTGCAGAAGCCGCGCAATGCCAGTACACCACTCCTGCGGCTGAAACGCGTAAGAAGAGTAGGATAAGGAGCCCCTTGTTCAGAGAGGATATTGTCATCGCGCAGTTGTAATGCACCATTTTGGAGGCGTGCACACTCGCCACAAGTCCGGGCCCCCCACAGCAGACAAGGGATTGACCAGTTTCCTGGTCAGATCAAAGAACCCAAGAAAATTTAGTTGACTATGTCAACATAGTCAACTTATGCAGTGCTCACATTTTCCCTTTTTCCGTATACCGCAGTGCCTGTTTTGAGGCAGAAGGGCCAGCGGGTTTCCAGGCACTGTGCCCGGGCAAGGAGGTATTCCCAGTCCGACAAGGGTTGAGCACGCACTTGTCGCGCGTGGCATACTTTGCTTCCGTGCCTTTGCACAGCGCGAACACCGTTATCGTGCGGGCAAGTCGCTGTATCTAATCTGTCAGAATGGGGCAGCGCCTTGTTGCACTGTAGCCATCGTGCCGGAGTTGCACCAGCGGGCACTGCCGCGTCGGGGTATTGTGCTCCGAGGCTTTGTCAGGTGTGGAAAGGCTGCTGTGGGGCCGGGGCTGAAGGCACGGTGGGCACCTGTGACTGGCAGGAGTAGATCGGAGGCCGCCTCCGCAACACGGGTCAATCTGCTGAAGCACTCGTGATTGGCGGGAGGGAGGATGGGGGGAGTAAACTCCAGAGGCGACCGGCGCGGGGGCTTGCCGGACGAGCGAGGGGTCCGTGGCCTACTTGAGGACGTGGAAACCATCAACAAACTCGCGCCGTGCTTCCGCCTAGAAGGCTCGCAGTTGCATTTCGCAAGAATGCAGGTGCAACTTGCCGGGCCCGTCTAGCTGTCTTGGAGCAGCTGCTGCAGCCAATCCATTGCTCTTTGACATTCGTTCTAGACCTCCCCCTGCTCTTCCTTTGCTCGGCACAGCGCACCCTCACCGCAGCCCACTGCTACTTTCGCAGACGGCAAGAGGCCTGACCGACCAGAACTACGTCCAGGCAGCTGCCCGCCCGTCTTCTTCTCCAGCCCGCAGCCCGTGCCGTCTTTGCATCATTTCTGTGGCTGCAGTCTAGAGGAGAAAGTGCCACCGAGGCTCTGTGATGCGGGTGCGCAACAGCGCCGCTCTCTGGGCCCTGACTCGCTGCCTTGCTCCTCTGCAGTTGGCACGGGTGGGGGTGAAGCGCGTGAACATAGACGGCACCGACGCGATGCCCGGGGGCGCGTATAAGCCGCTGACGTATCGGCAGTTTATGCGCATTCTGCGGCGGATGCAGGACGAGGCAGACGTGGCGTTGCAGGCGCAGATGGCGCTGCGAGGCTTTGTCGAGCCGAGCCGGGCTGTGGCGACGCGGGTGCTCATGGAGGACGGGCAGATCGTGTCGCTGGAGGAGGCGGAGCGGCGCAAGGTGGACTCGGTTGAAGTGTGCCGAACGACCGCGGGAGGCCCGGGGGGCAACGGGGATGCTGCGGAGCAGGCGCCGCAGGGTGGGGACGTGGAACGCGACAGCGGGGACAGCGGCAAGCAGGAAGTAGACGACGGGGGGCAGGCGACGCCGAAGCTAGAGAGTGCCGAGGCGGAGCAGGAAGAAGGGCTGGAAGATGAGGATGGTGGCGGGGTCGAGGGTGGGGCGCAGTCTACCGCCTCGGGCGAGCAAACGCCGGAGGAGGGAGACGGGGCCGGGGAGGACGCCGAGGAGGAGGCAGGGGAGGGCAGGGGCCTGGCGCCCCGGTCGTGGGGGGCGTCGGTGTGGGAGGGAAGCGCGGTGCGGCTGGTGCACGAGGGCGGGAACTTTGCCGGCACGGACATGCGGGACATGGAGGGCTGCGCGCAGGCGTCGCCGGCCGCGGACAAGGCGGAGCGGGAGGGCTGCGCGGACGAGGGCTCGTTGCCGGGCGGAGAGGCGTGTCCTGGCTCGAGCGAGGAGAGGGGTGGCAGAGAGGAGAGCAGGCGAGGCGAGGAGGAGAGAGGAGGGGAGGAGGGAGCGGAGGAGGAGGGAGGAGGAGAGGAGATGAGCGGCGTCGCTGGCGCAGAGGGCGCGTCAGAACCCGTCCAGACGGATGGGGGCCCAGTTGAGGCGCACCGCAGCGGCGGGGATGGGGCGAGCACGGAGAGCGCCGAGGCGCGGGTGCGGCAGGAAGAGGTAGGCGGGGCAGCGGCCGTCGGCGCTGGTTGCGGCAAACCGGGGGAACCAGCGCCGGCGGCCTCCGGCTCCAAGGAACCTGCGCCGGAACCGGCTCGGGCTGTTGGGAGGCGGCGGGAAGGCCGGGGAGCAGGGGCGGGCGCGGAAGCGGAAGAGGCGGCAAGGGCGCGGGCGTGGCGCGGCCGCGGCCATCGCCTATGACGGAGCGGCCGCTGGCGATGACGGAGACGCGGGTGGTGAAGATGCAGTTGCCGGAGCACGAGTGCATGATCTGCCTCGAGAAGACCGCGGCAGGGATCTCGCTCCCGTGCCTGCACGGGCCCTTCTGCGAGCCGTGCATCCGCGCGTGGACGGCGCACAATCGTTCGTGCCCGATCTGCCGCCACGCTACGGGGGTCGACGACGGCGACTGCTGGGTGCACCTCGAGGAGCCATGTCTCAAGGACATCGTCAACTCCCTCTACAAGCTTATCCGCGACGCCTGACCGCGCGCGCGCCGCGTGCCTTGGTCTGAGCGCGTGAGAATAAAGCGGAGGGCAATTGGGTCGGATGGATGCGGCGGTGGCCAGGGGGTGGCGGGGCAGCGGGGTGTGAGCTGATCATTGGAGTTGGACGCAGTGTTACGCCCAAACATCGGACTCACGAACTCTCCTCAGCCCCTCGACTCCCTAGCAATAACGCTGCCCTCGCGCAGTCTAGGCCCCCCTCCGGCCTAGGCACCCATGCGCTTGGCGTTTTTGACGCCCTTATCCTTGCGCCCGCTCGTCACCGCCGAGCCGCCAAAGCTCTTCTTTTTCTTCTCCTTCTCCTCCAGCTGAGGCTCCACCACCGCGAGCTCCTTGATGCCCTCTGTCCCGTCGACGTAGCGCGCCTCCACCTTCTCCTTCCACTCCGCGTTCTTGTCCATGTAGAAGCGGTAATCGCCGTTGTAGCGCACGAGCTCCTGCGAAAATCATACAGAATACGTTGACTGACAAAATACGTTTCCACGCAGCCTTCACAGGGAGGTTAGAACCCACAAGAAACGCGGGCGGGGGCGGGGGCGGCGGCGCACCTTGTCCTCGAAGGCCGCGATAACGTTGGCGACCTGGGAGATGAAGTAGCGGTCGTGCGAGATGACGAGGAGCGTGCCGTCGTAGTGCTGCAGCGCCTCCTCGAGCATTTCCTTGGCGGGGATGTCGAGGTGGTTGGTCGGCTCGTCGAGCACAAGCAGGTTGCACGGGCGCAGCATCATGCGGCAGAGCGCGACGCGCGCTTTCTCCCCTCCGGACAGCACCTCGAGCTTCTTGTCGACGGTGTTGCCCTTGAAGAGGAACTGCCCGAGCAGCGCGCGGATCTCCTCGTACTCGATTGAGCCGTCCGCCGCCTGCTGGATCGTCTGCAGCACCGTCTTGTCCAGGTCGAGGCAGTCCGCCTGGTTCTGCTCGTAGTAGTTGACGACCAGGTTTTCGTTCTGTCCGCCGCCGAGCTGGCACGTCCCCTCGTTGGGCGCCTCGTTCCCGACGACGAGCCGCAGCAGCGTGGACTTTCCGCAGCCGTTGGGCCCAAGGAAGGCGACGCGGTCTTCCTTCTCCACGTTGAGATTCACGCCCTGGAACAGCACCTCCTTCCCGGGACGCTCCGCGTATCCGTGCTTGAGCCCCTGCACCGAGCACACAGAGTAGCCGTCGCCGATGCGCGGCGCCGGCGGGAACCGGAAGCGCAGCCGCTTCCCGGGTGTCGGCGGCTTCTGCACCCATTCTTCAGACGCCATGAGCTTCTCGAGCTTGCGCTCCCGGGAGGCGGCCTGCGAGGCCTGCGCGCCCGACTTGAAGCGGTTGATGAAGTCCTTGTCGGCCTTGACGCGCTTCATCTGCGCGTCGTACGCCGACTGCCACGCCTCCATGCGCTCGCGCTTGAGCTTCATGAAGCGCGAGTAGTTCCCGTCGTACTGCTGCGTCTTGCCGTTCTCGCAGTCGACAATCTTGGTGCACACCTTGTCAAGGAACTCGCGATCGTGCGACACGATCACCATTGGGAGGTTGTTGTTGATGAGGAACTGCTCCATCCACTCGATACTCTCCAGGTCGAGGTGGTTCGTCGGCTCGTCGAGCAGCAGGATGTTGGGCTTGGTCAGGAGGATCTTCCCGAGCCCGATGCGCATCTTCCACCCGCCTGAGAAGGACGCGACGAGGTTGTCGCCCTCCTCCGGCTGGAACCCCATGGTGTCGAGGATCTTCTCGACGCGGGAGTCGAGCGCCGACACGCCCTTGGCCTCCGCCTTGCGGTTCAGCTCCTCCATGCGGTCCAGCACCGTCTGCATCCGCTCCGCGTCCTCCCCGCACGTCTCGAGCTCCGCCGTCACCTCGTCCAGCTCCTTCACGATCGCCATCTCCTCGGTGAACACCGACATGAGCTCCTCCTTGAGCGTTCGCGTGCTCACCAGCTCGTCGACAAACTCCTGCCGCAGGAACGCGAGCCGCAGGTCCGCCGACGACTTGATGATGTCACCCGTCGACGGCTCCAGCTCGCCGGAGAGGATGCGCAGCTGTGTCGTCTTGCCGCCGCCGTTGGCCCCGACCAGCCCCACGCGGTCTCCGGACGTGACCGACCAGGTCGCGTCCGTGAGCACGTCCTGCCCCTTGAAGGTGATCCCGATGTTCTGCATCCGAAGGCTCACGTACCCCGGCTGGGCCGAGCTGTCGATGCGCACCTTTGGCGGCGGGCGCTTCTTGATCTTGGACTCCGCGTCGGGCTCGGAGGCCTCGGACTGCTCCGCGCCGTCCGTGGTCATCTCCACGCTGTTGTCGCCCTTGCCCTTCTTCTTCTTGCCCTGCTTCTTCTTCGACAGCTTGGGCCGCCCGTTGTCCTCGTCGAGCGACGCGAACGGGTCGAAGTCGCCGTCGCTGTCGCCGTCGCCTTCGCCGGAGAAGAGCTCGTCGAGCAGGCTGCCGGAGATCCCGCCCTTCTTGCCCTTCTTGCCCTTCTTCCCCGGCGCCGCGCTCTCCGTCTCCTCGTACGCCTCCTCCGCCACAACTTCCGCGGGCGGCAGGGAAGCCTCATCCTCCGCCGGCTCCGGGGCAGGCGCCGCCTCCACTTCAGCCGCCTCGGCGAACACCTCTGGCACTGGCTGGACCTCGTCTTCGCTCTCCGACTTGTCTTTCTTGCCCTTCTTGCCACCCGTGGCCTCCTCTGGCGCGGCCTCTGCAACCACTGCAGGAGCCCCATCCTCCTCCTCCTCCTTGTCCTGATCGCACACAAGACATGGGCGAATAAGCAGTATGGCTACAAATTCTGCTCCTCTCTAGGCTCGTTGTTGTAGCAACGGCTGGCTGCTTGCTAGGAGGTAGAGCACGCACACTTTCAGGAGGGCAAGGCACCTGGTCAGGCGTCCAAGGTCCCTTCTTCTTCTTTTTCTTCTTCTTTTCCGCCTTCGGCGCCTCCTCCACAGCTGCAGAGGGATCTTCCCCCGAGACCGCAGCCTCCATGGCCTCGAATTGCTCCAGGGCCTCCAGCGCCTTGCGCTGCGCCTCTGTCAACTTCTTTTTTGCCATCATCACCACGCCCAGACCCCTTGCTTCACCATATCGACCAGTCGCTGGTCTTAGGAGCATGTTCGCTGGCCGCAGAGTCAGCGCGGCGTCGCTGCTCGAACGAACGGCGGCGCTGGGAAGTGCACCAGGCACAGCGCCCCCCCAGAACGCTGCCGCACCGCAACATATCGACAACGTGACGACCGCAAGCAAAATACCATGCGCATTCATGTTGTGAGGTTTCGGCTGGAAGTACGCCCACCTCCACGCGAGCCCACCTGCGCGACCGCGCGTCCCGTTGTCAAGGCGTCCCATTTGGTAGCCGGGTAACTCCCGCACGTCACAAGAGCACGCCAGCCGCCAGCACGCGTACGATGGCAATTCACCTTAATAAGCCCTGACAAGTGCTGCTTTCTGCACTCCAGAGTTTCTGGCACCCGCACACGGAGCAGCTTCGCCGGCACAACCCTCCCCGTTGGGGGCCGATAGATTGCTTCGCGAGCACCGCGTGGATGACTTTGAGGGTCAGAGGTTGGCTGATTGAAGAAAAGTCATTTTTAATTTGACTTTGTGGGTATTTTGTCCACTTCCGAGCAAACGGTCGTTTGCTAATCAAATCTCTTTGTGGCTTTGGCGATGTCTGTGCCGCATGTCCCGGGCCGGGGCAAGCCGATGAAGCGGCCGTTTCCGCCGCCCACATCGGGGAAACCGACCGGTCCGCTTATGCCGATCCGCTGCCCGCTGCCAAACCACTCGAACTCTGGGGTTCCGCTCAAGTTCGGCATGGGCAAGGAGGAGGACGACCGGCTCAAGCAGCGGCTAGTGGACAATCTGAACCTTGGACAGGCACGATCAGAACGCCAGACTGACACACTCCCAGGAATAGATTGCGCTGTGCGAGAGAAGTTTCAGTGATCATGTTGCACCGACTTTTACCTGCTCCTCCAGCACTCACTTGGCGCGTGGGCGGCGTGCGTTGCATAAAGGGGTGGAAGTACTGCCCGCAGGCCCCACGGAGGCAAGTGCTGATGAGTATAGCCCGTGTACCGCAGGTGAGCAAGGGACGTATTGATCAGATTGCTGAGGAGTCGTGCGGAGCAGCTGCGGAGCGCCCGAAGAAGGGCGCGGACCACGGGGGCGAGCGCCCTCGGCGGACACCGTCGCAGAACGCGCCGGCCGCAGGGGCGGAGGACATATCTCTCGTGACCGCGATGGCCGGGCGGCTGCGGCACGCTGAGCAGGCAACGGCTGCAGTGCGGGAGGAGCTCAAGAGCCGAAACGCAGAGATATCGCGCCTCAAGGCGGAGCTTGCAGCGGCGCGCGGCGCCCCAGCGGGCGCGGCATCCGGCGGCTCGGCAGAGCCTGCGCGGCAGGGGGAGGCGGGCGCTGCTGCGGCAGCGCAGCCGGAAGGCGGGGCGCGGGAGCTGCAGGAGAAGCTGTCGCGGGCGCGGGAGATGCTGCGGCGGGCGGACGAGCGGAACCGGGCGCTGGAGGCGGTCGAGGAGCAGAAGCGGGCGCTTGAGGCGGAGAACAGGGAGATGAAGCGCTTCCTCAGGGACTATGGCATGACGTGGGTGGGCGCGGGCAGCGCGGGCGGCGCGGGCGGCGGCAGGGGGCAGGAGAGCCCGCCGCCCGAGGACCCCATGAAGGGTGCGGGGATTTGGGAGCCGGCGGTCGCGCAGGGCGGCGAGCGCGCGGGGGCGGCGGGCCCGCCAGAGGGGTTCGACCCCACGCTGATCCTGAGCAACGTGAAGAAGCTCAACTTCGTGGCGGGCGAGGGCGAGAAGGAGTTGGCGGTCGACGTGGACGGGATCCGGCGCCTGCGCGACAAGGCGGTCGTCTCCTACGTGTTCTACGCCGACGGCGTGTGGGCGCGCGGCGGGCCGCTGCGCCCGTACGGCGACCGAGCGAGCACGGTGCTGGTGCGCGACCTCACAGACGGGTACGCCCTAGGCGCCCCGCCCCGCCCCCCCCTATTCCCGGCGGCGGCGGCGGCGGCGGCGGCGGCGGCGGCGCGCGGGCTCAACCCCGCGCTGCCCTTTCAATCATCTTGGATGAGGGGGCGTCCCTCTAGCATCGTTAGAAACCGATGCTAGCATCGTTAGAAACCGATGCTAGCATCGTTAGAAACCGATGCTAGACGATGCTAGATCCTCTAGCATCTTTCTCTCTTGGAGAGTGCACGCTCCGCGGGGCGGCGCGAGTGGGCGCGAGACCTAAGCGGCGGGCGCGCCAGGTACTTCCCGTGGGAGCTCAAGGACGAGTACCCGCAGGGTGTCCCCCTCCGCGTCGAGATGCGCCTCGCCGAGCGCTGCGATGGTGGGCCCGCCGACGAGGCGCTGCCCCACGCCTTCACGCCCTTTGGCGGCGCGGGCGTCGCGCTCG
>Ga0115567_10007695_pt1 | contig 10205 bp, 8 predicted proteins | sample COGITO_mtgs_1204_2_FD_88679 | JGI IMG/M metagenome (GOLD analysis project Ga0115567, IMG submission 88679) | Pelagic marine microbial communities from North Sea - COGITO_mtgs_120412 | ecosystem: Environmental > Aquatic > Marine > Epipelagic | place: Germany:Helgoland, sampling site Kabeltonne... | reverse complement strand
TATTTTCTTGAAGGAGCAATACAACATGGAATGCAGTACCGCTGGGCTGAGAACAACACACTAGCAGAAGAATCAAAGTATGAAAACGGAAGTTTAATCTATCGTCTGCAATTTGACCAACACCAGAAAGTCATCAAATCTGAAGGCCTTATTCCGGATAAATACCGCTAGAATTTTCGAATGAAAGCAGAGATAAAACAATCCTTCTTAGCTCTTAATTTCTTCTGTTGCACAATTTTTTTGACTAGCTGTGAAGGAGAACCGAATGAGCAAAAGGAGCCACTTAGAAAACCTAATGTGCTTTTCATTTCTATTGACGATCTCCGTCCTGCCCTCGCCTCTTTTGGCGACTCAATAGCCATTACCCCTAATATCGATCAACTAGCCAAAGAAGGAATGAGCTTTAGAAATACCTTTTGTCAGGCTGCGGTATGCGCTCCATCTCGCGCTAGTTTAATGTCCGGTGTGCGTCCAGACTCCACAAGGGTTTGGCACCTAGGAGATAAGTTCAGAGAGCTAGGACCGAATACTGTGACCATGCCTCAGTACTTTTCAAAAAACGGCTACTACACGGTTAACGTCGGGAAAATATTTCACAACTACATGCCTGATTCTTCCTCTTGGGACGAAGCAGACCTAAGACCAAGTCAATACTTAAAGCCGGAATGGTTGGGAAGAGATGGGGAGACTTTTTACATCTCTGAGGAGGTAAATCATTCACAAGCCAAAAAAAGAGACTCTCTACTCAAACTCCGACCAAAACGTTACGCTGATGGCTGGAACACAGGTCCAGCTTGGGAAAATGCAGATGTGCACGACACCATGTATTACGATGGTGCTCAAATCGAACTCACAAAAAGAAGCTTGAGCCGAATTTCAAAAATGGACAAACCCTTTTTCTTTGGCCTTGGATTTTTTCGTCCGCATTTGCCTTTTGCAGTCCCAAAAAAATATTGGGACTTATACGACCCTAAAACAATTCCCCTCCCATCGAATCCCAAGCTGCCTGAGCAATCACCCATTTTCTCCATGAACTCAATGTACGAGCTACGAGGATATGATGGCTTTCATCACATCGGGCACCCAACAAGCAACTATAAAATGAGTGAAGATACTGTAAGGATTTTACGTCAGGGATACTATGCCAGCGTGAGCTATGTTGATGCGCTCCTCGGCGATTTGATTGCTCACATGAAATCCATTGGAATTTATAAAAACACAATTATCATTGTTTGGGGAGATCACGGATGGAAACTTGGTGATCACAATTCTTGGGGTAAAATGACCAACTATAATATTGATCTAAGAGTGCCTGTAATTATCAGGTATCCCAATCAAAAAAACCAAGGAAAACAAAGCTATGGCATCACTGAATTAGTGGACATCTTCCCGAGCCTTTGCGAGCTTGCTGGACTTCAAATTCCTGAATACCTGCAAGGCAAAAGCTTTGTGCCGCTGATAGAAAATCCTGAGCAGCCTTGGAAAAAGGCAGCTTTTTCACAATTTCATAGAAGACCAAAAGTCTCGGCCGACGGGAAACGATACATGGGGTATTCTATGAATACAGCAGAATATCACTACATAGAATGGTACACCTGGGATCATAAACTTGGTATAGCAGGGAACTTTGTGAGTTCTGAGCTTTACGATGTGAAACATGATCCGTTCGAAACTCAAAACATTGCATCAAAAGCATTAATGCAGGAGACCCTTCAGCAACTATCAACACAGCTCAAAGCAGGCTGGAAAAAAGCATTACCGAATTAGTCAATTCAAAATGGGCTTTAGTAAAACTTTTAACGCTCTATTGCCGATTGTTGGGCTCGTGTTATTGTCTTGCTCAAAAAAACCGAGCTTAGAAGTGGTAAGCATTGCTGATTTTGAGCGCTTTGTAGATGCAACATCCTACGAAACAGATGCTGAACGAATTGGCTGGTCCTTTGTTCAACTCGATGTAAACACCTACAAACTTGAAGAAGACGCTAATTGGAGAAAACCAGATGGCTTCAGCGCGCCAAGTTCAACTAAATTACCCGTAACCCAAGTGAGCTATAAGGACGCTGAGGCATACTGCAAATGGGCCGGAAAGCGATTGCCTAACTATGAGGAATATTGGGAATTAAGTAATAGCGATAAGCGTCCGCTGCTTATAAATTACCTGAGCCCAATAAGCCCGGCCGAAGAAGTAAACATCAGAGGTAATGTATGGGAGTTAACAGCTTCTCCACAAAAGGATTCTATCCGTTTAGCCGGTGGCTCTATCTTTTGCGCTCCAAAGATCTGTAATGGGACTTCAAAGGAAAGATCTCTGTGGGTAGATGATGAAACTGCAAATATCCATATCGGTTTTGCCGTAATAGATCGCTGAACTTTCTCGGATTCCTTATCTTCCAGAACTCTAAAACATTGCAATTATGAGACAAGTTTTTATTCTCGCTTTTACAAGCTTATTCCTTTTCAGCTGCTCGCAAAAACAAGAAACTCCAACGGAGCCTAAACTAGACTCACAGAGCAGTTCAAGTGAAATATCGAATGTCTTTCAAGCCGAAAAATTTCAAGTTTATACAAGTGCAAACAACACCGACTTAAGGTTGAGCCAAACTGATAATGGCGAATTCATCGATGCGCAACAAGCATTAGAGTCTGAGGTTAGCATTTTTATCAATCCTCAAAAGAGTTTTCAAAAGCTTTTAGGAATTGGAGGAGCAATCACCGATGCTTCTGCAGAAGTATTTGCAAAACTCCCTGAAGACAAACAAAAGGAGCTCCTTGAAGCATATTATAGCCCTTCTAATGGAATTGGTTATAGTTTGGCTAGAACCAGCATCCATAGTTGTGATTTTAGCTCTGAAAGTTTCACCTATGTCAGTGATGAGGATAAAAGCTTAAAGAGCTTTAATATCGATCATGATCGCGAATTCAGAATTCCAATGATAAAAAGAGCCACTGAAACTGCTGGTGGTGAACTCATGCTTTATGCAAGCCCGTGGAGTCCTCCCCCCTTTATGAAATCAAATGGAGATATGCTGCAGGGCGGAAAACTACTACCAGAGTTTTACGATTCTTGGGCGCTTTACTACAGCAAGTTTATCAAAGCTTATGAGGAAGAAGGAATGCCAATTTGGGGTCTTACCATTCAAAATGAACCCATGGCGGTTCAGCGATGGGAATCATGCATTTACACAGCAGAAGAAGAACGTGATTTCTTAAAAAATCATCTAGGCCCAAGGCTAGAAAAAGAAGGCCTAGCAGATAAAAAAATCATTGTCTGGGACCACAATCGCGACCTCATAACTAACAGAGCCAATCTCATATTTGGTGATCCAGAAGCCTCGAAATATGCTTGGGGTATAGGGTTCCATTGGTATGAAAACTGGTCTGGTGGAGAACCAATGTTCGAAAACCTTAGTCGCGTAAAAGAGGCGTATCCCGACAAGCAATTGGTGTTCACTGAAGGATGTAACGAACGATTTGACAATACTAAATATGAATACTGGCCTAATGCTGAACGTTATGGAAGGTCAATGATTAATGATTTTAACAATGGAACGGTCGCTTGGACAGATTGGAATATATTGCTCGATCAAACTGGCGGACCTAATCATGTTGGTAACCTCTGTTTTGCACCGGTGCATGCTGACACAACAACTGGAGAACTTAAATTCACTCCATCCTACTATTATATAGGTCATTTCTCCAAGTTCATTCGACCTGATGCCACTCGCTTGAGCACCGCAACAAGCCGAAGTCAAATATTGAGCACATCCTTTCAAAATAATGATGGCAAGATCGTCGTTGTAGTCATGAATCAAGGTGACAATGCCTTGAGTTATAAAGTGATTATAGAGGGACAATCTGCGAGCATTAAGATTCCAGCCAGAGCCATGCAAACAGTTATCATCGAATAACATTTCTGATCAAACCGAAGCTTAAGAATGCGTCAAAGTCATAGTGGAAAGCATTTGAACTTTTACTACTTACAAATCATAAAAAGCATTCTAATTTGTTTTGGTCTCCTGCTTTTTGCCAAGGAAGCTTATACTCAGGAAGACAGCAGCCAAGTGATTAGCGGAAGGGTGCTTAGCGCAAGCAGTAAGCAAGCCTTGGCCTACGCAAGCATTTATATTCTAAATTCCGAAACCGGTGCCATCTCTAACGAAAATGGTTTCTTTTCGCTCAATTCGGAAGGGCTAAAAGCCAAGGACACCGTGAGCTTTAAGTATTTAGGATTTAAAGAATATCGGATTTCAGTGGATGATCTCTATTCACAACCTAATATCTTTCTCCAAGAGAAAGTTAATACCCTGAGTGAGCTCTATGTTTTTGGTGAGCCTCCTAACCCAAAAGACATCATTAAAAAAGTACTAGAGAAAGTAGAAGATAACTATGCCTCGATAGCAATGAAAGCGGAAGTATTTGTTCGAGAAAGGAATAATCAGCATTTCAAAGAATTAAAAATCGACTACAAGAGAAGTTCAATAAGCGAAATCAATCAGGATCTACTTAAAAAAATAGAAACCAAACTGCCGAGGCATCTTACCTGGTATACCGATTTTCTCGGCACTGCCTATTCATTGGACAAAGATGAAATGACCGCCTTAAAAATGCAGCCAAAAAAGGTGGTTTCTCTTGAAGAACAAGATTTTACGGAAAGTGAAAAAATTGAAGAAATCTTCGTTGATCTAGCTAAAAACACGAAAGACAAAGAATACTGGAAACTCAAAACAGAGATACTCAGTACTAAAATTCAGTTAAGCACTGATTCATCTTCGGAAAAGGCAGAAGAAGGTGAGCGGAAATTGACTTATTACACTGATAAACTCAGCTCAAGTTTAAAGTTTAAAAACTTCCAGAATGAGGACGATTGGGAGTTTCTCCATTCTCCAGGAAAATACAGGTATACGCTAGTCGGCGGAAGCAGTTATAATAATGAGAGTGTTTACATCATTGATTTTGAAGCGAAATCAGGTGGATTATATTCAGGTAGGGCATATATTTCAAGCGAAAGCTATGCACTCGTTAGGGCCGATTACAAATATGCTCCAGGCAAACTAGGAACCGACTTTCATCTGCTGGGGGTTGGATACTCTAAAAATGGATTTAAAGCTTCAATCAGTTTCGAGAAAATCGGGAAACACTACTTCTTAAAATACATGTCAAAAGAACGCGGTTTGGCTTACAGCTTTGATCGCAAACTCTCATTACTAAAAAAACGAGAACGCTTCCTATTTGACAAGGAACTAGCAGAAATCAAAACCAAACTCAATATTAGCGTCACCGAACATAACTCTATCGAATACCTAGTTATGAACCAAAAGAAAATTTCTGAAGCGAACTTCGATAAGTTCGAGCAGGCTGAGTTTATGAAAGTGATTTATGTTGATCAGTTCGACGATAAACTTTGGAGAGGCTTCACCATCATCCCTCCTACGAAGCAGATGAAGGAATACAAAAAAGAATAGCTCTTCACGCTGCTTCAAGCCAAAACATCGAGCAATACCAAGTGCTATAGTCTTGTAACATGAACTTAAGGGAAAACTTCAAATTCTTAAATCTTGTAATTGCTTGTACCTTCTTGCTTCCAAGTATTGGATTACAAGCTCAAAAGCCAAAGACAAAAAACATGAAAAAGGATAAAGTAGTTGTAGAAATTTGGAGTGATGTTGTTTGCCCTTTTTGCTATATCGGAAAGAATGAACTCGAGAAAGCGATTCACAAATTGAATGCAGAGGATCAAGTTGAAATCGTTTGGCATAGCTACCAACTCGACCCTAATTTCCCAAAAGGACAGGCCATTACTTCAACAAAATATTTGTCTGAAAGAAAAGGTATTCCATTGGCTCAAGTCGAAGCCATGAGTTCTCAATTGGCGCAGCAAGGAAAGGAATACGATATCGATTTCAAATTTGATAAAGCATTAAGCTTCAATACTTTTGATGCTCATCGATTAATTCAATGGGCTAAAACCCAAAACAAATCACACGAACTGAAAACTGCTTTGATGAACGCATACTTCAGCCAAGCAATTAATCTTTCAGAATCCGACAAACTATTACAAGTAGTATCGGCGGTAGGTTTGGACATCAAGGAGGCTGAGGAGCTTCTGAAAAGTGACAAGTTTAGCGATGCTGTTGAAGAGGATATTTATCAATCCAGACAACTTGGGATTCGAGGCGTTCCTTTTTTCTTAATCAATGAAAGCGCCTCAATTTCTGGCGCTCAAGCCGACCAAGTTTTCGAAGCAAGCATTGCAGCCGCTATCAAGAACTTAGAATCTCAGGAAAAGTCGGCTAATGAAGGCATGTGTTTGCCAAGTGGAATCTGCGAGTAAAGTAAATCCCTACTAAAAGAATTAGATGCCTTGAATTTTAAACAGCAGTGTGAAGTTCAAGTCTAGAAGAAGCTCATTTCTTACTTTCCTTGCTAAACTGAACCAGGCAGAAGAGAATTATGAATCCTGAGCTAGCGCACTTTTCGTCTTTAGCCAATTTTGTACCTTTTCGGTCCAAAACCATTAAACATGACACTCAGAGTAATCCTCGAAGACATCATCATTATCATTCTTAGTATTGTTTTTCTAGCTGCTGGAATCGCCAAACTAACAGGTCAGCATTGGGATATAGAAGACTTTGAGAAAATAGGCATGAGCTTTCAAATGATTCATTTTATTGGGGCCGCTGAAGTCTAAGCTGTGTTCGGATTATTCATCGAACGTTATAGAATTTGGGCAGCCACCGTACTTGCTCTGATTTCCTTCGGAGCCATCATTGTACATGTTCTCCAAGATGACTTAGTGGAAATGGGAGGCCCTTTGGTTTAAGGAGCTCTTTCAGGGGCTTTGGTTTATCTCATTAGTTCAGCACCTAACGCTGAAGATGAAAAGGAGGCATAGCCTAGCTTAAACCCGATATCTTTCCATTTTCGTCGATACTCATATTCTCAGAAGCAGGAACGGTAGGAAGACCAGGCATCCGCATCATAGCTCCGGTGATTGGGATTAAGAACCCAGCACCAGCAGCAATTTCAATTTCACGAACTGTAATCCTAAAGTTGTTAGGTCTTGCTCGCTTAGTTTCATCATCCGAGAAGGACTTTTGCGTTTTTGCCATACAAATTGGAAGCTTATCCAATCCAATGCGATAGATACGTCGCAAGTCAACAAGCGCCTTTCCTTGGAAATCAACTCCATCAGCACCATAAACCTTTTTGCAAATCGTTTCTATCTTGTTTTCAACGCTATCGTTCCAATCATAAAGTGCTTTGAAGTCATTTGAACCTGATTCAACATTTGCAACAACTGCTGCGGCAAGCTCTTGAGTTCCATTTCCTCCTTCTGCCCATCCTTTGCTCACAACAGCTTTTACTCCAAGCTTTTCACAAGCTTCGATAATGAAATCGATTTCATCCTGTGCATCTCCAATGCGATGATTGATTGCAACTACAGGTTTGATTCCAAACTGAATAGCGTTTTCAATGTGTTTTTCAAGATTTGGGAATCCTGCTTTTACTCTTTCGAGACTTGCATCCCCATATTCTTCTTTTTGAGCACCTCCATGGTGGCGTAATGCACGAATGGTAGCTACCAAAACAATGGTGTCAGGCTTCAATCCAGCATAACCACATTTGATATCCAAAAACTTCTCAGCTCCTAAATCAGATCCAAAGCCGGCTTCAGTTACCACATAGTCGCTCGTCGACAAGCCCATCTTAGTAGCTATGATGGTATTAGTTCCTTGGGCAATATTTGCAAATGGCCCTCCATGTATAATGGCTGGGTTCCCTTCTAAAGTTTGAACCAAATTCGGTTTAATAGCATCCTTAAGTAGAATAGCCATGGCGTTTTGAGCATTAATATCCTTGGCATAAATAGGTTCACGATTCGCAGTAAAACCTACAAGGATATTTCCCATTTTCTCTTTTAATTCTTCCAAATTATTCGACAGACAAAGGATAGCCATGATCTCAGAGGCTGGTGTGATATTAAATCCATCCTGACGTGGAATTCCATTTCCAGTTCCTCCGAGTCCGATAGTAATGTCGCGTAACGAGCGATCATTCATATCCATTACTCGCTTCCACAAAATGTTTCTTGGGTCGAGCCCAACACTTCTCGTTTTTGACTGAATATTGTTGTCGATTAATGCGGCAAGAAGATTATTCGCTTTTTCCACTGCTGAAAAGTCTCCTGTGAAGTGAAGATTAATGTCTTCCATAGGAACAACCTGTGAAAAGCCTCCTCCAGCTGCGCCACCTTTGATTCCAAAAACTGGACCTAATGAAGGTTCTCGAAGCACAACAGTAGCTTGCTTTCCAATTTTATTCAATCCTTCGGTTAGCCCAATAGAAACCGTGGTTTTACCCTCTCCTGCTGGCGTAGGAGTAAGTGCAGTGACAAGTATAAGTTTATTGTTCTTAATCTTATCTTCATTGATGAGCCCTAAGGGAAGCTTGGCTTTATACTTTCCATAAAGCTCTAGATCATCTTCTTGAATATTCAATTTAGAGGCAATGTCTCTGATGTGAGACATTTCTACTGCTTGGGCGATTTCGATATCAGATTTTACAGACATAGCTTTTGGTTGATCTTTGGGCAAATATAGAAGAATGGATTTGTGATTTTTGCCAAAAAAAAAGGCGCTCCAATGGAACGCCCTCTTTTTGTAACTAATTACTCTGAAATATTACTTTGCTACCAGGCTAATGTCTAGTTTAATATCATCTGAAAGAATCACATCTTTAAGGTAATGTTCCCAAGCTAAATCATACTTCTGACGGTCGAATACCAAATGTCCTGAAGCCATTAGCTTTCCATCCATCATTTCCATTTTCTCAATAGTGATGCTCTCTTCATTCGTCTTATCGCGAATTGTAAGATCACCTGTAACTGTGTTACCTTCATGAGACTTAACTACGAAAGAAGCAGTTGGGAATTTTTCAATTTCAAAGAAATCTCAAGTACTTAGGTGTCCGATAAGCTTTTCTTTTGGGTTTTCTTCACCATAACCACTGTCGGTTGGGGTGATGCTTGCCATATCAATAACAAACTCACCAGCTGTAATTTGCTCACCAGTAACTTCAATTGAACCACTCTTAACAGCGATAGTTCCATAGTGAGAATACCATTGCTCCAGCTGTTCCACCAGTCCACATAACCTGTGACTCGTCAGCTGCTACGCTCATCGAGATAGCTTCAGTCATTTCTTCTTTTGGAGCCTCTTCAGCGCTTCCTTCATTTGTTTGTTCCGTTTGTCCTCCACCGCATGCAGTAAGGAAAAGTGCTGAACTAATTACGGTACTTGTAAAATTGATTTTCTCATTTTTTTTTTTGATTTGTGTTTCGTTCTTGGCTTCGTTTATATGTATATACATCTAATTTACAAACATTATTAAACATTATTAAACGTTATTAATTCACTTTTAATATATGGAACCGTTCATTTGTTCAAATCGATAATGCTATTTTTATCGCATGACATCTTACGGATTTGCTTTAGGTGGCGGTGGAGCGCGTGGATTCGCGCTTTTAGGCATGATTAAATTTCTTGAAGAAAAAAAAATTAAGCCCTCAGTTATTTCTGGAGTTAGCGCAGGGGCTGTTGTTGGAGCTCTCCTCTCGGCAGGTAAATCTGCTGAGGAAATTCACCTACTTCTAAAGAGTCAGAGCTTTATGAATATTGGAAACCCAAGTTTAACAACCAAAGGGCTCTTGCGATTTAAAGGTTTAAGAAAATTAATCAAGGATAATGTGAAGGTCAGCAATATTGAAGATTTAGAAATCCCACTTCATGTAGTTGTCACCAACCTGTATTCTGTAAGGCTGAATATTTAACGGAAGGACCTATCGACAAGTTAGTTGCGGCTTCAGCGAGTATTCCTGTTTTGTTTACCCCTGTGAAATACAAAAACGCCCTTTATGCCGACGGGGGTATCATAGATAATCTTGGAGCCAAACCCTTAAAAGGTAAATGCGACAAAATCATTGGGATGAGCCTGAGTCATGTTGATCACAAAGGAGACATTAATGGCATGGTCGATATTGCACTGCGAGTGTTTCACCTCACGGTCAATGCAAATACTCAACGTTCTAAGAAGCTCTGCGACATACTCATTGAACCAAAAGGAATTGGTGAGTTTCCTATTTTGTCTTCAGATAAGTCAGACGAGGCTTTTGAAATCGGTTATGCAGCGGCAAAGCTTTGTGACCT
>Ga0115567_10007694_pt1 | contig 10205 bp, 8 predicted proteins | sample COGITO_mtgs_1204_2_FD_88679 | JGI IMG/M metagenome (GOLD analysis project Ga0115567, IMG submission 88679) | Pelagic marine microbial communities from North Sea - COGITO_mtgs_120412 | ecosystem: Environmental > Aquatic > Marine > Epipelagic | place: Germany:Helgoland, sampling site Kabeltonne... | reverse complement strand
TGCTGCATTCTTGCTAGATGAAAACGGAGTTATTGTTGCTACAAATCTTAGAGGTGAAGCTTTAGAAGCTAAAGTGAAAGAATTAATAGAGAAATAACTTTAATTAATCATATTTCGACAAGTTCAATGTGACCAATATTTTATTAAAAAAGGCTTCTGAAAAATCAGAAGCCTTTTAATTTTTCTTTTAAAAAGAAAGGTTATTTCAACTCAAATGCTACAGTAACCTGTGCGGTTATTTCCATTTCTCCCGGTGCTATAGTTTCTTGTTCCATAGAATCGGAACTTGCCTTCATCTCATTCATTCTATACATTGGTGGGAAGTTATTAACTTGAACTTCGCTAATACTAATTGCTTTCCCTATTGTTTGGTTTAATGAAGAAGCATATTCTGTAGCTTTGCTTTTAGCATTCAAAACTGCTTTTTTTCTGGCTTCTGTCATATATTTCTCCATTTCTGAAGATTTAAATTGCACGCCATCTATTCTATTTAAACCTGCTTTAAACAATCCGCTCATGATTTTTTCATAATTCTTCAGATCGTCTAATTTAATTGAGATTGCTTGATTTGCAACATAACTATAAGTCTTATCGTTATAATTGTAGTTCTTATTCAAATTCACATAATCTGTCTGAATGTTTTTCTCTGGAACACCTTCAGATTTTAAATATTTTATAACGGCATCTACCACAACATCATTTTGCATTTTCACTTCTTGAGGCTTGTCTCCACTATGCTCAATACGAGATTTTATAACAACTTCATCTGGAATTATTTTTACAGTACCTTCTCCGTTTACAGTTACTGCGGGAGTAATATTATTAATTTGTTGTGCTTGCGTTGCAAAGGTTCCCAATGCTGCGAAAAGTATTAAAATTGATTTCATTTTTGTTATATTTTAATGGTTTTCTAGGATATTACAAGAAGGATACCACTTTAAATTTTCCCTGTTTTTTGAAGTACAAATAATATTAAAATAGGGATTGCCAGTAATATTACCATTAATAAATGTTGCTCCAAAATCCAAGGTGCCAAAACTAGCGTTAGTACAAATCCTCCAACGGCACCACCAAAATGAGCATCGTGCCCAATATTTCCAAGTCGTTTTTTCATCCCATAAATAGTATATAGTAAATACCCAATCCCAAAAATATAGGCTGGAATAGGAATTATAAAAAATAAACCAAGCATCATATCTGGTCTTAAAAGTATAGCCGAATATAATATTCCCATCACGGCTCCACTTGCTCCTACTGCACTATAGTTTAGGTCGTTTTTATGAAAGAAATAGCTTAGGAGGTTTCCAAGAATCAAACTAGCTAAATACACAATTATAAACCCAACTGACCCTAAATCGTAAATAACAACATTTGCGAAAAAATATAAGGTTAGCATATTTACAAACAAATGCGAAGTGTCTACATGAAGAAATCCAGAAGTAAAGAACTGATGTTTTGCTCCTGCCTTTATATCTCCAATATTAAATTTATATTTTTCAAAAAAAACAGGATCGTTAAACCCTTTAAATGATATTATAACATTTACCGCAATGATAATAATAGTTATCAAGCTTAAATCTCCCATAGATACTTACGTTTAATGCCAAATATACCATATATTTGCCTAAATTTTTTGTTGATGCAGCGATTAGTTTTCTGGTTAGTTTACCCTTTTTTATGGATAATTTCTAAGTTCCCATTTTGGCTTTTCTACAAAGTTTCAGACCTCATATTTTTTATAGTTTTTCATATAGTTGGGTATCGAAGAAAAACGGTAATTCAAAATTTACAATTAGCATTGCCTAATAAATCCCTGAACGAATACAAAGCTATAAGCAAAAAGTTTTATAGCCACATGTGCGATATGTTTTTGGAAATGGTAAAGAGTATTTCTATCCCAAATTCAGAATTGAAAAAAAGATATACATTTTCTAATATAAATGAGATTGAACGTGTAAGAGATCTCAACAAAAGCATCATACTTATTTGCGGACATTATGCAAGCTATGAATGGGTAAATGCTTTGCAACTCTACGGCTTGGATTATCGCGGTTATGGTATTTATAAAAAAGTAAAGAACCCCTATTTCGATAAAATGGCAAAAGATATTCGAGGTAGATTTGATGGCGAATTAATTACTTCTTCCCAAGCTACAAAAACTATTAAAAGTAATCAGGATAAAGGATTATTAGGTGTTTATGCTATTGTAGCCGACCAATCTCCAAAACTTTTTAGAGCAAAATATTGGTCTAAATTTATGGGTACTACAGTTCCGGTTTTCCTAGGATCGGAAAAATTGGCTGCCAAATTAGATATGGCTGTAATGTATTTGCATGTAGAGAAAAAGAAAAGAGGTTTTTACGAAGCTACTTTTATTCCTATAACAGATGAAGCTGGTGCAGAACCTCCTTTTAAAATTACCAACATTTTTCTTTCTGAACTTGAGAAACAAATTAAAGAAAAACCTGAATATTATTTATGGACACATAAAAGATGGAAACATAAAGGTGCTCCCATCCCAGATGATGCCATTGTATTTCCAAGAAACTAAGCTACAATCGACTTTATTTCTTCTATCATTTTTTCAGCTAAAGAATCAGCTTCTTTTTGGCTTTTTGCCTCGGTATAAATTCTAATGATTGGTTCGGTATTAGATTTTCTTAAGTGCACCCAGTTTTCAGAAAAATCTATTTTCACACCATCTACAGTAGAAATTTCTTCAGAAGAATGATTCTCTTTTACACTTTCTAAAATAGCATCTACATCCAAAGTTGGAGTTAACTCTATTTTATTTTTGCTCATATAATACATTGGGTAAGTTTCCTTTATTTCAGAAACCGTCATTTTCTTTTCAGCTAAATAAGTCAGGAATAATGCTACTCCAACTAAACTATCACGACCGTAATGAGACTCCGGATAGATAATTCCTCCATTACCTTCTCCACCAATAACAGCCTTGCTCTCTTTCATCAATTCTACCACATTTACCTCTCCTACAGCACTTGCTCTGTAGGTGTTTCCATGTTTTTGGGTAAGATCTCTAAGAGCTCGAGAAGATGACAAATTGCTAACTGTATCTCCGGGAGTTTTACTAAGTACGTAATCTGCACAGGCAACTAATGTATACTCCTCTCCAAACATTTCCCCTTTTTCATCTATAAATGCCAGTCTATCTACATCCGGATCTACAACAATTCCTAGATCTGCTTTTTCTTTAGCAACTAATTCACAAATATCTCCCAAATGCTCTTTTAAAGGCTCTGGATTGTGCGGGAAATGACCATTTGGCTCACAATATAATTCTACAGTTTCAACTCCCAGTTTTTTTAAAAGAGCGGGAATTGCAATTCCACCCGTAGAATTTACTCCATCTACAACCACTTTAAATTTGGCATTTTTCACCAATTCTGCATCCACTAAATTTAACTTTAGCACTTCCTCTACATGTCTATCTATATAGTCGTCTATTATAGTAATCGTTCCCAGATCGTCAACTTCAGAAAATACAAAATCTTCTTTTTCAGCATAATTTAGGATTTTCACACCTTCAGCTCCATTTAAAAATTCTCCTTTGTTGTTTAGTAATTTTAGAGCATTCCATTGCTTTGGATTATGACTTGCTGTTAAAATTATTCCCCCATCTGCTTTTTCAAGAGGGACAGCAATTTCTACAGTTGGCGTAGTGGAAAGTCCTAGATCTACTACATCTATTCCCAATCCAATAAGTGTATTCATAACAAGTTGTTGGATCATAGATCCCGAAATACGAGCATCTCTCCCAATTACAACTTTTAACTTCTCGTTATTATTTTCATTTTTAAGCCATGTTCCGTAAGCGGCTGCAAATTTTACCGCATCTAATGGAGTAAGGTTTTCTGAAGGTTTTCCTCCAATAGTTCCTCTTATTCCCGAAATTGATTTTATTAAACTCATTATATTAAATTTTCTATTGAATATTTTTCTAAAAAAATCTCATCGAGATTTGTAATTCCGCAAATATACATGCCTACATCCCTCTTCCCCAAAAGTTAACATAAATTAAACAGGAATTCGCTTTAATTACTACCTTGTGAAAATGAATTATCTTGCACATATTTATCTTTCTGAAGAAGTTGATGAGTTAAAAATTGGAAATTTTATAGCCGACTCTGTTAAGGGAAGTAAATTTGCTCACTTCCCAGAAAAGATAAAAGATGGAATTATTTTACATCGTGCTTTAGATACATTTACAGATAAGCACCCAACTGTTAGAATGAGCACTCACAGGTTATTTGATGTTTATGGCCATTACAGCGCTGTGATTGTAGATATTTTGTACGATCATTTTCTAGCAAAAAATTGGAAGCAGTATTCCAATATCCCATTATTTGATTATACTCAGGATTTTTATAAATTGTTACAGGATAATTTTGAAGTCCTGCCAAAAAGAGTTCAGAACTTTTTGCCCTATATGATTCAAGACAACTGGTTATATAATTATGCAACTGTTGATGGGATTGGAAAAATATTGTATCAGATGGATTCTCGTACTAAGAATCGTTCAAGAATGCAATATGCCACCAAAGAGCTTGTTCAATATTATACTTTATTTGAAGAGGAATTCACTTCATTTTTTGAAGAAATTATAAAATATTCTAGTGAAGAAATTCAGAAATTAAACTATTAGTCATTCTATGAAAAAATCTATTTTAATACTCTTGCTTAGTTTATTTATTGCTTGTAAATCTGAGCCTAAACTTCTTTCTGAAGTTAAATCAACTCCAGAAATAGGCCTTGTTACAGATCATGCCATGGTAGTATCTGCAAGAGCTGAAGCCTCTAAAATTGCTTCAGATATTATGGAGCAAGGTGGAAATGCTTTTGATGCCATGGTTGCTACTGAAATGGCCCTTGCAGTAAGTTACCCATTTGCTGGAAGTTTAGGCGGTGGCGGATTTATGGTATATAGAATGGCAAATGGAGAAATTGGAAGTCTAGATTTCCGAGAAAAAGCTCCATTAGCTGCTACAAAAGATATGTACCTAGATGAGAATGGAAATGCAGTTCCTGAAAAAAGTCAGACTGGGGGATTAGCTATTGGAGTTCCAGGAACCGTTGCGGGGATTTTTTCGGTTCATAAAAAATTAGGATCGCTTTCTATGGCAAAAATTTTAGCTCCAGTGATTGAGTTAGCCAAAAAAGGATATGTTGTTACTGAAGGACAAGCTGAAAGCTTTAATAATTATCAAGAAGCATTTGGAAAGGTTAATAAATCTTCAATACTTTATAATAACAAAACTTTTAAGGCAGGAGATACCGTTAAGAATTTAGCTCTAGCAAGAACCCTTCAAAAATTAGCAGATAAAGGCAGAAATGAATATTATGGCGGGGAAACCGGGGCTGTTTTAGTTAAATTCATTCAGGAAAATGGAGGGATTATCACATTGGAAGACCTAAAGCTTTATGAGGCAGTTTGGAGAGAACCAATTTCTTTTAATTATAAAAATTTAAAAGTTATTTCTATGGCGCCACCTTCTAGTGGCGGGGTAGCATTGGCACAAATCTTAAAAACTGTAGAAAATTATCCCATTTCTGAATATGGACATAATAGTTTAAAGACTATTCAAGTTATCACCGAAGCTGAAAGACGTGCCTATGCAGATAGAAGTTACTATTTAGGAGACCCCGATTTTTATGAAGTTCCTGTTTCAAAATTAACAAGCAAAGAATATCTGGATTTTAGAATGGAAGATTTCAGTTTTGAAAAAGCAACTTCTTCTAGCTCTTTAAAACATGGTGTAATTCCGGGATACGAAAGTATGGAAACCACTCATTACTCTATTGTAGATCAATTAGGAAATGCAATTGCAGTTACCTCTACTTTAAATGGCGCTTATGGTTCTAAATTGTATGTTGAAGAACTAGGCTTTTTTCTGAATAATGAAATGGACGATTTTAGTGCGAAACCAGGAGTTCCAAATATGTTTGGACTAATTGGCGCTGAAGCAAATTCAATAGTCCCTGAAAAAAGAATGTTAAGCTCTATGACGCCAACAATAGTAGAAAAAGATGGGGAATTTTGGATGAGTGTTGGAACTCCGGGAGGTTCCACTATTATCACTTCGGTTTTACAAACTATTTTAAATGTTTCAGAATTTGGGATGAACATGCAAGAGGCTGTAAATGCCCCAAGATTCCATCATCAATGGTTACCAGATGAAATTAGATTTGAACCAAATTCTTTCGATAAAGAAGTGTTGGAAAGCCTAGAAGAGAAAGGCTACAATATAAATGAAAAAGATTCTCCAATACTGGGAAAAGTAGACGCAATTTTAAAACTACCCAATGGAAAGCTGGAAGGTGGTGCAGATAAAAGGGGGGACGATACCGCAATTGGATTTTAAATTGAGCATAAATAAAATGGATCTAGATCGTCATATTCAATAAAAACAAAACCAAATTCATAAGCATGTTCCTTTTTAAAACAAAGTGCTTCTAACGGAATATAGTGCTCTACTCCTTCTTTTATCGAAAACTCTATTGGCAAAAAATTAGATACTAAATTATAATACTGTACTGCATTCGCATCCTTACCTTTTTTTGGAGACATTAAGATAATTTTGGAATCCTTCCCTTTATTATTGGTAACAGCTAAATATTCTAAGGTATAATTTCCTACCGGCAGAAGCAGTTTATTATCATTCGAGGTATTCCAAGTATCTATAATTTCATCATTATTTGTATCTAAACCTGAAGGATCCATTTCTAATTCATGAAATCCAGATTGGGTACTTCCAAAGTAGCAATTTCCTTGACTGTCTTTTAGAGCCATGCGTACATATTTTAAATCTGAATTGGAACAATCTGCATGCTTTTTTAATAAATTCCCAGCTCGCATACTCCGCGAAGTTTCAATTGGAGTCACTCCAATTGAAAGAATTCCCATACCAATTGGATCATCAGAAATAATATTCGAATCATCGTTGCTGCTGCAGCTTACAAATAAGATGGCAACGAGAAATAATAGCGAGAGTGAAATGTTGAGCTTTTTCATAATTGAATTACTTAAATTAAACATTGTCACCAAGATTAAGAATTTTCTTATACTTGAAATGAGCACAGAAAGTTATCTAAACACTTGCGTTAAAGGGTGGATCTTAAAAAGAGGGAAATTGAGGTATAGGGAAAAACTTGAGGATCTTACTTCTTGTATTGAATACTAAAAGTAAGGAAATACAATTAACTAGAAAAGGGGAAAAACCCCCATATTTTGATCTACAAGGATAATAAAGCTTGATAGATTTACTGTAGAAATCCTATTTGCTGTGTAGAATATATTTACATTTTTCAAGAATATTTTGGTAATACTTGAGACCTTATTCTAGCCAAAAAATCCCAGAACTTGCGTTCTAGGATTTCTAGTATTCATTTTCTTTAAAGAAAGTAATCATTTAAAAACCACCTATAAAATAATTTGTGAATTGGAGAGAGAAACTTTAAAATTCTCTGGCCAAATTATTAAATAAAAAAAGATGATAATAGAAAAAGCTTTAAAACTAATAGACTGTTACGAGTATTTATTCTACACTAAATACACACTTTTACACAGTCCATTAAAAAACCCGGTGATTTATTTTCTCACCGGGCTAAATATTTATCTTACGTAATACCAACGATTATTACTTCTTAATTCTACTTCTCTCCACATACTATAGGTACGAGAATAGTACCACCAAGAGTTATTATTTCGTAAAACTGTGAGCCCAGAAATAACATAGTACTCCCCATTAGTATAAGTTGGAGCAACGGGTTCCGTTGTACCACCACCTGTATTTCCTGCAGGATACATTGAAGATATACCTGTTTTATCTCCAGCAGAAAGTGCATTTCTTTGTACATTATAAGTACTACCATCTACTTTTACTATTGTAGGCTGACCATTGTTGGAAAATGAATAAGAACTATACAACATAATAGAACCAAAATCTAAGTTGGATGTAAATTCATCTCCATCAGATCCATTTTCAGCATAGGTTTTAAAATTATGTTCTCTTCCACTCTGAATGTTTGAATAGTTGATCTTAATGTGCTTATCTCTATCCACACGGCTTTGCTCATGCCATAAACCAACAGCGTGACCAATTTCATGAATAGTATTTCCAGTAGAACAACCACTCGCCAGTGTAATATTCTGTCTTCCACCTATCATTCCTACATATGAGGAACATCCAGAACCAGAAGTAAAATAAATATAATTGGATTGTGAAGTTCTCTCAACGAACTTTAAAGAAGTGTTTGCTTGCCAGTGCTGTATGGCCTCTGTAGCTCTGTTTTTATCTGGTAAATTACTGTCTATTGAGTAGTAAACTGTATTGTCAGGCCATCTTTTAGAAGTTCTACCTACACTTTTTTGTGGAGAAGGCACTTCTCCTTTCTCATAAACTAATTTTACACTTTTGGAAGTAATCATATCATTAGAAAATATAATATCACCTTCGTAAATGTAATCTCCGTCAATTTCTTCTACAGTAATTTTTTTACCTGCAAAATAAACATCGGAGATCAGTCCAAAGTCTTCAGGGTATGCTACTTCTACATTTGCAGACAATTCTTTTGTTTCAACTAATTGCTCTTCCGTGTTTGGGGTAATTTCATCTTTACTACAAGACAGAATAGCTAAGGCTGGTAGTAAATACAATAAATTTGATTTCCTCATAAATTGGGGTTTTAAAAAATTTAATTTGAACAGATACTTCTTTAAAATATAATCTGCTCTGATTATTAAAAAATATTACGAATTGGATTATTTCAAAGTTCATTCCAAAAAAATAATTTTAAAATCACAATTATTTAAACATCAATCACTTATACGATAGTAAATTTAATATTTCACAATAATCATGAGTTATTTCATTTAATTTTGAACTGTTATTATTAAAATAAATACAATTCAATTTTTAATTAAGATAGAATTATTACTAGCAGCTTATTCGAGTGATATATAAGTTTGTATTTAATTATTATCGTTAAAATATACAAGAATTGGATTAATGACTTTTAGCTTTAAAATAACTTTAGCCTTATAATAAAAAGAAAAGCTGCCCGAAATAAATCAGACAGCCTCTTCTATTAACACCTCTAATTATTATTAAATAACTACTGGTGATTAATAAAACTAACTCAGCGAACACGTCATCCCCCCGGTTGACAAATCCACTAGAGTCAGTTTTTTACTAATTTTTATTGTGGTCCTCCAGAACCACATGAAATTGCCTTTACACGAACATAATAAGGATAAGTATAATCAAAATCTGAAAATGATAAATTAATAACAGTTTGATCTCTATCTTCTACATCAAAAGCAATTACATCTGAGTCACAAGAAGACTCCCAACAAGTTGCACTTATACTACCATTTTCATTGCTCAGTCTTATTTCTACCTCATAGGCAATTATTAAATCATCAATTAAATTTCCATCTATACTAAGAGAAACTACTCCATTAGTTTGTGAGGTATTAACTTTGCCGAAAGTATCACCAATGCTATTTTCGAGAATAATCTCTGTTTGTGCACTATTTATCACCATAAAACTGTCTGGAGCATCAAAATCAAAGTAAACAAAATTACATCCTTGTTCTAAATCGTCATTTATTTGTGGAATACTACAGACAGCTGGTAAATTTTCACAAGGGTCGGTAGGATCTACTCCGCAGTTAAGATTTGGGTTGTTTATACATCCCTCCTCCTCGTTTATATCTAAAATCCCATCACAATCTTGATCTGGCTCTTGCCCTGTATTAGCTCTATTTGGGCAATTATCTTGACCATTAGGAACTGTGTCTCCATCACAATCAAATGTGCTGTAGTTAGGATTATCCAGATCACATTTATTTAGTATATCATCATTATCACAGTCACCATTAGGATTTGTTGGATCACATTCATTTCCTCCATTTCCGTCATCATCGCAGTTAATAAATAAGTGAACATATTCATTTGTCGCACCATCATTATTTAATAATTCCTGAACCTCATTCCAGCTTAAACCTTCTTCTGTAAGCGAAGTGTTATCTGCATCTTCTCCATAAGCAGCATCCCAACCTAGAGGGGTTACTACATAGAATAAATAATCTTCGTCATCATCTACTCCGTTAGGTGGACCTGGTACTACCAAACAAAGTGGTTCAGCATAATATTCAGCAGCATCTTGGTTGTTGGCATTAT
>Ga0115567_10007693_pt1 | contig 10205 bp, 6 predicted proteins | sample COGITO_mtgs_1204_2_FD_88679 | JGI IMG/M metagenome (GOLD analysis project Ga0115567, IMG submission 88679) | Pelagic marine microbial communities from North Sea - COGITO_mtgs_120412 | ecosystem: Environmental > Aquatic > Marine > Epipelagic | place: Germany:Helgoland, sampling site Kabeltonne... | reverse complement strand
CTGCAGAGCTGGCCTTTAATGCAGCAACTATTGGTCAATATGTGGATGCCTGCGCCAACTATGCGTTCTATTTACAAGAGCAATTAGAGGTTTGTGGCGATGAAGACGGATCCATACAAACAGCTATTGATGCTCTAACCTGTGGTGATACCGATGCAGATGGCATTCCAGATAATTTTGAGGATTTCAACGGAAACGGAGATTTGTTCGATGATGACAGCGATGATGACGGAACACCTAATTTTCAGGATAATGACGATGATGGCGATGGCGTACTAACGATTTATGAAGCGATGGATGATGAGGGCAACCCGAGTGATACCGATGGCGACACCGATGTGGATTATTTGGATAACGACGATGATGGCGATACGATTTTAACCATAGATGAAAATCCAGACCCCAATATGGATGGCAACCCAGACGACGCATTGGATACCGATGCGGATGGCATTCCTGATTACTTGGACGCGGTTTAATAGGGTACACATTATTAAAAAACCCAGGCCCAAAAGGTCTGGGTTTTTTGTTTAAAACTCCTCCCAATTTTAGTTTCCAAAAGCAGACATTCTTTGTAATTTTATGGGCTTGCTTTTTTGACAACGTCTTCTAAAAGCGATTCAATAGTTTTAACAATAGTAAATTTCTCCCATAGGGGAGGCAAAGAGGGGAAATATGTATTTAATCTTCGATACCGAGACCACAGGCTTACCAAAACGATGGGATGCACCAATTAGCGATACCGATAATTGGCCAAGATGTATTCAAATCGCTTGGCAATTGCACGACGAGATGGGTAACTGTATCGAACATCAAGATTACCTCATCCAGCCAGAAGGCTTCAATATTCCTTATGATGCCGAAAAAATCCATGGTATTTCTACGGAATTGGCCAAAGAACAAGGAATTTCCTTAAAAGAAGCTTTAGCGAAATTCAATACTGCCTTGTCAAAAACCAAATTTGTAGTAGGTCAAAACGTAAAATTTGATCTCAACATTATGGGGGCGGAATTTGTGAGGGAATCTATAGAAAACCCACTTCAAGAATTACCGGTGTTGGATACCTGTACCGAGCATACTGCGAGTCTTTGTCAAATCCCAGGAGGGAGAGGTGGAAAATTCAAATTGCCAACCCTAACCGAGTTGCACCAATTCTTGTTTAACCAACCTTTTGCCGAAGCACATAATGCTACTGCCGATGTGGAAGCAACGACCAGATGTTTTTTGGAGCTCATTCGTTTAAGGGAATTTTCAGTTGAAAAATTAGACGTTCAGCCCGATTATTTTGAACGATTCAATAAGGCCAATCCGCAGACGATTCAGCTAATTGGTTTAAAGCACATCAACCTTAAAAAGGAAAGCGCCAAAATTAACGCCCGCCTTCAGAAATTACAAAACGATGGTATTTCCGAAGCTGAGATTAAGGAAAATATTTCCGAATTAAAGGAGGTCGATTTTGTGCACCTGCACAACCATTCCCAATTTTCGGTCTTACAATCTACCATTAGCATTACCGATTTGGTTTCCGTAGCAGCAAAACAAAAAATGCCAGCGGTGGCCCTTACCGATCATGCCAATATGATGGGCGCGTTTCATTTTGTAAAAGCCATCAACACTCACAATAAAGCTGTTGGCGCAAAAAATAAGGAAGCCGAGGAGCGAGGCGAGCTTCCAACGGAAAAAGAAATCAAGGGTATTATTGGTTGTGAATTCTTTATTTGTGAAGATCATACCGATAAAAGTCGCAAGGATAATGGCTATCAAGTGGTCCTGATTGCCAAGAATAAAAAAGGCTATCATAATTTGGCAAAACTCTCGTCACATGCTTTTGTGAATGGGTTTTATTACTTGCCACGAATTGATAAAAAGTTAGTGCAGCAGTATAAGGAAGACCTTATCGTCTTAACAGGGAACCTGTATGGTGAAGTGCCCAGTAAGGTCTTGAATGTAGGCGAAAATCAAGCGGAAGAAGCCTTGCTCTGGTGGAAACAAGAGTTTGGCGATGATCTTTATATTGAAATCATGCGCCATAATCAGGAAGACGAAAACCGTGTAAACCCTGTGTTAATTGATTTTGCCAAAAAACACGAGGTCAAGTTGGTCGCCACCAACAATACCTATTATTGTAAGAAAGAAGATGCCAACGCGCACGACATTTTACTGTGTGTAAAAGATGGTGAAAAGCAAGCCACCCCAATTGGTCGAGGTCGCGGGTATCGCTACGGATTGCCTAATCAAGAGTATTATTTTAAATCTTCCGATGACATGAAGTCCTTGTTCAAGGACGTGCCAGAGGCCATAAGCAACATTCAGGAAGTAGTTGATAAAATTGAAGGCTTTGAATTGGCACGCGATGTGTTGTTGCCCGCTTTTGATATTCCAGAGCAATTCAAGGACGAGGTCGATCTTACCGATAATGGCAAACGTGGAGAAAACGCCTATTTAACCCACCTTACTTATGTGGGTGCCGAAAAACGTTACGGAACGCTTACCGCCGAAATTAAGGAACGAATTGACTTTGAATTGAGCGTAATTGAGAATACGGGTTATCCCGGTTACTTTTTAATTGTTGAAGATTTTATTCGCGAAGCTCGAAAAATGGACGTTTCCGTTGGTCCTGGGCGTGGGTCGGCTGCAGGATCGGTAGTAGCATATTGTCTCTGGATTACAAATATAGATCCTTTAAAGTACGATCTGCTTTTTGAGCGCTTTCTCAATCCAGATCGTGTGAGCATGCCAGATATCGATATTGATTTTGATGATGAGGGTCGAAGTCGCGTGATGGATTATGTGATTAAAAAATATGGGGCCAACCAAGTGGCACAAATTATTACATATGGTACCATGGCTGCCAAATCGAGTATTCGCGATACTGCGCGGGTGTTGGATTTGCCATTGTTTGAAGCCGATCGTATTGCGAAGTTGATTCCTACCATGTCTAAGCTGAACAAGATTTTTGGCCTGTCGGAAAAAGAGCTGGGAAGTAAATTTAGATCTGAAGATCTCGAGAAAGTCCATGAATTAATTGGTATTTCTGAAGGAAATGGTCTCGATGCCGAAACCGTAAACCTGGCCAGAACCTTAGAAGGTTCCGTAAGAAATACAGGGATTCATGCCTGTGGTGTAATTATTACCCCGGGCGATATTACCCAATATGTCCCTGTGGCACTGGCAAAGGATTCTGATTTATATGTCACGCAATTCGATAACTCGGTCGTTGAGGATGCGGGTTTGCTAAAAATGGATTTCCTCGGATTAAAAACGCTCACCTTAATAAAGGATACCGTTAAAATCGTAAAAGCAAAACACGATATTTTGTTAGATCCCGATGCCTTTCCTCTGGATGATGAAAAGACCTATGAACTCTTCCAAAAAGGAGAAACCGTTGGCGTTTTTCAATATGAATCCCCGGGGATGCAAAAACACCTCAAGGATCTAAAACCTACCGTATTTGAAGATTTAATCGCAATGAACGCCCTCTATCGTCCAGGGCCTATGGAATACATTCCAAGTTTCGTCCGCAGAAAGCATGGCGACGAGGAAATCGATTACGATTTACCGGCCATGGAAGAGTACCTTAAGGAAACTTATGGGATTACGGTCTATCAAGAGCAGGTGATGTTGCTTTCCCAAAAACTGGCGGGCTTTACTAAAGGTGAGGCCGATGTTTTGCGAAAGGCGATGGGTAAAAAGCAAATTGCGGTTTTGGATAAGATGAAACCAAAATTCATTGCGCAAGCAGCTGAAAAAGGCCACGATGCCGATAAGCTAGAAAAAATCTGGAAAGATTGGGAAGCCTTTGCGAGTTATGCCTTTAACAAATCGCATTCAACCTGCTATGCCTGGATTGCGTATCAAACTGCGTATTTAAAAGCCCATTATCCAGCAGAATATATGGCAGCGGTTTTGTCTAATAATATGAACGACATCAAGCAGGTGACTTTCTTTATGGAGGAGTGTAAGCGCATGCGCTTGGATGTTTTGGGACCCGATGTGAACGAGTCTTACTACAAGTTTTCTGTAAATAAAGCTGGTGCAGTGCGCTTTGGTATGGGAGCTATCAAAGGAGTTGGCCACGGTGCGGTTAAAACCATCGTGCAAAACAGAAAGGATGAAGGGGCCTATAAATCGATATTTGATTTGGCCAAACGTATCGATTTGCGTGCAGCTAATAAAAAAGCCTTCGAAAACTTAGCCTTGGCAGGAGGCTTCGACGGATTTGGAACAACCCATCGCGCACAATATTTTCTCGATGAAGGTGACGGAATTACATTTTTAGAAAAAGCGATTAAATACGGTGCGAAACATCAAGAAAATGAAAATTCGGCACAGGTAAGTTTGTTTGGAGCAGCAAGCGACGTTCAAATAGCAGAACCTACAGTGCCCCCTTGTGAAGAATGGGGTACAATGAAGAAATTGGCTCAAGAAAAAGAAGTGGTAGGCGTTTACATTTCGGGGCATCCGTTGGACGATTTTAAAACGGAAATGCAAACCTTTTGTTCCGGTACCTTGGCGCTATTCAATGATATGCCCTCTAACGTCAATCGGGAAGTCACATTTGGCGGGGTGGTGACCGATGTGATTCATAGAATCAGCAAGCAAGGTAAAGGCTGGGCTATTTTCACGGTCGAAGATTATACCGATAGCTTTGAATTTAGAATTTTTGGTGAAGAGTATTTAAAATACCGCCATTTCTTGGTGCAGAATAGTTTTGTGTATGTCAAGTCCTATATTCGAGAAGGTTGGGTCAATCGCGAAACAGGTAAAAAAGGCGACCCGAGATTGCAGTTTAACAGCTTTCAAATGTTGCATGATGTTTTGGACAGCTATTCAAAAAAATTGTCCATTAAATTAAACATTAACGACTTGGAAGAACAGAGCATTTCAAAATTACAGCTCTTGTTCAGCACGCATCAAGGTAGCAAACTTCTTAATTTTATTATCTATGATAATGATGAAAAAATAAAGCTTATCATGCCGAGCCGAATGCAAAAGGTAGATATTTCCAAATTACTTCTTGATGAATTGACCCAGAATGATTTACTGTATAAGTTGAATTAATTATCGTTTTTAAAACCATTCAATTTTCAAATCCTTAATAAGGGTGGCACCGCTGCCAACAGTTCCCGTATGTTGAATACTGATGCCACCAAATTTTGTTGCTGCAATTTCTGTTTGCAGATCAACTTGGTTTTGTACGTCGGGTCGTTCTTTAGAGCCATGAGGTCTTGAAGGGTTTTTTGCATTAACAATTAAATTCCCATCCTTCACTTCAATGGAAATGTGACAATTGGAGACAAAGCATGCTGTTGAAATAGGTTTGCTTATGGCAGAAGCTATTCCGTTTTCATAAGTCATTAAAACAAAATCTACAGCGTCACTATATTTAGTGGTGCGAATGATGCGAAGCGCATAGCCAGTCATGTTTTGAGTATCCATTTTAATCCCAATATCCATGTATTGGGATTTGGCACTGCTAAACCCTTGTCCCGCAGTTTTTGCAGGAAAGGCTATAAAACTTATCCTCATGTCGCCAAAGATGTTGCCCACGGGGGTATAGCGCATGCGCGCCCCTTTGGTATTTTGTACAAAACCTTTGAGGCCTTTGGCACCGTTAACTCCTTCGCCAAAATACCAAGGAGCTTGCCTATTGTTTGCTTCCCATTCATAAGCATTGGTGTCGGTAGGCGCATAACTGTCCAATGTCCAAAATCCAGGAATAATTTTGGGCTGGTACTCGGCAGACATGTTTTTAAAATTTGGGATTAATACTTTGGGAGTTGATTTGACATCATTGGAATCTATGATTTCTGGATAAACTATAGTTTCTGTGTTTCCTGCATGGCTCCGCAAGTGCTTGGGTGCTATCTTTGCCATGATGTAATGGCCTTTATCACCTTCGGAAAGTTCGTAGGTTTTCAGTGGTTCATTAAAACGGGAGACAGTAATTTGTATGGGGTTTTTTCCTTTTGAATCCTCACAACGATACCAACTTATTAGAGATTCATCATTATAATTGGTATCTAAAGTATAATCCACTTGAAGCTTACCCTCACTGGATTTTTGTATTTGAGGGAGCTTTATTAAAGTGGGAGGTGGAAGAATTGAAGGCGAAACATAAATAACAGTAGCTGCTTCCAACCCTGAAACGGTTGAAGCTTTTATAATGACTTGTTTGGTTGTGTCTTCCGTATTTGTGGGGATAATCCAGCAGCTTCCATCCCTATTTGGTTTGAGTTGAATATAAGGCTTGAATTCTTCTGAAATGCTCCATTTAATTGGGGAACCTTTAACGTCAAAGTTGCCAAACCGATTTAGGGATGTATGGAGCATTAAGCTATCCTTTCCTGTTTCTAGTTGTGATCGCGTGGGTTTTATCGTTAATTGTGTGGCCACCAAGGCATAATTGTTTCCTGTTTCGTTTTCAATTTGTTCCACACTGTTTTTTATTTGAAGGGGGTCCCAATCGTCATCACCACGTAATAAATTGTAGGTATTATAAATTACTTTATTTTGATATTCAAATTTATAGGCTTTCAGAACATCGGTTTTATCCAATTCTACTGTAGCAAAAGCATTATTTTCACTAATAAACAATGGCTCATTATTCAAGCTGAGATTTTGCTGATAATTTCTGGCTTCTAACAGGGGTGTGTCCCTCCAACCAATAGCAACTGAATCTTTAGAAGAAAATCTCGTATCAATGATAGCCACTTGTCCGCCAGCTTTTGTGAAATACTGATGGTCGTTGTTAAAAATTTGAATATCACAATTTAAAAACACAGCACCTGTACCATCAGTTCTGTAGAAGGGTTTTGAAGAATAAAAATCAAGAGTACAATCGAGATAAATTGCACGTCCGTTAAGCGCATCGTCAGTCATTTCGAAATGGCATCCTTCAAATAACGTTCGCCTGCTTCCCCAAAATGGCGCCAAGTTCAAACGACTAACAAATCGCGAATTTTTCACAAATACTTTATCTCCATTTGAAAACACGAGTTGCGCCTGTACTATGGCAGTACTTCTTTTTTTACGATTTAGCTTGGGATGCAATGGATATACCAAATCAATATTGCAGTAATTGCCAAAAGTGATATTTTCAGCATAAGTACCGTCTCCTTTTATGCTCAGCATGGTGAAATTTCCCTTTGCACCCATGGTCTGTCCACGGTTGGAAGCTAAAACAATATGTTCGGGGTTGTTGGAGAGTCCTACTAATTTTAACCATTCGCAGTTGATCTCAAGGCCAATTGGAGCGCTCTGGTTTTCTTGCGGCACCCTTATTTCTGGGTCATCTGGATTATCTATCCAATACACCCAAGGTGCAATATAGAGAACCATTGGTTCTTCCTCGCTGCCATTGGTTAGATGTTTGGACGCTTCATTTAGGGAATTATAAACGAAGTTATATTTGGAGACTTCTTTATCTGTTAATTGACCATCAATAAAAAATGTTTTTTCGTCAAGTTCTATTTGCTTGCCTTTATAACTGATGTGATCCTTGGCTAGATACAAATCTTTATAAAGAGATCCTTGATGGTTTTGAGCAAATGAAACAGCAATGTTAAAAAAAAAGACGGGTGTGAGTAGTTGAATAAATCTGCTTGTCATTTCTATAATCAATAATTATTAGGTGTTACTAATTTACATGATTTAATTTGAAAAACGTATGGCACAATTCATATAATTCTGGTGTTTATGGCTTTTAGACCGTTATGGAAAATTCAGAAAAGCGTTGCCATGTCCTTAGCATATCCCGCCATAACCAAAACAAATGTTAAGCATAAAGGTTTTAGGGAAAAATTGACTAATTTTGTGTTTTAAACTGAAGTTGAACATAGACAATATATAATTATGGCATTAGAAATAACAGATGCAACATTTGAAGAAACCGTATTAAAAAGTGACAAACCAGTTGTGGTAGATTTTTGGGCTGCGTGGTGTGGACCTTGCAGAATGGTAGGCCCAATCATTGATGAAATTAGCACGGAGTACGAAGGTAAAGCAGTTGTGGGTAAGATGGACGTTGATGCCAATCAAGAGTTCGCTGCCAAATATGGCGTTCGTAACATCCCAACAGTTTTGGTTTTCCAAAATGGGGAGGTTGTTGGTCGTCAAGTGGGCGTAGCACCTAAAAATGCTTATACCGATGCAATTGATGCGTTATTGTAGTAGATAAACCAAAAGAAATGATAAAAGGTTTGCCAATATGGTAAACCTTTTTTTATTTTTAAAGCAAACAAAATTAACATGAGCAAGCAAGTAAAAGCACAAGACATTATAGATAGTAAACTTTTGGAAGATCGCAAGGTATTTCTTTGGGGACAAGTAGATGATAAATCTGCCAAACACGTCGTAGACCGATTGATGTATTTAGACAGTGTAGCGACCAAGGATATTCATTTATATATTAACAGTCCGGGCGGTTATGTCACTGCAGGATTTTCGATATATGATTGTATCCAATCCTTAAATAGCGATGTGTCTACCATTTGTACGGGTTTGGCAGCCTCAATGGGTTCCATTTTACTGTCCGTGGGCGCTAAGGGCAAACGTTTTATCCAACCTCATGCCAAGGTAATGATTCATCAACCCAGTGGAGGCGCTCGTGGGCCTGCCAGTGATATTGAAATTACTGCTCAAGAAATTCTTAAGACAAAGGAATTAAGTGCAAAGATTTTGGCAGACAATTGCGGGCAGACCTATGAAAAGGTCATGAAAGATTTTAACCGTGACCATTGGATGGATGCGGAAGAATCCGTCGCTTATGGTATTGTCGACGGTTTAGCTTCATAATACCTACACTTAAGAAGTAGCTTTAAATAAAAAAAACCCAATGTAGTTGACATTATAATTTTTCCCTTTTGGGAAGGTGAGCGGAACAATGAATTTACAGGCAGAACTCAATAAAGCAAGCGGATTTGTAAACCTAGAATTACTTGCCAAGCAAGTAGTGGAAGGGTTTGTTGCAGGAATGCATAAAAGTCCGTTTCATGGGTTTTCTGCGGAATTTGCCGAACACAAAATTTACAATCAAGGGGAAAGCACGAGACACATTGATTGGAAGCTCTTTGCCAAGACCGATAAGCTGTATACAAAACGTTATGACGACGAGACGAACCTGAGGTGCCATCTAATTGTTGATAACAGCAGTTCTATGCATTATCCAGATTTGAAGGAATTCAATATCAACAGTCTCAACAAAATTGCATTTTCCGCTTTGGCTGCTGCAGCATTAATGCACATTCTTAAAAAGCAGCGCGATGCAGTGGGCTTAAGTATTTATAGTGATGCTTACGATTATTATGCACCCGAAAAAGGGAGCGAGCGTCATCATCAAATGCTATTGGCCCAATTAAGCGCCATGGCAACCTCTAAGGCCTTGCACAAGCAAACGGAAACGTATACATACTTACATCAAATAGCAGAGAACATTCATAAGCGCTCGTTGATTTTCTTTTTTACTGATATGTTTCAAACTTCAACAGAGGATAACAAGCTCTTTGAGGCCTTAAGACATTTAAAGCATAACAAGCACGAAGTTGTGTTGTTTCATGTTTTTGATGGTGAAAAAGAATTAAAGTTTGATTTTAACAATGCGCCCAAGCGATTCATCGATGTGGAAACTCAAGACTATATCAATGTATATCCAGATACGGTGAAAGAAGGCTACGAAAAGGCAGTTGAAGCGTACTTTAAAACAATAAAATTAAAGTGTAGTCAATATCAAATCAAGTACGTAGTGGCAGATGTTAACAAGAGTTTCGACAAGATCTTGACAACCTACATGGTAGAGCGCCAAAAATTTATTTAAAAAGCCCATAAAATTGTAGGTAAAAAATTTGGCATATTAAAAATGGGGTGTATATTTGCAACCGCAATAAGGCAACGGTCTGGTAGTTCAGTTGGTTAGAATGTCGCCCTGTCACGGCGAAGGTCGCGGGTTCGAGTCCCGTCCAGACCGCTAAAATTGCTAAACTAAAGCTTCAAGAAATTGAGGCTTTTTTTAAGCAATAGGATGAAGTTGTGTTGTTCCCAAGGAAACTTGGGGCGTAGTAAGCTTCCTAGCAATGGGAAACTTACCAATGAAAGGCTTTCCTTTTTTCTGAATAAGAAAATCGGGATGCTTTTTTGTTTTATAGCAGTTTTAAGAGCATGAAATGTTGCTGCCATGCCAATTGCTTTAGATTCCCTTTGCTTTTTAG